>Ga0315548_1002726_pt1 | contig 13586 bp, 12 predicted proteins | sample SalMarSW160110MG_2_FD_202540 | JGI IMG/M metagenome (GOLD analysis project Ga0315548, IMG submission 202540) | Salt marsh sediment microbial communities from the Plum Island Ecosystem LTER, Massachusetts, United States - Salt Marsh Sediment SW1601-110 ... | reverse complement strand
TGCCGACTGGCTATTGCTGGTTGTCTTATTCCTGCTGACAATATCAGGAGTATTGCTGGAGATTGCAAGATATCAAAACTGGCATGTTGCATATCACATATATTTTTCCCATTTGGTATTAGTGTGGTTTCTTATATTTTATGCACCCTATATTAAATTCGGACATTTTATATACCGGACCGTTGCATTGGTCTATGCCAGGTCAAGAGGACGGATTACAGGCTAGCCTGGTGCCGCACGCATATAAGCGAATAGCAATTTTACTACTTATTTTATACCTTTGCAAGCCGCTGAATAAAGGGTAGTGATATAATATGAAAAAAAGAGTAGTCATTGGTTTATCCGGAGGAGTGGATTCAAGTGTTGCTGCATATCTTCTTAAAGATCAAGGATATGAGGTTATTGCTCTTTTTATGATTAACTGGCATGATACAACGGGCATTTTATCAGGTGATTGCCCGTGGAAGGATGATCTGGTATTTGCAGAGCTCACCGCAAAAAAGATGGGGATACCTCTTCATACTATTGATTTCAGCGAGCAGTACCGTGTGCGTGTTGCGGACTATATGTTTTCCTCATATGAAAAGGGACACACGCCCAATCCCGATGTAATGTGCAACAGGGAAATAAAATTTGACCTGTTTATAAAAGCAGCACTGGAGCTTAATGCCAACTACATAGCAACAGGGCATTACTGCAAAAAAGAAGAGTTGATCAAAAACGGGAAAACAATTTACAGGCTGCTGGCAGGAGATGACAAGAACAAGGAACAGAGCTACTTCCTCTGCCAGCTTTCACAGGAACAGCTTAAAATGGCCCTGTTTCCTGTCGGCACTTTGACAAAAGCAGAAGTTCGCGATATCGCCAGGCAACAGAAACTGTCTACCGCCGAAAAAAAGGACTCCCAGGGAATATGTTTTGTTGGAAAAGTGGACTTGCCTGCTTTCCTTCAGCAAAAGCTGGCTTCAAGGAAGGGCGATATCATTGAAATACCTGGCAATCTCCCCGCATACGGCCACTATAAAACGATTCTTGAAAATGAGAGCCATTCCGCATGTCACTTAAAAGAAGTCGTCAGCAAGTTTATTTATTCACGCTCCGATGGAATACACGTAGGGACGCATGATGGAGCACATTATTTTACTATAGGCCAGAACAAGGGCTTAAATATTGGAGGCAGGCCCAGGCAGTCTTTTGTAATTGGAATTGACATTAAGAATAATATTGTGTATACAGGACAGGGACAGGATCATCCCGGACTGTATCGCAAAGGTTTATTTATTCCAAATCAGGATATTCACTGGTTAAGGGAAGATTTAATGCTTCTGCCAGGTGATTCAAAATCTTACAATGTCAGAATTCGCTACAGGCAGCCTTTACAGAGTGCCACCCTTAATATGAAAGGAGACGGAATTTATATTGTCTTTAATAAGCTTCAGCGTGGTATTACGTCCGGACAATTTGCTGCGTGGTATGATGGCAATGAGCTTATAGGCTCAGGAATTATATATTAGTTCACTTTATGTTATCATGCAGTCCGCATTCCCTGTTGTCGGATTCTTCCCACCACCAGCGGCCGGCCCTGAAATCTTCACCCGGCTTTATTGCACGTGTGCATGGCTGGCAGCCTATGCTTGAAAATCCACTGTCGTGAAGTATGTTGTAAGGAACATTATTCTCCTTTATATATGCCCAAACCTGCTTTTCAGTCCAGTTTAACAACGGGTTAATTTTGATCATTTTATGGGTTTCGTCCCATTCAACAAGTTCTCTATAAAACCGGGACACTGTCTGGTCCCTTCTTATTCCCGATATCCACACCTCAGTACCTTTCAATGCCCTGTTTAAAGGTTCGACTTTCCTGAGGTAGCAACATCTTTTCCTGTTTTCAATGCTCCTGTAAAAAAGATTAATACCTTTTTCCCTGACCATTTCTTCTACTTTTTGCCAGTCAGGAAAATAAATATCAATATTTATATCGTATTTACTATTTGTCTTTTCAATAAGATCATATGTCTCCTGGAATAACCTTCCCGTATCAAGGCTAAATATTCTGGTTTTATTATCAATTCCGCAAATCATATCGGTTATAACCTGGTCTTCAGCGCCAAGGCTTGTGCTTTGGGCTATCTTACCTTTATACTCCCCTATGAAGTATTTAAGCACTTTCCGGGGGGCACTGCCCTTCATTTTTTTATTTAATTCTTCTACCTTCTTTTTCATTACAATGAATCCAATTTCTATTTATATAAACCAGTATCTATTCAATTTGTTTAGTCAGGCTAAGTCTAAGCACAAGAAATCCTAAAAATCCTGACACCAGGGAAGCAATGATTATGCCTATTTTAGCATCACTTATTAAGCAGGGATCAGTAAAGGCGAGATTAGCCATAAACAATGAAATGGTAAATCCTACACCTCCGAGCAGGCTCAGTCCTATCATATGGATCCAGTTCGTATCTTCAGGTAATGCCGCTATTCCGGCTTTTATGCTTATCCATGAAAAAAGGAATATGCCTGTTAGTTTACCTGCTACCATACTAAGTTCAATATTAAAACTCAGTGAACTGAAGATCTCCTCTATGCTTAGCGCATGAATGATCACACCTGCATTGGCCAGGGCAAAGAGTGGCATAATCAGGTATGCTACAAATCCATGCAACTTAAATTCCAGGAACTGAAGGGGACTCTGGACTTTCTCTATTTCATCCTCCATATTATCTATTGCTGCCAGCTGAGCCTTATTAAGTGTTATTTTATATGTTCCCGCCTTTCCGCTAAACTCCTGCAGATTTTCATTCATTCTGTGTTTGAAGGCAGGGATCTTTATTTTACGTCTCAGGGGTATGATAAATGCAATTAATACACCCGTAAGGGCCGGATTAATTCCTGCTCTTAAAAGCATATACCAGATTATAAATCCGCCAGCCATATATATATGATAATTCCTTACTTTAACCTGGTTTAAAAACACAAGAATAAAATACAACCCAAGGCTAATTATCAGGAAATTCAAATTAATATCGGAACTATAAAATACCGAAACAACAAAAACAGAGCCCAGGTCATCGACAACAGCAAATGCAAGAAGGAATATTTTCATGCCTGTGGGTACACGTCTTCCCAGTAAGCCCAATATGCCGAGTGTTAAGGCAATATCAGTAGCCATTGGTATGCCCCATCCTGCTTCAGTCACATTATCCTTATTTAAATACAGATAGATTACTGCAGGGACTATCATTCCCCCGAGCGCAGCGATAACCGGCAATGCCCCCTTTTTAAATGATGACAGCTCTCCGGCAACTATCTCGCGTTTAATCTCAAGACCTATAAGAAAAAAGAAAATTGCCATGAGCCCTTCATTTATCCATTCGATAAATGACTTTGAAATAAAAAAACCGTTAATTTTCAACGATAATTCTTTTCCCCACAGATTAAAATAAAAATCAGTCCATTTTGAATTTGCCCATATTAAAGCTACTGCCACTGCAATGAGCAGGAGAATACTTCCTGAAACTTCAATTCTGAAAAAGCGCAGAAAAGGATCAACCAATGTGTTAATTACCCTACTCTTATTTTTCATTGCTTAAAAAATTTATTGGTAAATCAGACCGCAAAGAAATAAAAAAATCCTTACAGTTTATAATATAAATTTAGAAGTTAATTATTGAATTTAATATTCATCTGCTAATACTAATTAAATAATAATTTATTAGCCGTAAAGGTCAGAAATTATTTGCCTGAGAACTGCCGATCCTTCAGCCTTACGGATATTCTCTATCCTTCCAAACTCCATCCAGTGCGAGTCATTATGGATGTAACAATTAATTATATTGTTCTTTGCAAGCCTCAGATACAAGTCTGTTACAGGGAATGAACCTTCTTCCCTGATCATGTCAAATATTGAAGGATTAATAACATGGTATCCGCTAAATGCAAGCGAATGCCTTATATATTCTTCCCCTGACAGCAATATCTTTTCCCCGGTGATATTGTTTTTCCATCCGCAAAGGCAATTCTTCTCATCAAATAAAAACTCTCTGGTTGAAGGGCGTGACTTCACTGCCAGTGTGACAAGAGCATTTGAAACGCGATGAAATTTATAGAGCCCGGTCAGGTTAAGATTAGTGATTACATCCACAGTTGCCAGAAAAAATGGGTATTTGTCATCAAAAAACCAGGATGCCTTTTTCAGTCCGCCCCCTGTATCTAGCAACCTGTCAGTTTCATCAGAGATCTCAATTCTGATATTAAAGTTATTGTTATGCCTGAGGTAATCAATAATTTGTCCGGCCCTGTGATGAACATTAATTATTATCTCATTCACATTAAAATGTTTAAAGAAATTAATAGTATGTTCCAGCAAAGTTTTTCCATTTACCTCAACCAGGGCTTTTGGCATTTTATCTGTTAGTGGTTTAAGCCGGGTTCCCCCACCGGCAGCTAAAATCATTGCTTTCATATTAATAACCTTATGCTGGCGAACATTAATCTTCTTTTTCGAGTTCCCTGTGGCGGAGTTTTATGCATATATCAAAGTGCTTTTTTATCCGTTTTGCTATCTGCTCGGCAAAATATACTGATCTGTGCCGTCCCCCGGTACATCCGAAATTAACCATGAGGCTGGTAAGATTTCTTTCCCTGTAGTTATTAATTGATGCTTCAATAATTGAATATACATTCTCCGTATATTTAATTACTTCTTCTTTTTCCAGGAAGTCAATGACTTCCCTGTCTTTTCCTGTCATATTGCTGAACTGCGTATATCTTCCCGGGTTAGGCATTGCCCTGCAGTCAAATACGAATCCGCCTCCGTTACCCGTATTATCCTGCGGGATACCGTACTTGTATGAAAAGCTGTTAATGGACACTGTAAATTCCACCTGTCCCTGATCATATTCCTTAAGTGCTTCGGAATTTACTATCTGGCTGAGGCAATCCAATAATGCAGGTATTTTAATTCCAACATTATAACTTCGCATCAGCCAGTCCAGATTCTCTACAGCATAAGGTATGCTATTGATAAAAAAATCCCTCCGTTCATAAAAACCTCTTAATCCGTATGCTCCCATCGCCTGTATGATACGCACAAGGATATATGCGGGATAATATTTGAGAAAATCTTCGGAACTAAAAGATTTAATTCGGGAATAGACTGTTAGATAGTAGTCCAGGATCTCCTGTCTCAGTCCGGCCGGCAACCGAATCTTTGCTTCAAATAAAAGTGAAGCCAGGTCATATTGCAAGGCCCCTCTCCTGCCCCCTTGATAATCAATAAAATATAATTTATCTTCTTTAATCATAATATTCCTTGACTGAAAATCCCTGTACAAAAAGTAATTACTGCCAGCTTCAAGGAGGTATCGTGCAAAGGTTTGAAAATCTTCTTCAAGGTATTGTTCATCAAACCTCACCCCTGACAATTTCAGGAAGTAATATTTAAAGTAATTCAGATCCCACATAATACTCTGGTAGTCAAATTCCGGTCGCGGATAGCAGATACTGAAATCCAGATCTTCGGATGCTTTGACCTGAATGCCCGGCATATTATCAATAACTTTTTTATAAGCCTTCGCTGCCAGGCCAACAAAATTCTCACTAACCCTGATCTCCTCAATATAATTGTAAAGCGTATTATCTCCCAGATCTTCTATTAAATAAGCGCCATTATCAATATCGGTTTTATAAACAGCCGGCACATTTACTTTATGTTTTTTAAGATGGTGAGAAAGGTATATAAATGCTTTATTTTCCCTCTCATTATTGTTATATACTCCAATGGCCGTTATATTATCCACCCGAAGCCTGTAATATTTCCTGCCCGATGCCGTATCGGGCAGTCTCTTAATGATCGCGGGAGGAGAGCCTGACCATTTCTCAAATAATGCCCTTATTGATGATATAATATTGTTTTTCAACCTTTAATAAATTTCAACCGGAAAATACTAATATTTAATTCAATATTCATGATACTAATATTTTAAGTTCATTGCTTGTTCCTGTATTATTTTCCATGCGCGCGCCACATGCTTTTTCTCCACATTTGTCTGTCCGGTTACCATTCGTAGCGTATAAGTTCCTTTTAACTTCGTATGGGAAAGATATATCTTCCCGCTCTCATTAATATTCTTTAAAAGTTGTTCATTTAACCGGTTTAGCTTTTCATTATCTTCTATATTGGAAGGTTTAAAACGAAAACATATTAGATTAAAGTTCACAGGGGCTGTCAGTTCAAAACTCCCGGAGCCTCTTATTTCTTCTTCAAAATAACGGGCCAATGAAATGTGTTTTCTGAGTTTATCCTGCAGTCCTTCTACACCATGGTTTCTTATGACAAACCACAGCTTTAATGCCCTGAATCTTCTGCCAAGCTGAATACCCCAGTCACAATAATCATTAACTTTCCCCCCGGTTACTGATTTCAGGTATTCAGGTACTACACGGAAGGTCCTTATTAATATTTCCCTGTCTTTAACAAAATATGCGGAGCAGTCGAAATTTGTAAATAGCCACTTATGGGGATTGAAAACAAAACTATCGACTTTTTCTATTCCTGCCAGCATATGCCTGTATTCAGGGAGTATAAGTGCCGAACCTGCATAAGCTGCGTCAACATGGAGCCATATATTATAATTACTGCAAATATCACTGATTTGCTGCAAAGGGTCCACAGCTGTAGAGCTTGTAGTGCCAAGGGTAGCGACAACACAGAGGGGCTTTCTCCCCTCTTTCAGGTCTTTTCTTATCATATCTTCCAAAACAGCCGGTTTAAGTGAAAAATGCTCATCGGTTTCTATCCTGGTTATGTTCCTTTCACCTATTCCTGCTATTTTAACTGCTTTATCGACCGACGAATGCGCTTCAGCCGAGCAATAGACCCTGTAATCACCTGCTGATTTAAATCCTTCATTATTAATTTCAAAGTTACTTGTCTTTTCCCTGGCCGTTAACAGCGCACAAAGGGTGGATGTGGAAGCCGTATCCTGAATAACCCCATGAAAATAGTCAGGCAGTCCGGTCATTTTTTTCAGCCAGTTCATCACCAGCTCTTCAAGTTCAGTGGCAGCAGGTGACGTGTCCCACTTCATGCATTGGGCACCCAATGCCGCAGTAAGCATTTCGGCTAAAAGTGATGGCAAACTTGAATTTGCCGGGAAAAAAGCATAAAAATCAGGACTTTGCCAGTGTGTCATGCCAGGGAGTATTATTCTCTTAAAATCCTCAAAGATCATATCAACGGGTTCCCCCTTTTCGGGAGGATTAGCAGGGAGCTTCCTGTAAACCTGATATGGTTCGACATCCGGCTTAACGGAATATTTCTCAATATCCTTATAATAGGCGGCTATCCAGTCAACAAATTTATATGCCTGTTTTTTAAACTCATCCAGGTTAATCATAATATTACCGGTTTCCATATTATAGTAATATGTGTTGTTTATAATGATTTATCAATTAATCATAAAAATAATATAAATTAGGAGTTGTAGCGTATAATTTTGGAAATTGATGAAGATTTAATATATTTAAATTATTCTATATCAATAAAAATAATTGCTTAAATGAAAATAGAACTTTTTAGTGCTGACAAACTGAACTTTGTTGAGTTAAATATAACAGGAGATAATAATAATTATAAGCGTTGTGATTCAGAATCCATGTATCTTGACAGCAAAGTTTTTAATTTATTTACAATCTGCTTTGAAAATGCCAATAAGCTATATGATTATATCAGCTCAACAAAATATAACTCCCGCAAAATTATCCCCCTGAGAAATGAATTAATAAATAGCCTGGAGGACTTTAACAAGATTGATTCAAAAGAAAAATTTCTGGATCATATTTCAAACAGGCTGTTCGGGCGCGAATTTATGGAAGAACTTGAGAAGAATAGCAAAAACTGGCTTGATAACTGGGAGACTTACCTGAAAAAGTTAAAGAAAGTAAATAAAGAGCTGATTGATCTTACGGAAAAATGTGCCGATGAAGAAAGAATTCTATGGGTGGTAGGTTACTGATAAGCAATATTATTTCCACTTTCCCTTGATCGTCGGTTGCCTAAGAGAAATATTCAGCATCCTTAAAAAGTCCTTCCTTGTAACTTCCTGTGCCCCCATCATTTTCATATGCGGGGTTGACTGCTGGGCATCGATAAAATGAAATCCCCACTGTTTCAGCTGTTCCACAAGGTAGTATAATGCAACCTTGGATGCATCGGTCATCCTGTAAAACATTGATTCCCCGAAAAAAGTGCGGCCCAGTGATACGCCATATAATCCGCCTGCCAGCTCATTATTGTAATATGATTCAAATGAATGTGCATAACCTTCATTATGCAGCCTGATGTACGCCTTTTTCATCTCATCCGTAATCCATGTTCCTTCCTGTCCTTTTCTTGTGGTTGAAGCACAATATTCGATGACTTTTTCAAAACACGTGTCTTTTTTAACCATGTATTTCTTTTGCCTGATAATATGTTTTAAGGATTTTGATATCTTAAGCCTCCCAGGGAACAATACCAGGCGAGGATCGGGGCTCCACCATAATATAGGCATTCCCTGGCTGTACCAGGGAAATATACCCTGAGAATAGGCGCTGATCAGGGTATTAACCGACAAGTCCCCTCCCACTGCAAGCAACCCGTCAGGATCAGCTTTATCCGGACTGGGGAACGTTATAATACCCGGGGCTGAGGAATTACCTGGCATTTAAATTATGTTTTTATACGGTCCGGCATTAATATTTATCCGGTAAAAATTAATTTTAATATATAAGCAAAATTATTAAAAAACCACATCCTCAAAATTAAATATTATTGAATGAACGATCAATCTTACAGCTTAAATACACATTTATATTGACTTTAACAAAATAGTGTCTTAAATTTGATAATAATTAACTTAAAAAGGAGGAATAACCATGGCAGTTTTTTTTATGTTTGGAAAATATTCCGGTGAGGCAATAAAGGGCATAGGTGCCAAACGGACTGAGAAAGCTGTCGAACTCATCAAAAAACTCGGGGGGGAAGTAAAATCGATGTATGCGCTGCTGGCTGAACAGGATCTGGTGCTTATCGTAAGCTTCCCCGGCGTTGAGGAGGCAATGAAGGCTTCTGTCGCCCTGGCCAAACTAACGGGAATCGCATTCACAACAGCACCTGCAGTTTCTGTTGAAGAATTTGACAGGATGATGGGCTGATAATAAACAGGCTTATCATCACGGCAAGGGCACTGTTAACTTATTTTCACAGGAATAATACCACAGGAATCCGGTTAAAGCAGATCCAGTTTCCGAAATTTTTAACACATTAATAAACCGGGAGGGATAAATATTTATTATTACGGAAAATAGTAATAATCTAATTTTATGAATTTGTGATTTATTCAGTATACATTATAAGGCCCTTATAAAAAATAATTTATAACAAACATCAACTATATTTTATTAAAAGGCGAAATAAACTGACGATAGTTAAGTATATGTATTAGTTAGTGGCAAGTTGTGATGAACACACTACATATAAAATAATATAAAAATGAGAAAAATGAGATTAGCATTAATTGTAGTTACTATTTTGATAAGTTTAAATACATTTTCACAAAAAAGATTTATAACAATTGATAGTACTAAAATTTGGATAAATACTATTGGGATTGAAAATAGGAAAGAAGGTCAACCTGTGATTGTTTTTGAGAGTGGACACGGTACACCAATGGGACATTGGGATAGAATTTTAAATGGAGTTTCTGAATTGGCTCCATTAGTTACTTATGATAGACCAGGAATCGGTGAATCTGAACCTGATAATGAATTGCCTACTATTAAAAATGTTTCGGATAAGCTTATTAAAATACTTAATTACTTAGAATTGGAACCACCATATGTATTAGTAGGACATTCACTTGGTGGAGTGTATGTCCGAGGATTTGCAGTATACTACCCAGAAATGTTGGCAGGGCTTGTGATAATTGACCCTGCAGATTTTACGGAAGATAAAGTTAGCCGCAGAGTATATTATGAGGAGATTGGCATGAGTAAAGAAAGAGTAGATGAAATGATACAAGCAATATATTATGGTACACCAAATTTAACAGTGCCAAAATCAGTTCAAGAAGAAAGTCAAGTATTGGGAGAACTTCGTGAGAGTGAATTTAAAGAGATAAAACAATCACCTTTACCAAAGAATATTCCAGTTCATATTATTACAGGAGGAAGATTTGATATGCCAGAAAGGATGCGTTCAAAAGAATTTGATGAAGAAGCTGTTTTTAGAATAAAAATGAGGAATAGAGTTGCACGTTGGACTGATGTAATACAATCAGTTGACAAAGGAATGTTATTTTATAGTGGAGATGCAGGACATTTTGTGCATTATGATGACCCTGAATTAGTGATTTCGAGCATCAAAATTGTCTTACAGGATTATGAATTGATAAAAAAGGGAAATGAGGAATAACAACCAGCCACTAACAGCCTGTCATAAATAATTTGGCACTCAGTGATTTGCGTAACTCATTACTTTTGTTTATGTTTACTGTAAATGGATAACTAAACACTTTGAATGCCAAACTATTCATACAGGCGAGACGTTGTGGCCAATTAAAAAAAGACATTACAGTGAAATTATAATCAGATAAGAGATGAAAAAAGTATTATTGTTATTAGCTGATGGATTTGAAATTTTTGAAGCTAGTGTATTTATTGATGTAATCGGCTGGAATCTTGTCGAAGGAGACTGTACTACAGAACTGTTTACTTGTGGATTAAAAAAAGAAATTAAAAGTTCATTCAACCAAAGATTTATTGTAAACTATTTGATTAATGAGATTGATATTAATTCATTTGATGCCTTGGCTATTCCTGGAGGATTTGAACTTTATGGTTATTACAAAGATGCTTATGATACTGAATTTCTCGATTTAATTAAAAATTTTAGAGTTAACAATAAAATTATTGCGTCTATTTGTGTAGGAGCTTTACCTTTGGGAAAAAGTGGAGTGCTGAAAAACAAAAAAGGAACAACATATAATAGTGCTGTTCGACGTGAAGCCTTGCAAGGATTTGGTGTTAACTTAATAAATCAACCTATTGTCATAGATGATAAAATGATTACTTCTTGGAATCCATCAACAGCCGTAGATGTTGCACTATTATTATTGGAGTTTCTGACAACAAAGGAAAATGCTGATAAGATTCGAAAATTAATGGGTTTTGATGAAAAATAATATTAACTGGCCACAATTGAGTAGGCGGCTGACGGGGATGTAGCCCCGCCAGTGCACCTCTCACACCACCGTACGTACGGGTCTCGTATACGGCGGTTCACTAAACAAATGAAATTTGCCGATAGTACTCATTGAAAGGTATATAGCCTCGCATCTTAAGACGGTCAATGGTAACAGTTGTACCTAAAATAGGACTACAAGCTATTCTCCATCCTCCCTTCCTTGAACGAGACCATGCATATGCAACATCTGGTCTGACTCCAAGCCTGATAAGGCTACGCCTTTTCTTCTCTGGTTTCTTCCAGTGATGCCAAATGCAATAACGTAACCGGTTACGAATCCACCAATCAAGGTCGCTGAGTTTTCCCTGCATATGAGCGTATTTAAAATAATTGACCCATCCTTTCATATATTGGTTCAACCGGTCAATTCGTTCGGAAAAACTCATAGGTTTACCTGCCCTGCAACCTGGCCCCTCCCTAAAATTGTCCACCGGACAATTTCTTGACGGTCAGTCCTGGGTGATTTCCCTGACCTTTGCTTTCATTCTGGCAAAAGTCTTCGGGCATACCCGTAAGCGATAGTTACCCTGCGCTCCCTTTTCATAGGAACTAACAAAATTATAGCCCAGAATACAGAAATTTATGGGTCGGCAGATTTTCGTCTTTTGACGATTTACTTTCAACTTTAAATCTGCCTCAATGAATTTTGTTATTCCTTTAAGTACCCTTCTTGCGGAACGTTTGCTTGAAACGAATATGCTGCAATCATCTGCATAGCGAACATATCGTAATCCTCTTTTATTTAACTCCTTATCGAGTTCGTTTAAGAGAATATTCGCTAACAACGGACTTAACGGACTGCCTTGCGGTGTCCCTTCTTTCCTTGCTTGTTCCAGTCCGTCAAGCATAATTCCTGATTTTAGGTACTTGCGGATTAATCGTAATAAACGCTCATCCTTTATCCTGCGATAAAGAATACTCATTAGGTAATCATGGTTCACTACATCAAAGAAATTCTTGAGATCAAGATCAATAATATCCTGAAATCCTGAATTAATGTAGTCTAAGGCTTGATGTATCGCTTGATGGGCATTCTTCCCAGGTCTGAATCCATAGCTGTATGAAGAAAATTCAACATCATACACAGGACTTAATACCTGATGAATCATTTGTTGAATAACCCTGTCAATCACTGTTGGTATCCCCAATAACCGTTTCCCGCCATTGGGTTTATCAATCTCTACTCCAAGCACTTTTGAAGGCTGGTAAGTTCCATTCACGATAGATTGCTTAATCTCATTCCAATGAAATTTAAAATAATCATCGAGCTGATTTACTCCCATGCCATCTATACCACATCTCCCTTTGTTGCGTTTTACCTGCTCTATCGCTCTCTGCAGGTTCCGGTACGTTAATACCTGTCTTAAATAATCCATAATTCGTAAATTTTCACTGCCTCTATTTATGTGACCGTGTTGTTCTGCTAAGCTCTCTGCTATCATTGCAGATACATTTGCATCCCACAATTTCGGCGTTTAATGTTCAGCCCTTCCTAACTCAGTGAGACTTCTGCAATCTCTATTTGCAGCTCGTTTACTGTTAGTACTATGGCTTCTGCTGACTTCTCACCCCAGGGTACGATACCCTCTCGTGAGACCTCCCCCGGTAAGGTAAATATCCTTCGGTCAATGCCTGCTGCATCTACACATGAAATTATTCATGTTGAAACATGTTTGGACGTCAGTATGGTGTGCTACCTCATCCAACTCCATGTGCCTCATACGCAGTTCCTGTTCGTCAGTACCGGCCTTTGCAGTCCCGCTTACTTCAGTGCATGGGTCACCCCAAACCACCTTGCGGCTTGCTAATGCTTCGGCTCGTCAATCCCGTGCATAAGGGACTTTCACCCTCTGGATGAATTTCTTTGTATTCAAAGAACTTCGTATATTTACCATTCAGGGCACACACACGGTGTATACCGCATGCCACTATTTGATAAGTCGTGATAATTATTTAACTTGTGCTAAATTAATTAAGTTTTAAGAAATAAAGAAGGCACGGCGGCATACACCCATCCGTTAATGCGCAAGCTATATCGTATGAAAAGATTATTTTACCTAATAACGGCTTTAATACTAAGTCAAGTATCATTTGGCAACGAGTTGCCTTACTTTATTACTGATCCAATTGAGAATCTTACTGAATTTGATTTATACTATTACCAAATTATAGCTACTGATCCAGATAGCGAAGACTCACTATATTATTTTGTAAAGGAAAAACCGGATTGGCTTTATTTTACAGATTATGGGAATGACACAGCCCTTTTAATGGGATCACCTGATCAGTTTTATGAATCAAA
>Ga0315548_1002724_pt1 | contig 13596 bp, 12 predicted proteins | sample SalMarSW160110MG_2_FD_202540 | JGI IMG/M metagenome (GOLD analysis project Ga0315548, IMG submission 202540) | Salt marsh sediment microbial communities from the Plum Island Ecosystem LTER, Massachusetts, United States - Salt Marsh Sediment SW1601-110 ... | reverse complement strand
AAAAAATCGCAGAAAAGTTCAATATTTCACATTCAAGTGTATGTAGTAAAATAAAAGAAGCGAGAAAGCAATTGCATAAATTGTTGACTGGAAGGGAGAAATAATGAGCGACAAATGTGACAATTTAAAGGATAAAATCGCTGAGCTTATCAGCGGAACTTTGCCTGACAGCGAGATTAACGCTATACAAGAACATAAAGAACACTGCAAAGATTGCGCCGAATTTGAGCAGGTATTAAGGGCTGAAGACGCATTGCTAACCCATCTCTTTGATGGATTTGACAGGGATTTGGACAGACAACAGGATGAGGTTATAAAAGCAATCGGCTGTTTCAGCTCTACGACTAAAGACCGCATTCTCACAACAATAAGAGCAATAATTGACAATCCTGTTGTTAAATTAGCCGCTGCGGCTGCTGTAATCGCTTTTGTCACCTTCAACTGTGTGCGGGCAATGAGCTGGGTTCAGGAACTGGAAAGGTTTATGAATATTTGTTCTGTTACGATAAAATAAGTCTATGCAAGACGTCTTGAAGCGGCGATAATTGTATAAAATATATATTTTAGATTATGGTGATTTGGGTTTGAATCCACGAAGAAAAAAGGGTTGAAAGGAGAAAAACAAATGAAGAAAAAAGGGTTTACACTGATTGAGCTATTGGTGGTCATTTCGATTATAGCGCTTCTTATGGCTATCCTGATGCCGACTCTTGCTAAAGTAAGAGATATGGCCCGAAGGGCGGTGTGCAGCGCTAATCTCGGCAGCCTGCATAAGTCATTTGTAACCTATGCTCACGACAATCACGAGGATTACCCCCGAGCAGGAGGCAAACGTTCAAGATGGCAAGTCGTAGGAAACGCTCCAGTTTTTTATGCAGAAACCGAAGTATTGGCTTATCAAAGCGGCAGTGGCAGTTACGCGACAATTGGAGCGAGTCTTTACTATCTCATAAAGTATGCGGATGCTGCACCAAAGGAATATCTTTGCGGCGGCGATAGTTTAGCAGTTGAGTACGAGCTTTCCCTTTATAAAAGCGTTATCCCTACCAGCTCCAGCCTCTACAAGACACAAGATATATCCTATGGCTGGGATTTCGGCGGAAAAAAAGGTGGAATACCTGGTAGTGCAGCCGAGGGTGGAATTCCGCCTGCACAGCACTACAGTTACTCTTACCAGATGCCATATGGTGGTGTGACACAGATGTTTTACTCACTGAGTACAAATCGCCAGCCGGAAATACCTGTAATGGCAGACCGGAATCCGTACCTGGTATTAGATCAAGAAGAAAGGCCTCCTTACGAATACGGTACAGCAAGAGAAAAATGGGGCAATTCCCCAAACCACAAGTTTGAAGGTCAAAATGTACTATTCAACGACAGCAGCACGAAATGGCAAACTATACCATATTGCGGGCTTAACGAGGATAACATATATTCGATACAGACTGACTCAGACAACCCCCAGATTGGTACTCCGCCTTCTAGTGTTTTTGACCCTATTAATGCTCTTCCGCAGAACGGTTTTGATTCTCTACTGCTCAACGAAGGTAAACAGGCGATTATCAAATAAGCATTTTCATTGATTTTTCCCTCAGCACCGTATTTGGGCCTGAGTGTGAAATGAAGCGATTTACGTCAAAATACAAAACAGTCGGCAGCTAGCCGTCAGTAGTGTATAGCTTTTCTACGGCATCTAAAAAAGCCGTTTCGCATGGAAATTTTATCGGGAACCGAGCTCTTTTGCCCATTTTGTGGGATAATTAGTAACGATAAGATGAAGAAGGAAGCTAAAAATTTTTTAGAAAATTATGAAAATTCGCCGAAAATTAACTTGACAAAGAATATCTTTCGTGTTAAGTTGTATTTAGATAGCAGACAGGTGAGTTAGTTTATTATAATGTGGTTCGTTATTATATTCCTGTTTTAATATCATATCTTTAAGCCTGCCTGCCAAGAAATTAATGTTTTTTCTGCATGTAAAATCAATTATGACAGAAATTGATTACATTAATATCGTTGGCAAAGCCATTATTAAAAACATTGAACCAGCCGTTTTTGGACGGAATATAATAAAAAGTCGGGGTTCGTAAAAAAATGTTTGCATTTATTTAAAGGATAATAAAAGCGGGTCTGAAAATGGCTGGATACGAACCTCGAGAAAAATAAAGGAGAGAAAAAATGAAAAAGAAAGGTTTTACATTAGTTGAGCTGTTGGTCGTTATCGCGATCATAGCGATGCTGATGGGCATCTTGATGCCAGCCCTTGGAAGGGTGCGTTTTATTGCCCAGCGGGTCGTCTGCGGCACCCACCTGTCAAGCTTAGGCAAATCGATGCTCACATATGCAAACGACTACGACCAAAAATATGTGCGAGGCGGAGGCAAAGACAGCTGGTGGGGACCACTATCAGGTTCAGAGGGATGGGACTCCAGAAGCTTACCACCACCCGACCCACCACCAGGTCAGCCAGGTGCTTTCGGCGGTTGGACGAATTGTTCGGCGACAATCGGTTCCTGCTTGTATCTCCTGGTTAAGTATGCTGACGCAGGAACCAGGATATTCATCTGCGGTGGTGACACCCTTGCAAGGGAATTTAACCTCCAGGACTACCCAGGTCACACTGTCTATAAAAATGACACTACAGAGGCCTGGGATTTCGGTGGACCAAGTAATACTATAGGTAATCCGCCCGCACAGCACTACAGCTACGCTTACCAGTCACCCTTTGGCACCATCGAGACCACATATTATCCTTTAACCCCTTATGCTGATTCTGATATGGCTGTAATGGCTGACAGGAGCCCTTATTTGGTTCTCGAAACTGACGCAACGGCACTTATTTATTGGTATGGAGGCACAAAAGAAGAGGAAAAAAGGGGAAATTCTACAAACCATCGTTCCGAGGGACAGAATGTATTATTTAACGACGGAAGCGTCAGATATGAAGAAAAACCTTACTGTGGTGCTGACCGCGATAACATCTATACGATGCAGACAGCCACTACACCAAAGGAATGCGGTGCAGTCCCGCCCGCTTGTTTTGAAGCAGGTCCACCTACTCCGGCTTCTCCGTCATTAGCTGTTCCACAAAGTAAAACTGATTCTGTCCTCATAAATGAAGGTGAAAAACAAAGAACGGCAAGAAAGAAATAAAGGCTAAGGATTACGGCAGTTAAGAAAGGTACCAGCTCAAACAATGACGCTTTGAATGTACGAATTTCAGGTGGCCGGGTGCTTAAAACTTTGTTCGGCTCTTAACAAGCGGCCTTGAGAATATTTTCTCAAGGCCGCTTATTTTGTTTTCGGTCCTGCCGTTTCACTCAAGACATTCTCAAATAACGCTTTACAGCAGCAAAATAATTTTGTTTTTTTTCTCATATTATGCTAAATTGCTTGCCTCTTTTATGGAATTCGGTTATGGGTCAAACGCTGATTTACAAAATACTATCTGACCATCTGGCCGAAGGTACTCTCGCCGCCGGCCGGGAAATTGCTATACGAATCGACCAGACACTCACACAGGATGCCACGGGCACAACAGCTTTTTTACTTTACGAGTCGATAGGTAACGGCAGGGTAAAAACCGCTCTTTCGGTCAGTTATATCGACCATAATATCAGCCAGTTCGGCCCGGAAAATCACAACGACCATTTGTATCTGCAAACAGTCGCTGCCAAAACTGGCGTTTATCACTCAAGGGCCGGCAATGGTATCTGCCATCAGGTTCATCTCGAACGGTTCGGCAGGCCCGGAGCAACACTGCTCGGCAGCGATTCACATACACCTACTGATGGAGGTATAGGGGCGTTGGCTATTGGTGTCGGAGGTCTTGATGTGGCGGCAGCTATGGCGGGCGGGCCTTTCTATCTGAGATGTCCAAAAGTGCTCGGCGTAAAGCTTGCAGGCCGGCTTAATGACTGGGTCTCGGCAAAAGATATAATTCTCAAACTACTCAGCATTTTCACTACCAAAGGCAATGTCGGATGGGCAATAGAGTATTTCGGCGACGCAGTTTCTACCCTTTCAGTGCCGCAAAGAGCAACAATTACAAATATGGGCGCAGAACTGGGTGTAACAACGAGCATCTTTCCAGCCGACGAACAAACCAGAAAATTTCTCGCCGCCCAAAAAAGAGATGCCGATTTTCGAGCTTTGGCTGCAGACCAAGACGCTGAATACGACAGAATAATTGAAATTAATCTCTCTGAGCTTGAACCGATGGCTGCTTGTCCTTCTTCTCCGGACAATGTCAAGACAGTAGCCGAAATTGCAGGCTCTAAAATAAATCAGGTAGTTATCGGCAGCTGCACCAACTCCAGCTTCACAGACTTGATGATGGTCGCGAAAGTCTTAAAAGGCAGGCACATAAACAATATGGTGGAATTCGCTATCGCACCCGGCAGCAGACAGGTCCTGAATATGCTCGCTTCGAACGGCGCTCTTGCTGATATCATAAGTGCCGGTGCAAGGATTCTCGAATCAGGCTGCGGGCCCTGTATAGGCCAGGGATTTTCTCCTGCTGACGGCGTCGTAAGCCTGCGAACATTCAATAGAAATTTTGCCGGCCGAAGCGGAACAAAAAATGACCAGGTTTTTTTAGTCAGCCCTGAAACCGCTGTTGCTTCAGCCCTAACAGCAAAGATAACCGACCCTCGCGATTTGCCGAAACTTTTCGAACTTGAATACCCAAACTTCCGGATGCCTGATGAATTTGCTATTGACGACAGTATGATAGAAAAACCTCCGAATATAAAAGACGCAGAAAAAGTTAAGGTTATTCGAGGCCCGACAATCGTTGTTCCCGAGGCACCTTCGCCGCTGCCTCAATCGCTCAAAGGACAGGTGCTTATAAAACTCGGCGACAAAATAACAACCGACTACATTATGCCGGCGGGAACTTTCCTTAAGTTTCGCTCGAATGTGCCGGAGTATTCCAAATATGTCTTCAACTGCTTCAACGAGCAAAATCAGCCGACTTTCGTTCAGCGGGCGCTCGAATTAAAGAAAAAAGATACTGCCGGCATTATTGTAGCCGGCCTCAGTTACGGCCAGGGTTCATCAAGAGAACATGCTGCGCTTTGCCCGATGTATCTCGGCGTTCGGATTGTAATAGCCAAAAGCATTGAGAGGATTCACAGGTCAAACTTAATTAATTTTTGCATCGTTCCGATAGAATTTGCCGACAATAACGATTATGGAAAGATAAACACAGATGACCAGCTGGAGATAAACGGTCTTTTGGAAGCGATAAAAATCGGTGATAAAGTGACCATTATTAATAAGAGCAGCTCATTTGAATTTGTCGGCAATCTCAGCCTATCCGACAGGGAAAGGCAAACTCTGCTGTCGGCAGGTTTATTGAACTTAACACGTAAAAAAGCAAATGAGTGAAAGAATTATAGCTATTTTCGGCAGCGGCGGGTCGCAGCCCGATGACGACGCTTTCAAATTAGCCGAAAAAATAGGCCTGCTGCTGGCAGAAGCAGGTTTTACAATCATTAATGGCGGATACGGCGGCACAATGCTCGCAGCAGCAAAAAGCTCCTCGCGGGCCGGCGGCAAAACCATCGGTGTTACCTGCAAAGCCTTTGGAGCAGGCAGGGCCAATAAATATATCAGCAGAGAGATTGTAACCGAGACTCTCGATGAGCGGCTCTTTACCCTGATAAAAACGGCACAGGCATATATTGTCCTGCCGGGCTCAACGGGAACCCTGCTGGAGCTGGCAAAGGTGTGGGAATTAAAAAATAAAGGCTTTATAAACAATAATAAACCTGTTATACTGCTCGGCGGTTTCTGGAAGCCTCTTGTTGATTTAATGAAGGCCGAGGATGCCGGGTGCATACAATACATACAGATAATCGAAGAACCGGAGAGGGTAATAGAAACTCTAAAACAAATATTTGATTAATGCATTTTTTAAACGGGATAACTTATGTTAAAAAAATCATTGTTAATAATTTTAATAGCTTCAGCACATCTCACAGCTTTTGCTCAACAGCCTAATCCAAACGCCCTCCTGCGAGACGGCATGGCATTGAGCGGCGTTGACGGAAAACTGATTATCCCTGATACCAACGGCACATATTATCTCAGGCTTGATAACAACCTTAGAGATGATAAAGCAGTCATTACAGGCGGAACAAATGTCGAGCTGCTGCTGTCTATAAGTCTTGAAAAAATGGCTGACAATATAAAACAAGATCCCGAAACTGGTTTTCGCGTCTGGGGCAGGGTTACAACCTATAAAAGAAAAAACTATTTCTTCATAGATAACTACCTGCCTGTCGGTCAAATCAGAAAAATCGAAAACAAACCCTCACAAAAGCCACAGAAAACACAAGCCAGCAAGCCCGACGATGAACTCCAATTGCCTGCTCATGTCCTGGAAAAACTGACTGCCGAAAAAGCTATTCGTCCGGCACAAATACAAACAGGACTGAACTTCGAACAAAACTATGCCCTTGCCGACAGGACCGGATTCATACTAAAACAGCCCGATGGCAGAGCCGTCTTTGTTCTTGATGCCCTCGGCAGAAACCGCGAGAATATTTCAATACCATTGCTGCCCTGCCGGACACTTGAGATTGCCTGCCAGAAACAGTCGGCTGAGCTCGAGCAAATCCGATTCAAGGTGGCCGGCACCGTTACAAAATATAAAGGCAGCTATTACCTGCTCCTCCAGCGAGCGAGACGTGCTTACAGCTACGGCAATTTTGGAAGATAGGAGTACAATATGGCCGGCAATCTTGCCAAAATCCTTATCCCGTCCTCAGATACTAAATGGCATCAAAAAATAAGGGACCTTCACAAAAAATTATTCGAAGCGTCATATTTCCTTCCCGACGATGAAAGATATGAGCAGCTAATGAAAATACTTAGTGCCGTGCGAAAGCGGCAGGACCAGGCTTTAATTGAATTTACCGATAAATTTGACAAAGTAAAACTGACAGCTTCAAAATTCAGAGTCAACAGCCGACAGTTAGAAGATGCGCACAGCAGTATAGACAAGGATTTATTGTCGGCTATACGTAAATCGATTGACAATGTCAGAAAGTATCAGCAGAAAATATTTATAACCGATAAATCGAGTTTCAGCAACGGTGCCGGAATAAAATATACTCCAATAAAAAGGGTCGGCATTTGTGTACCGGGTGCATCAGCTCCGCTACCCTCGACCGTGATAATGACAGCGGTTCCCGCCCAGGTGGCGGGTGTCAAGGAAATTGCCGTAATCTCACCACCAAGATACCAGGGCAGTATCCATCCTGTAATTTTGGCGGTTTGTTATGAACTTGGTATCGATGAAGTCTATCGAATCGGCGGCTCTCATGCAGTAGCCGCTTTAGCTTACGGCACGCAGACAATTAAAAAGGTTGATAAAATCGTCGGCCCGGGAAACACCTGGGTGCAAATGGCAAAAAAACAAGTCTTCGGCCTCGTGGACATCGATTCGATAGCAGGGCCGAGCGAGATCTTGATAATAGCCAACGACAAAGCCAAGCCTGCCTGGCTCGCTGCCGATATGCTAAGCCAGGCTGAGCATTCCCCCGGCAGTGCCGTCCTGTTTACCGACTCGCAGCGATTGGCAGAAAACGTGCTCGCCGAACTCGAAAAACAGGTTAAAAAACTGGACCGCTCGCAGCAAACGATAAAGTGCCTTGAGGATTTCAGTGCAATAATTGTTTTCGAAAATATGGATGATTGTATCTCACAGGCCAATAATTTTGCACCTGAGCATCTTGAAGTCCAGTGCGGCAAACAAAGCAAAATAATTGCCGAAAAAATCGACAATGCCGGCGCAATCTTTATCGGCGATTATACTCCTGTTGCCGTCGGTGACTACTGGGCGGGCCCGAGCCATACCCTGCCAACCGGTATGACCGCAAAATTCTTCAGTGCTCTCAGCAGCAACGATTTTATCAAGTCAACCAGCATCATCGAATACGACAAGGACAAATTAGCTCAAAGCGCCGCAGATATTATTCGGCTGGCACAAATCGAGGGACTCGATGCCCACGCTAAAAGTGTACAAATCCGCCGGAACAAATAACTCTCACCGCAGGCTATATTCCCCACCGCAGCCTTTCCTGATTTCGCCAGTAAAATCGCCCGAGAAGATGCGCGGTTACCAGCGAAAGGTAGATAATTACCAATGGCAGCAGAAGATTTAGAATTACCGAAGTAGAGGTGACTGAAAAAATCCGTACTATCAGCCAGCCGAGGATGGAAAATAAAAAAAGTAAACCGATGTATTGAAAAAATGTGCTGAAGATTGAGCCTATCAGCAGAATCGGATTAAGGCCGTTGATAGAATCAAACATAATAACTGCCAGAAATCCCATCGGAAAAAATAAAACGGCAAATCCAAACAGAAGCCAGAAAATAAAATCCGTACTTCCCGTTGTGTAATAGTAAATAAGCATCGGGGCAGAAAAGAACAGAAGGCAGATAACCACCTTCAATGTTTGAAAGAACATATCCCCGATTGTGGGAGAGCTTACAAGCACATCCGGTGCACGAATATTGCCTTCGGCACTGTCGCGGACGCAGTGACAAAGATACCAGTACATATACAATCCAACGACAATATTGATAAAAAAGCCGGGTATGGATACAAAAAATCCGAACGGCCCGAGTAAATACGCCACCAAGCCGATAAGCAACGGAATTGAAATAACAATTCCAATAATTATCACAGCCGGTGCACTGATTGGGTAAAGAAATATATCTATAAACCAGGGGAACTTACGCTGCCCCACCGGCTCGCTTTCTGCGGCTGTTGCTAATCTTTCCTCAAGACTCTGAAGCTCGTGGCTGCGTCTATCAGTAATACTGTCGGAAACAACCGGCTTCTCGCCGGCTCTATCCTTCTGGGGAGAATCAAGAAACGTCAGATTTAAGCCGGGCTTTTCCAGCTTGTCTTCGAGTTCGGCGATTTCCTGAGGGCTCGTTTGTGTCCTTTCGGTCTCAAATTCCAGCTTAAAATCTGCAGGAACTACCAATATAGCCTTACATTTCGGACATCTGCCTTTTTTGCCGGCTTGTGCTTCGCAAGCGGCTATTCTTTGCCCGCAGTTTTTGCAGTCAAACTTTATCATAGCGAAAATCTGTCACTTATAAGAAAATGCAGGTTTATTTTATCCTGAGAATACAAATATTTCAATATCCTGCTTTTCAGGGAATTTTATATTTAACATAAAGCTTTTTTTTGTAAATTGGTGTTTTAAAATTTTGACAAAATGATATAATTATCTGTATAATATGTTTGTTGCAAACCAAAGGGGAAGTAAGTCGAGCGAACAGGGCAGCAGAATATGAAAAGCAGCAGGGTAGGCAGAATTGTGCAAATCTTAACTACCTTACAGGCAGGCAAAAACTGTACTGTGGATGATTTGGCAAAAATCTTCGGAACAAGCCGCCGTACCGTATTTAGGGACCTCAAGGAACTGCAGCTTATCGGTGTCCCATATCACTACGACTCCAAAAACGGCAGTTATACCATAGACCCCGAATTCTTTCTGCCTCCTATAGACCTGAACCTCCAGGAAGCGCTAAGCCTTCTTCTGCTGGTGCACAAGGTAAGCCATCAGATGCAGATACCTTTTAAGAACTCTGCACTTCTTGCCGCGCTGAAAATTGAAAACAATCTGCCCGCAAAAATAAGGCGATACTGTAATACATCTTTACGCAGCATATCTACCAGGCTTAATCCCCAGGCACCGATGAGACTGCTCGACAAAACCTTCGAAAGTCTGCAGAAGGCCATCGAAAAAAAACGTAAAGTTCACATCCGTTATAATTCTCTTTTCGAAGGCGATACTATAGAATTGGACCTTGACCCTTATCATCTATTGTACAACCAGCGGGCATGGTATGTCCTGGGAATGTCCGCACTGCACAAAAGTATGCGAACTCTCAAACTAAGCCGAATCAGAGAACTCCGGATGCTCGATAAATGTTTCGTCGATGGAGAGCACTTCAGCCTTGACGATTATCTCGGCAGAGCCTGGTCGATGATACCTGAAGGCAAAATCTATAATATTAAGCTGCGCTTCTTACCCAAAGTTGCCGCCAACGTAGCCGAAGTACAATGGCACAGCACACAAAAGGTTACTTACAACAAAGACGGCTCTGCCATTATTGAGTTCCGCATTGACGGGTTGGGAGAAATATCCTGGTGGGTACTCGGCTACGGCGACCAGGTACAGGTACTCGCCCCAAAAGCTCTTCGTAAAAAAATTGTCTCCGCCGCTGAGAATATAATTAACCTGAACAAGCAAATATAGTACTCATACGCTATACTCGGAAAGCAAAACGACAACTTTTCTTATCTTGCCTTGCAGCGTGATAGTTATAAAAGCTTTTTGTCAACACTCCTTACCACCAGAATACAGGGCATGCGTCGTTACCATGGCTCCCAAAGGGAAAACGATCTTCCATTTTGTTAAAAGGACGCCACTCAACGTGACCATCGGCAAAACCTATATTACCACCTGCAGCCTTTCTCTCATTCAGCACATGATTGCTGCAGTCTGGATTCCCCAAACCGGGCATGCCGCCGCACGTTACCTGTGCAAAGTTGCCGTTAGGATAATCATCCTGTGGCCATACACCACTCCTTCTGTCGCTCAAAGTCGTATCTACTACAAGCTCGGCCTTAGAGGGTTGCTTAATGTCTATCCTTCTAAGGAACTCCTTAGCAGGTTCATTATTCTGATCATACCAAATCCCCTGAGGGCTCCATGGGCCCCACCAGAGGAATACATAACCAATAACATGAAACGGATTTGCATCGTAATACCCAAACTCCCAAGCTTCTCTCATATATTTTCTTTGCATCGGATTGCCTGGGCAATAAAAAACAGGCTGTACCGGGATATCTCGGAAATTATCACCATATTTGGCTACATCTATACCCAAATTTTTCAGGTGGGTATTGGCAGCTACAACGGTCATATCCCAAATCCAATTACCTCCTTGTAATACGGGAAGCCGCCCATCGTGTTCATCAGCGTAAATTATAGAACCCACAAGGTGCTGATGTATATTATTGGAACACGATGCCCGCATAGCCTGTTCTCTTGCCAAACGCAGCGCCGGTATTAATATCGACAGCAGCAAAGCAATAACAGCTATCACGACCAAAAGTTCGACCAATGTAAAGGCTTTTTTACTTCTCATAATACATCCTTTCGAAAACGTAAGGTTAAAAAAGACTTTCCCAAAAATAAGTTTTACAAAGAAAAATCCTGCTCAAGTTTCCCAATTTTCTTAACTTACCATATTAATTTTCATAAGTCAAGCGATAAAAAACACTGAAACACACACAAAAGGCCCTTATTTTACCTTTCTCTGCAGCATTTTAGCCTGCAGTCTTATCAACTCTGATGCTGTAACAACATCAGTTCTAAAATCACCATATATCACCCGGTAGCTGTCTTCAGAAATCTTCCAGTGCATTATTAGCGCATCCTTATCTCCTCCTTCAACACCTTCACCGTAATACACCGCTTCTCTGCCATCCTGAAAAAAGTCGCTGGATCCCGGCAAACCTGCCAGCATATTTTTGCTGCTCGCCATCTCGCCTTTTAGCAAGTATTCTACAAGAAACTTACCATCCTGATATAAACCATCACTATTTGAAGCACCATCCGGCCAAAAGGTTATACCTATAATCATCGCTGCAATTATAACTGCTGCCGCCGCGAGCTTGTTTACCCTTAAATCTATCATTATTCTTATAGTATCCAGGCCTCCCCTGTGTCTGGACAACTCGGCTGGAATCGTGCCTTTAATATCTTCTGCAAGGCCCGGACGCACAGGTTCCCCCGTCCGCTCAGTCAATTCGTTTAATAAATTTTCCAGCCTGTCTTTTTCCATTATCATATTCAGCCTAAAGCAAAGTAATCTTATTAATATACTTTAACATCCCAAAATACCCTATGAGCCGATTACCTTATCATTTTACTTCAACTCTTTTCTTAGAAAGCTTAATGCCCTGTTTAACCTGCTTTTGAAAGTGCCTTTTCTTATACCCAGCGCATCGGATGATTCACTAATTGTCAAATGCTGCATATAATGTAAAACAATCGTCTGTCTCAGCTTTAACGGCAATCTTCCAACTGTATCTGTCAACCTGACAAGCTGCTCATTGCGCTCAACCGCGCTTAACTCATCCTCACCGGACGCTTCCATATCAAAATCAGCTAAGCTCACATCGCCTCTGCCTCCGTGCTTACGCCAGTACAGCTTTGAAACATTGCCGGCAATGTGATACATCCAGCTCTTCAGGGCTCTGCCGCTTCGCAATTGCCCTATATGCTTCCAGACCTGCAGAAAGCATTCCTGCGTCAGGTCCTCGCTCACATCACGGCTGTGACCAAGCCTGCGCATACACAGGTAAATCTGCTCATAATACTTGTCAACGAGCTCAACCGCAGCTGCCCGTTCACCAGCTTGTAATCTTCCCGCAAGTGTTTCTTGCTTTTCCAAGTTGCCGTCCTTCCTCATAGGCTTTCGGGCTTACTTGTCCAACTTTTATGATGCGCAAAAACCGCCCTCTGTTCTGTTAGTTCTGCTATTTTTTTACTTTTTTCAATAAACTTAACTGCCTAAAAGTACATCCATCAGTGCCGCTATCTTCATTTCCAAACCCGGACTACCTTTCCGGCAAACGGAATTTTGCTGTTTTTAAGAAAATTTTGCAAGCTGATTTTACCTCAAAGCAACTTTTCCGTCTCACCTTGAGAATTAGCCTTTATTTTGCGTTGGGGCATAGGAAGATGTACTTTTAACAAAAACCGCTTCCAGGAAAATCTAAACACAAGGCCATTAAAATAAAGTTTAATACTTAATAAGTATAAGCAGCGCATAAAAAAGGCCGGAATTTGCACTTCCCGGCCTTTCTGAGACAGTTCTTAGTATATATTGCGACTTTATAAAAATCTTATACTGTCTCAATGCAGAAACCAAAACTGACGAAGAAAAGACTTCTATTACATAGGTAATTATATTATATCTCGTCGAATTATTGCAAGCTTTTTTTCAAAAAATTTGTGAATTTTTTCAAATTTCCCCAGAAAAGCCGGTTTTTAGGCGAAAAATCCACCTCCTCAGGCTAAAACCCCCCGCCATAAGAGCCTCAATTAGGGCGATTTTTGCAAATCTTTACAGCAACACCTACTTCCAAAAAACTGACTTTGGACACTTTATTGGAATATGAGCCTTTTCTTTGATTGTCTCATATTAGATGCTCAAAAACTCTAAAATTACTTGCAACCGCCTCGGAACAGGCTTAAAATCCACCTTTTAATCTTAAAAGAGGAGAAATTATGTTAGCCAGACTCCACAGCGTCACCCTTGAGGGAATAGATGGAATTATCTGCGAGGTTGAAGTCGATGTCGCTCGCGGCGGTTTCGAAAAAACTCTCATCGTTGGGCTGCCCGATGCAGCAGTGAAAGAGAGCACCGAACGCGTCAAAAGTGCAATTATAAATTCCGGTTATAAATATCCAAGAACTCAGTCTGTGGTCAACCTTGCTCCCGCCGACATCAAAAAAGAAGGCCCGGCATTTGACCTGCCTATCGCTCTTG
>Ga0315548_1002723_pt1 | contig 13596 bp, 6 predicted proteins | sample SalMarSW160110MG_2_FD_202540 | JGI IMG/M metagenome (GOLD analysis project Ga0315548, IMG submission 202540) | Salt marsh sediment microbial communities from the Plum Island Ecosystem LTER, Massachusetts, United States - Salt Marsh Sediment SW1601-110 ... | reverse complement strand
CAATTCTCGTTCCCATCCAGAATGGACCGCCTTTGTATATGAAGGACCTTCCGGCTTGACTCATTTCTCTACCTAAAATTCTGTCAGCTTCCATTGGATGACCACAAGATTCATGGGCAGCTATGCCTGTAACCTCTGAACCACATACTAACGTCATTGGGCCTGGTTTTGCCGCCTTCGCCTTTGTGATCACTTCTTTCAGCACATTTGTGTCGTGAATTAATTTTCCAGTCATTTGCCATCCGTCAAACGCTTCCCAGCCTCCGCTGTAACCGAACTGTTCGAATGCTTGTTCGCTTTTTCCTTGTTCAGCAACCGTGATGAAGCCAAAAGCAGCAATTTTTGGAACAAATGAAGATATACGTGAACCTTCAGTATTAGCAAAATATTTCTCTGTCAAGTGTATATCGCATTCAAACACCCTTGCTGGAACATTCACTGTATGAGAAGTTAGCGCTTTGTCTACATCCAGGAATTTTTTGATTTTTGTTTCAGAATCTACGTCTTCTATCTTTTTCTTCTGTTCTACTTCCCAAGTGGTTTCGACAGCCTTTTCTTCAGCGAATTCTATCTTGTCCTTACGCTTTGCAGCTCTGGCAAACTTGTATGCAAGGTCTACTACAGTTTTAGTTTCATCTTTTGTCCATTTGTTTGTTGAAGCAAAGCCGATGCCACCGTCTGTTAGTATTCGAACGCAGAAGCCACTGTTAACAGATGAAAGAAAAGCTTCTAAAATTCCGTTCTTTAACATTAACTGCTCAAGTTTCTGGTTCTGTGCTCTAACTTCTGCATATTCAATGTCCTTGCCTCTAGCATATTCTAAAGCATAATCCACTATGTCTTTTTCCAATTTTTAGCCTCCAAATTCAGTCTAGTCAATAGATAACTATCAGATAAAACCTTTTAGCATAGAGATTCAAAAAAATCAATTTCACAACAAAAGATTAATTCAGTAAAGTGTGCATTCACTTCTAAACAATAAGGAGAGCATAACATATGAGAATTGCCAAACCAAACACGTACTTTTGGCAAGGAAACGAAGCATGCGTTGAAGGAGCCATAGCCTCAGGTTGCCGGTTTTTTGCCGGATACCCAATAACACCCGCAAGCGAAATATCCGAACACATGGCGAAACGATTACCTCGAATCGGTGGAATAACCATTCAAATGGAGGATGAACTGGCATCTATAGGCGCGATTATCGGCGCAAGCTGGGCTGGAGCCAAAGCCATGACAGCCACTTCCGGACCAGGATTCAGCCTAATGCAAGAATTCATAGGGTATGCTTTCATGACTGAAACTCCATGTGTCATAGTTGATGTGCAAAGGACTGGCCCGAGCACTGGACAAGCCACCAAATGTGGACAAGGCGATGTTATGCAGTCTCGCTGGGGAACCCACGGAGACTACTCAGCCATAGTCTTGTCGCCGAATTCCGTTCAGGAAATGTTCGCACTGACAGTTAGAGCGTTTAACTTGGCTGAAAAATATCGCACTCCAGTTATACTTCTCTCAGACGAAACAGTCACACATATGAGGGAACAAATCACAGTGCCATCATTAGGTGGTGTGAAAATAATAAACCGGAAAAAACCAAGAGCTGGAGAAACCGTTTTTTTTGGCTTGGAAGAGATTGCACCCATGCCTGCTGTGGACGAAGGATTCAATGTTGCCGTGACGGGTTCAACACACGACGAATATGGCACAAGATTTACAGCAGACCCAGTTGTACACAGAAGACTCGTTGAGAGTCTTAACAACAAAATAAGGAAGCACACGGAAGAGATTTCAGATTTTGAACACTACAACACTGAAGACTGCCGAATAGGCATCATTTCTTACGGTTGCACATCCCGCGCAGTTCACGAAGCAGTTGAAAAAGCAGAAGCGAAAGGGATTAAGACAGGTTACATTAGATTGAAGACTATCTGGCCATTTCCAGAAAAGATAGTTAGAAAACTGGCGGAAAAAGCTGACAAAATAATTGTTCCAGAGCTGAATTTGGGACAAATTTGTTATGAAGTAGAAAGAGCATCAAGAGGATTAGCAAAAGTCATGCCTCTAAACAAAATTGGCGGTGGAGAATTGATTACACCAGAAGAAATGCTAGCCAAAATTCTAAAAGAGGCAGAGAAAAATGACTGAAACCTTCTCCATTCGAAAATACCTGAGAGACTTGAAGTTGCCATTCTGCCCAGGCTGCGGAATATTTACGATAATGAACACTTTTTTGAGGGCTGTCCACGAGTTGGGTTATGAAGACTTAAGCAAATTCGTTTTTTGCAGTGGAATAGGTTGCTCATCATGGATCTGTTCACCCTACTTCAAGGCGGATTCAATACACACACCTCATGGGAGAAGCATACCGGTCGCAACGGGCATGAAGCTTTTCCATCCAGACCGCGATGTTGTCATTTTCGGCGGGGATGGAGACATCGTTGGAATAGGTTTAAGCCACTTCATACATGCAGCGAGAAGAAACTTAGACGCCCTTGTCATAATGGTGAATAACATGGTTTACGGAATGACTGGAGGACAAGTTGCACCCACAACTCCATTCAACACAAAAACAACGACAACGCCTTACGGAAGTTTTGAACAACCGTTGGATGCTACAAGATTGGCTGCTGCAGCAGGGGCATGTTATTCTGCGTGTTGGACAACAGCCCACCCGAAAGAACTTAAAGAATCAATCAAAAAAGCCATACAAATGAAAGGCTTCAGATTCATCGAAGTTGTAAGCCAATGCCCAACTGCCTACGCAAGAAGAGCCGGATTCAAAAATGCCGGAGAAATGCTGAAATGGTTCAAAGAAAACGCTACTCCAATTCAGCAAGCGGAAAAAATGAATGAAAAGGAACTTGAAGGAAAAATAGTTACCGGGGAATTTGCGGAGAGAATGCGCCCAACAATTGTTGAAAACATTTATGCAGTAATAAGGGAGGCACAGAGGAATGACAGATAAAATTGAGATAAGGATAAGCGGACTAGGCGGGCAAGGTGTAGTTTTAGCTGGGCGAATCCTAGGCGAAGCCGCTGTATATTCTGGAAAAAATGCTGTGCAAACACAAAGTTATGGAGCTGAAGCAAGAGGAAGCGCAGCCAAAAGCGAAGTGATAATGTCGGACGGTAAAATTGGTTTTCCAATGGTTAGAAAATGCGACATACTAATCGCAATGAGCCAAGAAGCAGTTGAGAAAAACGTGAAAGACCTGAAGAAAAAAGGCTTACTTATAATTGACAGCACCACCGTAAAAGATACGCCGAAAATCGAAGCAAGAATCCTCAAAATTCCAGCCACCGAAACATCAACGAAAGTACTCGGAGAAAAACTCTACGCAAACATGATAATGCTTGGTGCCTTAGTCAAAATAACTGGGATGGTGAATGAAGAATTCATGGAAAAGGTGATAAGCAACACTTTCCCAGAAAAGTTTGTCAGTATAAACATAGAAGCGTATAAAAAAGGAAAAGAGTTAGCTCGCATGTTATTTCCATAATCTCTAAAAGCACATACATGCACCATTTATCTAAATAGCTGTCACTAATGTTTAGTTGAGGAGAAAAAATGTTGCCAAGAAAGTTTACTTACGCTGGTGCTGGCGTTGACAGAGAGTTAAGGGCTGAATCTAAAAAATCGTTGAAGATTTTGGAGGAAACTTATAACTTTAGCCGTTATGGTGAGGTTGTTCAACTTCCGTATGGGAACATTTTCCCTTTTGGGGAAAACTGTTACTTAGACCTAGTTATTGAAGGCGTTGGTACAAAGGTTCTTGTTGCCCAATTAGCCGAGAAATATGACACCATCGGAATCGACGGCGTTGCTATGGCTGTTAATGACGTTATACGTTCTGGGGCAAGACCCCTAGCAGTTGCAGACAATATTCATACACAGGTTTCCGACCTAAATTTAGTTAGGGAGTGGATGAAAGGCATAGCGAAAGGAGCAACAGAAGCCGAATGCATTGTACCTAGTGGAGAAATAGGCGACGTAGCTGAGTTAATAATAGGTTTAACAGAAGGAAAAGGCTTTGACATGGTTTTTGCATCAGTAGGTGAAGTTTCAAAGGAGAACATAATTTCTGGAAGAAACATAAAACCAGACGATGTGATTATAGGTTTAAGGAGTTCTGGAATCCACAGCAACGGCGTGTCGCTGGTGAGAAAAATCTTGTTCAAACAGTGGGGTGGCAAGTATGATACTCATGATGTTCCAGAAGGATTAGACAGAGAAATAATCTATGAAGTTCTGAAACCAACCAAAGTATACGTTAAGCCAGTGCTTGGAGTTGCAGGAGAGGTCAAAGTGATAGCAGCGGTACACATAACTGGAGATGGATACTTAAAATTCGACCGCTTAACAAAATTCTCTGAAGGCATAGGATTCGAATTCAACAATTTTAAACCACAACCAATATTTGAGTTAATTCGGAAAACCGCTTCTGAACTAGGTGGCACCATAACAGATGAAGAGATGTTTAAAACCTTTAACATGGGATGGGGATTCGCAATAATAGTAAATAAAACAGATGAAGACAAAGCCATTTATGTCCTGGAGAAAACTGGAACGCAAGCAGAAAAAATAGGGCAAATAACGGATTCTGAAGGAATCAAAATTCTCTACGAAGACAAAAAAATAGTTATGAAGTAAAACGAGAAAGAATCCCATTGTGGACAAATTTTCATTCAATCAGCCAATCGCTCAGGCATTTTGCAATAAATGAATGATTTGCAAAAGGGTTATAGAACACATTTTCATTCGCGGAACATACGCTATTTTTCAAGTACAAAAAGAAATAGTTAGCGTGGTTTTTATAGAGTTTGCCCGTATTTTGAAGCAATAGTGACCATATCAAATATGTCAACGTGTTCGTAGGGTTTGGCTATGTCTGCTTCCGGATTCCAGTTTGGATCTCCCGGTCTGGAATCATAAGCAGTTGCTGCTAACACAATGTCGTAAATGTTTATGATGTCGTCGCCGTTCAAGTCGCCGACCATTGTGATTTTGACCCATCCATCGTAACAAAAATTGTTTAATATGTTAGTTTCGAAGGGCACTTGACTAGCTTCAGCCCATATAGTGAAATTGCTGCCTGGGGCTAATCCGGTGGTATTCCAGTTGAACTTGAGGGTAGCGTTTTCTATTTGGCGAAGAGCGATTGTCTGGACACCTATAATCGTAGTATTGGCGTATAATGTGACGTTGAAAGTTTCTGTGGAAATTCCCTGATTGGCAACTAACACTGTTATGTTCACAGTTCTTCCAATATAGACTACATTTGCATAGCTTGAAACATCAATTATGGCTACATCACGAATTCTTGGAGGCATGCTCACAACTAAACCGTCGATGCTAGTGTGAAGTATCGGATTTGCGTCAACATCAGCGAGATCTACTTGAGCAAAACTTAGTTCAGATGTTCCTTCCCCCACTACTCTGAAGGTTATAAAGAAAATGGAGTTTGATTTATTAGGATTATTAAAAGGCTCTGCTGGTCGCAAAGATGCATACGCAAACCACAAGCGCCCGCTCTCAACAATCTCCATAATTGTCAGAATTGGCTCGTGAAGTACACCTTCGGGATACTCTTCTATTGGAACAGTTATTGTGTGGTTGACGTATTCTATAATTGTTGGATCCCACGTGAATTGAATGTCGAAGCCGTATAGGTCACCGAGAGGTTCAGTTACGTTTAAAATGTTCACTGCTACTGTGAAGGTCTTGCCTATAGCTGTCGTTACAGCATGTGGACTAACGTACACAGCTGGCTTATCCGTTGGAAGTGAGCAAACACAAACCATCCTGCTCGCAACGTTGTTTACCGTAACATTCTCGCCGCATACTGGCGGAGCATAAGTAGTAACGTTATAAACCCCTTCAATAGTGGGAATCCACAGATGATTAATCCTGTAGCATGCGCCACTAACCAACCTTAGGATTGTTACATTTTCAACTACAGCGCCGTTGATTAGCAGGAACAGCTCGACGTCAGTCTCGTTGTTTAGCCCTCTGTTGCAAAGTGCTGCACTTAAAAGGGATGAATCGCCAGGCCACAGAGAGTTTGGAGCATCCAGATATACAACTAGCTCGTGTTCGTACTTAACGCACAGCAACCAGTCGATCATGTTATTGGCGAGCTGTAGGTTGTCCTCTTCAGTTATACCATAGTTCCATAGAGAACCCTCATCGGCGAAGCCTATAACTCTGCCAACATGCTCAAATGCGGCAAGCATAATCCCCCCAGTGGAATCTCTTATAAGATCAATAGCCGGAGTTGCTACCAGCATCTCCGCAATTGGAGCGTCCAAATAGATAGAAGTCACGCCTTCTGTTACCTCGTGGGACGTGACGTCATAAGTTATACCGCTTAAGCCTCCGTATGTCCACGTTATCCCTGCAAAACTTGTGAGATTTGTGTAGACGTCTGGCTCATCGTCACCTATTACTAGGAGCCCACCTCCATTGAACACGAAATCTTGTATCACTGATAGCTCGTCTGAAGAATAATAGTCGCGGGCTTGAGGAATAACAAACACATCGTAACCTTTTAGCATAGATGGTGTTATTGGACTAATAGTTAGAGTGTCAACCACATAACCCCCCTCAATGAGATTTGCCAACCATATGCTATAGTCTACGATGCTGTCGGTCCAATGAGTCTGATCAAAGAGAACATACCCCTCTACTGGTCTCACATTAACCATCTTCACTGCAACGTTGTTAGCCGTGATATTCTCACCGGCCACTGGAAGCACATAAGCAGTTATATTGTATATTCCCTCCGTTGTAGGCGTCCAAAAATAGTTTATGGTATGCCATGTACCATTGTTGAGCTGAGGGAGTGTGATGTCGGCCTCTATTGTACCGTTTACAGAAAGTTGAATGTGTATATCAGTTTCGTTGCTTAACCCTAGGTTGTAGACTGTTGCGTTTAGCAGCGCGGTTTCGCTTGGTTCAATGTGTCGTGGAGTTTCTAAAGAGGCTCCTAAGTCATGCGCATAATGAGTGCCTATCGAAACATTCGTATCGACTAATAATAGCTCCATACGATTTCCGGAGTAGGGATCAACGGTTTCCATGCCGATCCATAGCCCCGATGTCTTGTCATACCAGAAAGTGTACAAGTATCCGTACTCTGAGTAGGATAATTCCCAACAATCAATTGCACGTGCATCCACGAAGATCATTCTGCTGTCGTTAACTGTTGCATTGCCAGATAAGAGATCTATTGTAGAGCCTATGTTTATGTTGGTTTCTATCCAACCGGGATACCACAGGTCAGCCCAAACGCCGCTCTCCACTAATCTGTTCATTGTATTGACGATCATCCAGCCTGTACTGGTATATCCTGATGGATCTTTCAACCAAAATGTGATGTAAATTTTGCAGGGTTCAACGTAATAGTCATATGTGAAGTTCCAGTATGCCATGCCAGCTATATGCTCAGACGAATCATAGTAATACATTGTGTAATTCGCGTATTGCCCCTCAAGTGGGTTAATCAGTGGATAGGTCACAGAAACATATTTTGACTTTGCATTATTCAGCGTAAAGTTTTCGTCGGGTACAGGTAAAGCATAAGCTGTGATGTTGTGAATTGCTTCATCGGTAGGAGTCCACAAATAGTTGATTGTATAAGATGAACCAGTGAGCAGTTCAGGGACTCTTGTAGAGTTAACCGGTATGCTGTTAATCAACAAAATCAAGTCTACATCTGTCTCGTTGTTTAACCCGATGTTTGAGACAGTCGCATTAAGAATCGTTGTCTCGTTTGGTATCATATAATCAGGTGCTTCCAAAGTGGCTTTAAGATCGTGTTCTGGCACTTCATACTTTGACCATGTAATTGCATTGTACATGAGTTGCAGGTCATAAGTGTTTGAATAACAACCTACCCAATGGCCTATGAATACTACGCCCCTGTGAACAACTATCGCGCTTTCTCTGAAATCTGATAACGCAATATAAATTCCTTCAGATACATCTTCAGAATCCCATGAATAGTCTTGGGGACAAACGGTTGCGCCATCGCCCACAAAATAAGGACTCGGAATATTAATGAATAATGGATGTGCTGGTTCCAGTATGTTCAAGCTCGAAAACCATGTGGCAGTGTATACTATGTCTTCCCTCATGCCGAACAGTGGAGCCAATTTATTGTTGTTGGGAATGTACTCATACAGGGTTCCTGATGTAGCGATGAGTCCATGCCCCTCCAAAGTGTACTTCGTGATTGCCGATATCTCACTGTCCGTATATTCTCTACTTGTACTGGCTGCGCACGGTATTACTAGTACATCAGCCTCAGATTCCACCAGGTCCTCATAAGTTATTCCGTACTTGTCAAGAGACCCAATATCAACTTGTATCGGAATCGTACCATAATTCTCCCATAGGTATTCCAGGTCGTCCCACCACGAGTATTCTGGCATATCCGTTCCAAAGGAATCCACAACCACCGCCTTTATGTACACGCCTATCAGAGTAGTGTAGTCTTCATACTCTGCTCTTGAAGCGTTTAGCTGTATGTGCCCATAGCTTGTAGGAGTAACTACAAATTGTATGCTCCCAGCTAGATTGGTGTAACCAGTTTCTGTCAACCCACAGCCAAGTAAAGTTACGTTAACATCAGCAACTGGGTTTCCCTCGTAAAAATCGGTTACAGATATTTCAACTGTCTGCGTTTTTTTCTTCAAAGGATCTGGTGTAATATCTACCTTGAACTTAGGCAAGTTATAAACTACTATTTGTGCAGTGAAGTCAAGGTATCCTACTTTCTGGATTATCACATTTATGATTCCAGACGAAGTAGGGGCTATAAAGATGCTACATTCACCTAAATCATCAGTTGTATTTTGGCCTAAGACCCCACAGCCCATAAACATAACTGTGGCATTTTCGATCAGCTGACCTGTATTTGCATCCTTAACCCGTACCCAAATAGTCTCCGTCGTGTTTACTCGCAGTGCGTAATCTGAAAGCCAAGCAGTCAGGGTTGGAAAAATAATGTACCCGATGCTGTTCCTTATCAAGAGTTCTCTCTGACCTACATCGGCAATACCGTCGATAGAAAACGCGAAATAGACCATTGACCCCAGACCAGCTTCTCCAGAGAAAGCAATTATCGAACAACCGGCGTATCCAACGTAACCACTTACCATTTCAGACTCATTTGCGGGTGAAACTACATCTACGCTTGGGCTGCCCAAGCCTCCCTCTAGAGAGACCATAGAGGGTAATCCCTGAGTCACTGGATGAGGTACACTATTGTCAAGATATAGACCCATGTTAAAGACATCACTGGTGAGGTTGGCATGAAGCACCGACTGCATAAAGGTCATGTAGCCTTGCGACGAGAGAGAATAGGCTAAGTCTCCTCCCTCGAATAACAGATTTCCTCCTGAATTATGGTATTGGGTCAATACTCCCGTGAGGTGGCGAAACACGCTAGTAAAGCATGCGCCGTAGTGGTCTCCACACGTGACGACTACGGCGGAATATTGTTGAAGAAGATTTAGATCAGGCACGGGATCGTATAGAATGCGATAGACGCTTAGGTAGTACTCGTCTTCTAATGCCGCATAGAAGTAGTAATAGCTTGTCGAGCTTCCTCGATTGAGATCATACCATCCTCCGGGATACTGGAGACCAATATCTCCTGAGTCGTCTACTAGGATGAGAATGTCTCCTCTCTTCACCTTGAATGCAGTTGATGTTCCTCCGTGTTTTGTGTCAGCCAAGTTCGAAGCCCACACGTGTAGCTCTTGTCTTCCAAAGGTCGTTATGTTAATCTCTATTTCATATTGCCCTGATGCGTTCACCGCTACTACTTTTGACTCCACTATCACGCCATCGTTTACGATTGAGACGTTAGCTTGACCAGGAACCGGAATTCCATCTTCTAATACTTGCCCTGACACTTCTAACAGAGTTTCATAAACAGGAACCGAAGACAATCCTAAGGTAACGTTTAGAGTACCCACCGTAAATCTTGAAATGTGGGTATAATTGAATGGGTTGACTACGCTCGTTTCTATCGTGTAGTTTCCTGGAATAGTGCCTGCGCTGAAGCTCATGGTGTAGTTTCCTTGGACACCAAGGATTCCAGACTGTTGGGCTATCAAATTGCCAGCTGGGTCTCTTACAACAGCCTCGTATTGACCTGTTATTGGTATGCCGCTGTGTAGCAGTTGGCAAATACCGTTGATGGTGCCTGTCTGGTTCGTTTCCAAATCCGGTGTCGCGGTTGCGGTTATGTCGTGTTTCCAGTAGAGGTTTAGAGCTGGATCTCCGAAGTAGATTGTTTGGTACACAGTCTCTCTACTCGGGCCACTCATGGCGTAGGTGGATGCCATTTCAATGAGTGCTGCTTGAAGTGCGTCTTTAGGACGTGCCTCCATATTTGCTATTGCCTCAGTTAAAAAGTTTACCCAAAATCTGTGGTGTAGCCCGTCGAAGCAGTCGTATCCCGCCCAAGCTACTCTAGTTGCACCGATATAGGCTATCGCTCCGCCATTTGGGTTTTTGAAGAAGGCTTCTGAGATTGTGGTATATTGTTGATAGTCAAAAGCCGCAGTTTCACATGCCATGGCGAAGGCTAGAAACGTCTTATTTCCATTCAGGAGATTTAGAACGTCGCTGGTTTGTAGCGCACCCACCCACGTATAATATGCGCCGTGATCAAAGAAATCTACTAACCCTACTCCTTGGTTCATAGCTGAAGTAACAGCTGAAGGGCTGAGAGAACCGTCAACATCATATAGTCGAATAACATCAAAAAAGGAACCAGCCAAGAATTTTTGATTTATCTCTTCATCTAGGGCTGCAGCGCTGTCTCCATACGTAAAGGCTGTATTAGCTAAGAGAAGAAACTTTTTTATCCAGTTCCCTGGCTCAGGATCTTCCTCAATTTTTCTAGTCATTTCGCAGACCATGGCAGCCCCTTGAACTGTGCTTACAGGCAATCTTCCAACCTTAACCTCAGGGAAAAAGTCGACATCATCTTCCATCTCCCCAAAAAGGCTATCTCCGTCTGCATCCCAATCTCCATCTAGACATTCGAAATAAAGGTCACAGGGCTCGGTTCCGTTATCTAGACCCGGGCCCATTGCAGGATCCCAAACTTCTCTAGCTGGACATACGTCACAGTCTCCAACAAGCAGATAATACTCTGGCCCATTCGTGTAATAGCTTTCCTTGATGAATTCTCTAAGTTTTTCAGGTTTATCTCTGCCCGGAAAGTTATTATAGATATATTCCAATGTCGTTATTTGAACAGAAAATCCGATTTGTTCTTTCCATGTAGCAAGCGATTCAACGGCGCTGGAGAATGCTGATGGAGTGACTATCACGTATCCCGGATCTTCTTCTTGTAACAAACTCGAAGAGAATTGCAGGCTTCGGAATGTAGGCTTCAGCTCTATTTTTATGTTAATATCAAACACTCCGATCTTGAAGCGCGTTGGATAAAACTTGAATGGAAATACCTTCAGAACCAAAATTCTATTACCTCCATGGACGACTGTCTCATATGTTACGGTGCTTGAGGGGAATGCCTTATCTGACTGATAAATTGATAAATCAGCATAGAAGTACTTTTCAAGATAGGACTTTGCATCCAATTCATTGAGATAGCTCGATCCTAAGGGCAGTGGTTTAAACCCTGGAAGAATGTCAACTTTAAAGAACTCTTCCATGCACTCTTCTTCTACCCTTACGTCCACAACTTCAGCGTCATTCAATGGGATCATCAACTTCCTATATGGCATTGTGGGCTTTCCGTAATCATTGAGATTTTCCGTGTTGTTGCAAAGGATGAACTGCCACTTCTTATCGTTGAAGTCAACAGTGACCAATTTGAAAGTACCGGTGGAGACATCGAGTTCGATGGAATTTTCTTTGTTCCATTGAATTATGTTGGTTCCGATAGTGTCTTTAGAAGCGATACTACACTCTTTTATTCCACAAATATTCCATAACAGAGCGCAAGCATACGGGTTTTCTTCGAGCTCACCTTTATCTTCAAATAATAGACTCTCGAAGACATCAAAGTTTTCTTCTTCAAAAGCTTCTGATCCATGATCTATAAATTCCCTCTCCATGGCTGGACAAACATCCCCACCTAATGCTTCCATTGCTTTTAAGGTAGGTGTCAACGACGACACAACAATAACTATCGCAAGAAAAACCGCCTTAATAATTCTCTTCCTCATAACTGAGCATAAACCCTCCTTTCTCAATTAATAGTACTCTCTTCCTCTTCTTATACATTATGAAATGTTTATAGAAGCGCTGTCTATAGTTCTAAAACAATTGTTTGCCTCATTGACGATAAAAGCGTTTAAATCCTTTGGAATTCAAACTTGCGTTATGAGATATTGGTTAAAAATTGAGGTTAGCTTGAAGCCGGGACACAGCGACCCGGAAGGTGAAACCACAGCACGTTTACTGAAGGAACTCGGCTACAAAGTTGAAACTGTGAATGTTAGCAAAGTTTACAGTGTATTTCTTGAAGCTGAATCTCGCAGAGAAGCTGAAATGAAAGCGGAAGAAATGTGTAAGAGGCTTTTGGCAAACCCAACCAAGGATAATTATTCATTTGTGATTGAGGAAGAAAAATGACTGGGAGCCTCTACACACGCAGAAACACACCGTTCCCGCTTTTTGAGGTAAACATACTTGAGACTGGTGAACACCAACTTTTAGAAATAAGCCGAGAAATGGGTGTAGGCTTAAACTTGCAAGAGATGAATGCTATTCAAGAGTATTTTAGAAAGCGAAAACGTAATCCAACCGATGTTGAACTTCAAACTATTGGGCAAACGTGGTCTGAACACTGTTTTCACAAAACTCTCAAAGGCAAAATAAAATTTGATGGAGCAGAAATTGATAGCCTCTTCAAGACATACATTACGAAGGCTACTGAGGAGATTAATCCAAGCTGGTGTTTTTCCGTTTTTGAAGACAACGCAGGCATAATTCGTTTTGACAAGGATTATGGAATAGCAATCAAAGTGGAAACACATAATCATCCGTCAGCGATAGAACCTTTCGGTGGTGCAGCCACAGGCGTAGGCGGTGTAATCCGTGACGTCTTAGGGGTTTGGGCAGACCCCATTGCATGCACGGATGTTTTAGGCTTCGGTCCGCTGGATTATGACTATGAAAAGCTTCCGTTAGGCGTAAAACATCCGAAATATGTTTACATGGGCGTCGTGGCTGGAATTGGAAGCTACGGCAATAACATGGGGATCCCGACGGTGAACGGAGCTATATACTTCGATGAAAGCTATGTTGGAAACGTCGTTGTCTACTGCGGATGTATAGGACTGCTCCCATTGAAAAAATTTAAGAGAAAAGCCAAACCAAACGACATAGTAGTTTTAGCTGGAGGCAAAACAGGCAGAGACGGCATCCACGGCGTAACATTCGCATCAGCAGAGTTAACAGAAAAATCAGAGGAAATTTCCAGACCAGCCGTGCAGATTGCAAACCCAATTGAAGAAGAAAAACTGAAAAGGGCAATAATTGAGATTCGGGATTTGGAGCTTGCTTCAGCGATAACAGATCTTGGCGGAGGCGGCTTATCCTCGGCT
>Ga0315548_1002721_pt1 | contig 13603 bp, 13 predicted proteins | sample SalMarSW160110MG_2_FD_202540 | JGI IMG/M metagenome (GOLD analysis project Ga0315548, IMG submission 202540) | Salt marsh sediment microbial communities from the Plum Island Ecosystem LTER, Massachusetts, United States - Salt Marsh Sediment SW1601-110 ... | reverse complement strand
CGCCCCTAGCCCCAGGTCAGAGGAACGAATTGCACGTCAGAACCCCTTCGGGCCTCCACCAGGCTTTCGCCTGACTTCGCCCTGCCCAGGGCTAGATCGTCCGGTTTCGAGTGTCATTGTCGTGACTCCGGGCCCTTTCAGACCCCGCACCTCGCCAGCCGAAGCTGGTTGTGTGCTTGTTGGTTTCCCTGCGCTTACAGGCTTGTCAGCCTTTAAGCTTGCCACAGCAATGAACTCCCCGGCCCGTGTTTCTAGACGGAACTTGCAACCCTGGTCGCCCTCCTTCGTAATGCTGCGTCACCGCAGGTTCCTTAGGGAGGGTTCTTTCCTTCCGGGCTGCAAACGTCTGTAACCGTCTGGTTTCAGGCTCTTTTAACCCCCCTTCCGGGGTGCTTTTCAGCTTTCTGTCACCGTACTAGTACGCTATCGGTCTTGAGACGTATTTAGTCTTGGAGGTTGATGACCTCCGGCTTTCCACACCGAATCCAGGGTATGGTACTCAGGGATTCCAGATAAGCTCCTTCCAGTTTGCGCCTACTGGGCTTTCACCATCTCTGGCAGGCCGTTTCAGGCCACTTCGGCTTCGCTGGTTAGGAGTAAACTGGACCCGCAACACTACATCCCCCTCAGGTTTCCCAGAGGGGTTCGGTTTGGACTGTTCCCCTTTCGCTCACGTTACTAAGGGAATCCCAATTGGTTTCTTTTCCTTCCCTTACTAAGATATTTCCGTTCAGGGAGTTCCCGTTCCTTGTGGAACGCAACGGAGTCCCGAAGGAGTCCGCTGCGAGAAGTCTCATTAGGGTATCCTCGGATCTAAGCTTGCATGCAGCTACCCGAGGCATTTCGCTGCTTGCCGCGCCCGTCTTCAGCGCTCAAGCCTAGTCATCCACCAGACGGCGTTGCATGTCGGGCTTACTCGGTTACACTCCAATGTCTGTTTAGCATCGGATACACGTATTTTCTAGCTATTTGGCTTATGTTCGGTTATCATTGCGAGCAGATAAAAGCTCACTCCACCCTTTGCTCCTAACCGTGGGGTCAGGAGGTGCATCTTTTGTGGAGATCTATTCGATCATGTCTTGATCGCCAACTACCTAGAACACAAATCGGAAAATATAAGGATTGCTGTAACGGGGTGTTTGGTCTTAAAATAATCAAAATTTTTATTTCCTTGACCATGAATTATTGTTTTGTGGGTTGGTGAGCTGGCGGACGGCTTCGGGCTTTGTTGCCTGAGGAAACTCCGCCCACCATGCTGAACTGCAGCGCCTGTAAGGGTGTGGGGCGAGAGCCTTGGTTCCTGAGCAGAAACGGAACGTCCAACTGTGGGATGAGGATGATGCGACCTGTGTCGTTGAGGATGCGGTTGGGTGCGGTGAAACGGCTGTCCTGCAGGGTGAAAGGGCGAATAGGCGTCTGTGATTTCTGCGGGAGACGCGGGTAGCCCGTTTAGCTGAATGCCGTCCTTGAACAAAAGGCGGGTTACGACCAGCACACCAACCCTTCTACACCTGAATTGTTAGAAAACGGATTCGAATACGTAACAGAAATGGAAGGACTAAAACTCTTCAGAAAACGCAAGTAAGAAAAAGCTAATAATTCAGTGGCTTTTATCCAGTAAAGGGAGGTATTCGATGAGCGAATGGAACTCGATTATTTCTGTTGTAGGAACATTATGCGGAACAATTATCGGTTTAGTGCTAGGATACTGGACTAGCTCAAAGATTGAATCTCGAAGACAGAAACACGAAAAGGAAATGCAATATCAAAAAGAGATAATGAACCGCATGGATGATATCATCAGACCTTTGTTCAATTTCATTGAAGAATCATGGGTTACTTTGGGAGTTCTCAACGAGTCTGTCCGTATGAAAGCTTCAATTAGACAAGGAAAGACCATAAAAGACCTACTCATTGAAGCCCAACAAGCATTCCTAGATTTGAAGAAGTTTTGTGATGCCAACTACACGGAACTGAATCTTATTCTCCCACATTCGATTTCTCCTTGGGTATTCGCACCAATTGAAGAACGTATGAACAAGATTTTTATCCAAGTGTCAAAAGGTGAACAACCACTTGAGGATTTTACGACTGTTATCAACGCCCTAATGCTATATCAGAAGAATTTGAAGAAATTACTTGGATTTGAAACAGAAACAAAACTTGAGGACATTTATCCTTTCAAATAAAAGGCGTGAAACTATTCAGAAAACACAAATAACCGCCGACCGTGCGGTCGGCTCCCACCGCCAAACCCATCTACACCAACCCGACGCGCGTTTATCTCAAAAACAGTTATGTAAAAAACTTTGCCGTATTTTTTTCAGCCAGTACGTTTACCAAACAAATAAAAAGAACGTTTTGGTCTTTCGACTTAATAAATAAGTCAGCCAAATCTAATCTTTCATAAGCAATCAATTCTGCATCTTCATATAACACAACTTGTTTATTTTCTAAAGCCCATGTACCATGAGCGAGCGAATTTCGAAAGTTGCTATACACATAAGGTTTTAGCTTTGACCAAGCAATAGGAGCAAACCTAGCCATAGTTGAATTGAACCGAGATACTTTCGGGTCAACATCTTTCAAATGAAGAAGAAGAGTTAACTTGAAAATTTCGGTGTTTAAAATGGAATGGAATACAATTGTTTCAATAAGGAGATTTATCCAGTTATTTTCTTTAAAACCAAACTCAGAAGTTACATCACCAAATTTCTTACTATTTTCAGCATCCTTGAATAAACTAAATAATAAAGTGAGGCTTTTCCCTGTTTGAGTTAAGTTATCTAGAACATTATCAAGTTGTTGTTTTTCATCCCGAGTGAAGGAAATTTCAATTTTACCATTAGCTTTTAGTTCTTCCAGAAGTTCATTAATTATAGGTTCAATTTCGTTCCAAAGTTTTTTTTCTCCTTCGCCTAAAGCTTCTGGATTAGCTACACGCTGATTCCACAATTCATTCAAATTTGACATTTTATATCACTTCAGAATGTGTTATTTGATGTCAAATGCTCTTTGCTAACTTTTTCCTTTTCCTCAAGTTTCTTGATTCGCCTATCCAGTTCCTCAATAAGGTTTTCCATCATCTTTTCGCTTGTTTCCAGTTTCTTAATGTGACGCCAAAGGTATGTGTCTGAGGGTTCAATTTTTTTTCCGTCTTCGTAAACCCAGTATGCAACCAAGACTAGACAGAACCATGTTATGAAACTCCATAATGCCAGTGCCAAAAAACTGGAAGATAGGTCAGTTAAGAAACTACCAATTGAGAAGGCAAGAAATGGGTTTAGAAAGAGAACTATTACGACTATCAATCTGGTGTTCAAGATATTTCCCGTTTGAGAATAATAACTCCCCTTTATACTTAATTTTTGTCCATTCGCTTCTTCAAGTCTTCCATAAAATTTCTATTCAACTTAATCCATTCATCTATCTCGTTAATCCTCTTCCAAACGTGTTCCTCAAGAAAATCAACTCTTTTTGCATTTTCATATGCTGTGTATGCAACCAGAATCTGACAAACACCTAATACAATACCCCAAACACCGATTACTATAGTAAATTCTGTTGTTACAATAACAAAAATGTAGAAAAGCAGATTCAATACAAGAACTATAACTGGAATGGCTCTTTCGTCCAATTTGTATCCCGAAGAGAATATGAACCTAATAAATACTTAGATTTTGCGCGCGCACAGAAACAACGAAAACTCAATGAATATGCTCAAGAACACACGGTCTAGCATCCACACCACAAAAACTCTTTTAATCGACGGTTCCAGAGAATAGTTTTGGGGGATGGTTGATGCATCTTAAGACGCTGTTTCTCGCAAGCATGTTGCTTTCTGTCCTGATGGGTTTCACATTAATTAATTTGGTTGGAGCCTCTTCTGAGATGTGGAGCAAAACATACGGAAGTGGAACTGGACATTCCTTGGTTGAAACATCTGACGGTGGATTTGCCATCGCTGCTGCTGCATATGGAGGCGCTGATTTTTGGTTAATTAAGACAGACGAGTATGGGAATATGGAATGGAACCGAACATACGAAGCATTTTCAGCCCATTCTTTGGTTGAGGCGTCTGACGGAGGATATGCCATAGCCGGTGGTGACGGGTTAGTTAAAACTGATGCTAATGGTAACTTGGAATGGAGCCAAACTTACGGTGGACCAGGTTACGATTACTTCAAGGCGTTGATTGAAACCTCTGACGGAGGCTACGCGATTGGAGGTTCCTTCAGTCTAGATTATGAAGACCCGTTTGCTGATCGTGATTTTTGGTTAGTTAAAACGGACAGTTATGGAAACATGGAATGGAGCCAAACTTACGGAAAAGCAACAGGTGAGGGATATGATTATGCTAACGCGTTGGTTGAAGCCTCTGATGGGGGTTACTTGTTAGCTGGTAACACTGGTCATTACCTTGTCGAATCTAAAGTATGGTTAATAAAAACCGATGAACAGGGAAACATGGAGTGGAACCAAACATACGGAGGAAGAGAATATGCAGGAGCCAATTCGGTGGTTAAGGCATCTGATGGGGGCTACGCATTAGCGGGTTACCTTTCGGGAGATTTTTGGTTAATAAAAATTGACGGATCCGGAAACATGGAGTGGAATCAAACATACTCTAAATCAGGAGGTGAGGAGGCTTACTCGCTGGTTGAGACTTCTGATGGAGGATACGCTCTAGCAGGATACACAAGAAAAGGTCAACTTAATACTGGAGTGACAGAGGGGTGGCTGGTTAAAACCGACACGAGTGGAAACGAAATTTGGAGTCAAACATATGGAGGAACAGCAGACCAATACCTTTATTCATTAGTTGAAACCTCTGATGGCGCATTCGCCTTAGCAGGTTACAAAAGTTACCCTTACCCTGATCCTCCTGAGTTATGGTTAATAAAGACTGACAAATACGGCAACATCCCAGAGTTTCCCTCATGGACTATTATACCCTTAGTTCTAATTGCAACAGTTGCTTTATTACTCTTCAAAAAAAGGTTGAGTAAACGTAAATCAGGAAATAACCTGTAGGGTGGACGCCAAACATGTACGACGCGCGCAACCTACACGTCAACGGACTGAAAGAAAAACTAAAAGCTACTAACGAACATGTTGAAACAGGATTTTCACACTTCTGTTACGCATATTAGGAGACTAATAACAGTGCATTGTTGAAAACAGTCTTTTTTCAGAAAATATCAGCACAACACAAGTTTGGCGCATGAAATTCACACGTACATAGATGAATAAAATGACAAAAGGCGGGTTACGACCAGACAACACCAACCCACACCGAATACCACCAATGGCAGATAAGATTTTTCAAGTTGCATGGGAACTCAAATTCTCTACGATTTAATGCAGCTCACAGATCTTTGGAATAGATTTCCGACAAAATAGCTTCATTTTTTTGTTCATCTTCGGTTAAAAGTAAAGCTGGTTTTCCTTTTCCTTCTTTGTAAATGACAAAATCGTTCACGCGAGAATACTTAGTATAATCCCCACATTGACGAATAAGGTCTACAAACATTTTCGAGGCAAATGCATATATACTGTTTGTTTGGGCACACATTTTAGAGGTGATATCAATGTTTGAAGAAGATGAAGAATGGGAAGAAGTTGAAGAAGATGAAGAAGACTGGTAGTTGATCCATTTTCTAGTAAGTCCCGAAAAGGAGAAATTAATGATGGGAAAGAAAAAAGGGAAGAAAGAGAAAGCTGTAGAGCGGGAACAGCATAAAAAATCACAAAGAGCTAAGAAGATGGATAAGAAACAAAAAAAGAAAGTTCCTCTTCCGGCAAAACATACGAAAAATAGATGACCCCACCCACTTTTTTCTTTTTTGTTGATACTAGATTTAAGGTTTTTTTATCCTTTGCGCTGTCGCGCGCTCTAATCTAACTGGTGCAGCTCAGGCTATTTCGGTCGACTTTCTTTGCGCCTTTTTTTTCTTTCCTCTCGCTCTTTCTTGGTCATCTGCTTCTTCTTTGAGCTTTTTCCCATACCCAATTCAATCACCATATTGAAGTGCTCAGAATGGGAAATAAAATTTTGGATGCGCGCGCGTTAACAAAAAATATTTCTGGAAAAATCTCCGTATATTCTTAAGGTTAAGGTAACGGCACATACTTGATTGACTGAGGTGAAGTATTTGGGAAAAGACAGGCAGTTGAGAGGAGGAGAAAAACGAGGAATACAGAAAGCTCAACCTAGTAAGAAAAAAAATCGTGAGATGAAACGCAAACAGCAGAAGCTTGACAGATTACAAAGGCAGAGAGAAAGAAAATGAGTTTGCCCGCGCGTGCATTTTCTGCTGATGTTATCTGTTCAGAGCTTAATTTTTAGAATGCTTATGAACATTTTTCACATCTAACGGAGCGATTACGCCAACGTTCCAGCTGCCGTTCCCTTGTTCCGCGTTTTCCAAGCAACCGCTCCGCTTCACTGCGTTCCGCTCAGTTATACACCATACTAACGCCAAACGTTAATGTAACTCAATCACGGCAACATAATACGCGCGCATCAAGCTGAGGGCGCTTAAAAAAGAGGCACATTAGGAGCCTAATAACAGCGTATTGTTGAAAACAGTCTTTTTTCAGAAAATTCCAGCGCAACACAAGTTTGGTGCATGAAATTCACACGCACATGTCATAGATAAAGAAAATGAAGATGACAAAAGGCGGGTTACGACCAGCACACCAACCCTCTAGTTGGCGTCGTATTTTAGGTTCCAGTAGTAGATGTGCTGATATTCTGATGGCAACGGAAAACCTGGGTCATCGTAAACAATGTCTGTTTGCAAATCATGTTCTTTGAGGATGGACTCCATCAGGTCAGAGATTGCATGGGTTTGGTTGTCGGGTTTAAAGATTCCCCAAATTTTGTCTTCTGGGCTTCTCATGCCCCACCCGTAGTTTTTGGGTAATACCAGAACTGAATCTGCCTTAATTGAGCCGTGAACGACACGCGGATTTTTTATCACATCATTCCAGAAGGACTCCAGAGCTGTATAATGTTCATCTTTCATTGTGCCATGAGGATTGAGGTCGTCGTAATAGTTGAATAAGACAAAGTATTTTGCCCCGCACTCGTATGCAGTGCTCATTTGATTGAGGATTTCCGTTCCAGTGTCGAGGTAGGGGGAGCTTTTGTATTTCCAAGTTATGACTATTCCCCAATCCTTGTTCTGGAGTCTTGCGGCGCCACGGATCAGCGCTAAATGCTGATTTAATGTGTGATTCCAGCCCACATGGGCAAGTATTACATCGTAGCCCGCCAAATAATCAAACCAGTAAAGGGCATAATCAGAAGTAAAAACTGTAGTTGAATTACTCAAATATTCGACATTGTGTTGATTACGTGTGGTGAATCGGTCAGCGGCTTCATGTACATCCTTTAATGGTCGCAGACTAGAAAGCTGTTCGTAAGTTGCGTAATTGGGCAAAGTAGCGTTGGGTTCGTCTACTGTGATTGTGCTATCGGGGTAGAAAGTTGCATAAACTCCTGTTTCTGTTCCATCGGTGCTGTTCAAGTTTTGATTTGAGTCAGGAAGAGATAGATGAATTATTCCGTCAATTTTATAGATAATGACGATGCCGTCGGATTTTTCTAAAACAACATCTCCATATCTGGTCTTCATTATCGAGTCCCCCGTTGTCGTGTTTCTGAACTCTACGTAATCATCAAGCATTTTTCCTCCCGGCTCATCAGAATAATACACGCCCAACAAATGAGCGCTCCACTTCTGTTTAGCCGTCTCAAGCCAAACAGAAAATGATTCTTCAATATAATAACCAAAATAGGGCAAGAAGTACAATCCTGCAGAAACCGCATAATCCCCCAATTCATCAACGCTTCCAAAATCTCTTTGCAGAACACCAGACTGCAACACAAAAAGATTCGTGTAATCCTTAACCTTGTCTATCAACAATTTTCCTTCCTCAACAGAGTTACCGCAATAGGTTACGCCAACAAAAACTGTTTCTGTACTGTGATTACTGTAATTCACAAAAAACACAGCAAACAATAGTAACGTGATTATGAGAATCGCCGAGACCGTTAACACCCTTTTCATTCCGTGACACCGAAGCTTCGAAATACCCTACGATTTCACAAGATAAAATCTTTCCATACACAAATCCATATTCGCCCATTAACTAATACATCTTACTGCCTATCCCCGATTGTAAACTGAATCTCAGAAAACACTTCACTCAAAACCAGCACCCAAGGGATAAAAATAAGACCAGTCAAGAAACCTTGACTGATGATTCATATGTTTGGTCAAGAAACCTTGACAAAAACGCTTTTACGTTATTTTCACAATTAATTATCTTAAAAATGAATATGGCTTTCTTGTATGAGGGAATACTGTGATAGGTTCGAGTGGTCCTCAAAAAAGGAACCTTGATTTTCAGATTATTGATCGGGGGATTTGACGGTGCTAAAAAGGAAATTTAAAGCATTGGCAATTGCACTGTTGATAGCTGTCATTATTGTACCAACATACGTCTCTATGGTATCATCCTCAACAGGATACATCAGAATAAACAGCAAATCAGCAAGCACTCCAAACCAACAAGTGCCAGCTGGAGGCAACGTAAACTTATATTTTGGAGATGTAACGTGGTCAGGCAGTCAACTGTATCTTCTTATGAGCTATGACGCCGACCAACATGTGTCAACGGGCGACGTCATATACACTCCAGCAATCTTGATTTTAGACCTAACTAGCGACTGGTATACACGCACATACACTAGCGGCATGGGAGCTTGGGTTGTTGGAAACTACTGGATTAACGGTAGCATTGCCCCAAACATACCTGTGGGTGCATATACAATCAAAGCTTTCGACAATATAGATGAAGGCGCTGCAGTAACAGACACTTACATCACAGTTTACTCGGTACCTAGCTTTACGACTTTGCAGATTTCTCCGCCTTCGGGACCCGGCGGAGTAAATGTGACGCTTACGGGTTCAGGCTACCCGCCATCCGCCAACGTCACTATAGCCTACTACGATCCAACGTTTGGCTCATGGAACTTTTTGGGCGTCACAACTGCTAACGCAACAGGCGGAATCACGTTTACAACTGAAGTACCTGACTTAAGAAGGGCACAGGGAATTGGCGATAACCCACAAACGTACGCTCAGGTATCTTACCGATCAGAAATTAATGGCATCGTCTACAGTTATGCGGACTATAATCAGTATGCAAGAGGACTGATAAGAGTTGGAAACCAAATTGCCGATGGACTTTATGGAAACGGCACGAACTTAGCCTCAACTGTCAAAGTCAAATCAGATGACACCATTACGATTTCTGGCAAGTGGTTCCATCCTGGTGTTGTTTACGTCAGATGGGATGGCACCGCCGTTGTAGGAACTGTGACACGTAGCGAGTGGCAGAATGCAGTCATCATCGGCACAACAGTAGCCAACCAAGAAACCGGCTACTTCGAAACAACAGTAACTATCCCAACGGCTAGTGCTGGCGAACACTACTTGGCGATTGAAGACTCCGAATCCCGAGTAATGATTAAAATCTACGTGTCTATGGCAACGTTGCAGCTTTCTCCGTCTTCAGGACCCGGCGGAGTCCCTGTGACGTTTACTGGTTCAGGCTACCCGCCATCCTCCAGCGTCACCATAGCATACGAGGATCCAACGTTTGGCTCATGGAACTTTTTGGGCTCCACAACTGCTGACGCATCAGGCGGAATCACGTTTACAACTGAAGTGCCTGACTTAAGAAGGGCAAAAAACATCTTTGGTTCTCCCGACTATTACACGCTTTCTTTTAGAACAGAAAGTGAGGGCATCGTTTACAGTTATGCAGATTATAAGCAATATGTGAGGAGACTGCTAAGAGTCGGAAACCAAATTTCCGGTGGACCTTATGGAAACGGCACGAACTTTGCCTCAATGTTCAGCGTCAAAGCAGGCGACAGCCTCACAATTTCTGGACAATATTTCCACCCCGGCGTTGTTTACGTCAGATGGGATGGCACCGCCGTTGTAGGAACTGTGACACGTAGCGAGTGGCAGAATGCAGTCATCATCGGCACAACAGTAGCCAACCAAGAAACCGGCTACTTCGAAACAACAGTAACGATTCCAGCGGCTGATGTAGGCGAACATTATCTGTCTATAGAGGATTCGGAAACCAACGTGATAATAATAGTATATTATGAAGATAGCTCGGTTAAGATCCCAACAGAGATTTCAATTTCAACAAGCAGTTCCTCAACCGTGGTTGGATTCCAAGTAGAAATTACTGGTTCTCTTCTTGACGTGTATGGAAGCGGCTTAGAAGATGAAATCGTTGTTCTGCAGTATGCCTTCGAAGGAGCCATCACCTGGACTCCTTTCACCTCTACCCCGACAGACAGTAATGGACGGTACTCCGCTGTTTGGATTCCCCCAGCTACAGGCGACTTCACAATAAAAGCAGGATGGACAGGAAACGCAACGCATTACGGCTCAAGCGGTAGCACCACAATCAACAGCATCACCTTCGGTGGCGAATACATTTTTTCTGTTGAATCTAACTCCACAATATCCGGGATTTTCTTTAACTCAACAGACAGAACCCTGAGTTTCAATGCCCAAGGAGCTAGTGGCACACAAGGCTATGCAAAGATAATCATTGCCAAGACTCTTGTAACCGATTTAGAAAACATGATTGTTTATCTGGATGGAAATCAGGTCGAGTATTCTGTGCAGTCAAATGATGATTCTTGGTGTTTAATAATCAATTATGCACATAGCGCTCACCGAATTGTAGTAGATCTTGACGTGTCCATTATTCCAGAGTTCACATCATCGATTATCGTACCATTAGTTATTACTGCAATAATAGCGATTATAATTTGCAAGAAAAAAAGACCACATAAACAGGATAAATAGTCACTTATTATTTAGCCAATTCAGGTTTAACAAAAAGATACGACAAATTACGAACCAGCACACCAACCCCACACTAAACAGTGAAATCTTTGCTGTGCTTTCGTTTTAATCAATCTTTTTCTTTTATTTATGATGGTTCCATTCAACTGCGGGCATATGAATTTATAAGCAACCTTGTGGTTGACATTCATGAAGTAGTTTTTGAAGAAACTAGTTCTTTCAGCGAATTGGAGGTGCGAAATGAATGTCTTATGGTAGACCAAGAGAAATGCACGATGCAGTCTGCGCTGAATGTGGACAAAAATGCCAAGTTCCATTCAAACCTGACTCAAGCAGACCCGTATACTGCCGAGAATGTTACGCCAAACGAAGACCCCCGAGAAGAGATAGATACTAAGCTACTAGCCAGCATCTATTCTTGACGAGTGATCTTTTTCACAATATTTTTTCTTTTTATTTTTTTGTTACATACTCAAATGGATGCAAATAGAGATTACATCCTAAACAAACCTCAAAACAGCTCAATCATATTAGGAGCCTAATAATACTTCATTGTTGAAAACAGTGTTTTTTCTGAAAAACCAAGCATCAACAAAATTCGGTTTCTTAGAGTATGTTAGAGCCTGAAAAATTAGGGTTGCTAGGCTCTTTTTAGGTAGATTGGTTCTTCTAGTCCCCATTCTTTGCTGTAGGATTTTTCTTAAAGTTTAGCTTAAATATTAAATGCATACAACAGATAGAATGTGGGTCAGAGAAGGGTTTCTTATGGATCAGGAGGAAGCGCTCCAGAAGTTACAGAAGACCAGAAAAGAGAATGAGGAGGCATATGTGAAGGCTAAAGCTTTCATGGATGGTTTTCGGGCAAGAGGGCAACTGAGCCAAAAGGACAATGAATTCCTGTTTCTATTGGAGTTTGTGATTAAGGGCTTCAAAAACCATGGAAACGACATCATCACAGCATTCGAAAACCAAGTAAGATTCAACGAAGCATTCAACAACCTCCTAGCCAAAGTAAATGACCTAGAACAGGAAATACGGCAACTAAAAGCAACCCTAGACAAAATGTACCAAGACAAATAAGCCTCTTTTGTTAACATCTTAAACCAAATCCCAGAAACCACATTTCTCAGATTCGAGAACAGTTTTATCCTCCCACCCCCCTCAGATTACCTGTTGGTGAATTCCTGATGGATTTCGGTCTAACCGAGAAGCAGCAGAAACTAAAAAATCATGTCAGAAAATTCTGCGAAAAAGAATTCAACCCAGATGTTGCCTTGGAGCTGGACAGAAAAGAACAGTTTCCCATGGAACTCTACAGGAAGGCTGCAAAGCAAGGATTCCCAAGCCTATTCATCCCAGAAAAGTATGCAGGTGAAGGGCAAGGATACATGGCGGCTTGCTTAGCCATGGAGGAAATGTGCCGAGCAGACTCGTCCCTTGGGTTGGCGTGCATGATCGGAACCTTCGGAAGCGACCTGATTCTCCTCCACGGAACGGAGGAACAGAAAAACCGTTACCTTCCACCCCTCTGCCGTGGAGACAGCATATCCGCCGCAGCCTTTACAGAACCAAAAAGAGGAACAGACATAACAACAGTGGACACCACAGCGGCTAAACAGGGAGACGAATGGAGGATAAACGGAACAAAAACCCTCATAACAAACGCGCCAATAGCCGACTTCATCACCGTTTTGTGCCAGACAGGCAGCCGAGACAAACCGCGCAAAAGCCAAACCCTGTTCATAGTAGACAAAGAGGCGCCGGGACTAACAGTTACAAAATTGCCTAACAAAATGGGAATCCGATGCATAGCAACAGGCGAAGTTATCCTCAAAAATGTGAAAGTAAGCGACAGCAACATGCTAGGCGAACTAAACAACGGTTTCAGCCACTCCATAGACTTCTTCACCATAAGCAGAACAGTCATCGCAGCTCAGGCAGTGGGAACCGCACAGGGAGCACTAGAAATCGCCCTCAAACACGCCAAACAACGCGAATCCGCAGGGCAGCCCATAATCCGGTTCCAGCAGATAGGAGCCAAACTAGCCCAACTAGCAACCGAAATCGAAGCAGCAAGACTGCTAACATACAAGGCTGCATGCAGCATCGACCAAAACAAAGTGGATTCAATGTTGACTTCCATGGCTAAACTATACTCAAGCACTGTGGCAGTGAAGGCAACGGATGCGGCGATCCAAACTTTGGGCGGTTACGGGTACCTAGGCGAATGCAGGGTTGAAAGATTCTACAGGGACGCAAGAGTAACCGAAATCTATGAGGGAACATCCGAAATTCAAAGATTAGCCATCCTCAAGCAGCTAATCAGGTCATATTGAAATCTTAAATTCCGCCAAGTAGGTCAGAATAACAGTGGTTTGGCTGGGATGAAACACGAATAAAGTGGCGATTATCGGGGTGGGTCACAGCAGATTCGGAGACAGATCAGACGTTAACCTCTCCGAGTTGACGTTTGAGGCTGTCCAACCATCCCTCGAAGATTCAGGGTTAACAGCCAAAGAGATACCTTACGTGACTGTGGGTTCGATGGGCGTCTGGTCAGAGGAGCCGTTACCAGCCGTTGTCATAGCAGAATACTGTGGACTAACAGGAGCCGGCTTGGTCCGATGCGAAGCAGCCTGTGCCTCAGGAAGCGCCGCCGCCTTCAACGCCTACTCTGCAATAGCAAGCGG
>Ga0315548_1002717_pt1 | contig 13630 bp, 11 predicted proteins | sample SalMarSW160110MG_2_FD_202540 | JGI IMG/M metagenome (GOLD analysis project Ga0315548, IMG submission 202540) | Salt marsh sediment microbial communities from the Plum Island Ecosystem LTER, Massachusetts, United States - Salt Marsh Sediment SW1601-110 ... | reverse complement strand
TTATTCTTGGCATAATTTCCTCCTCTCAGAGGAGACATTATGCCCTAGATAAGTCAGAAATGCAAGCTTAATACGTCATCGTATTTATGCCAATGTGTACTAAGGCTCGGTTGATGGGCAATTTACCAATGACGTTGAGATAGCTCTAAATGAGTGGTTCATGGTTCAAGGTTCAAAGGTTATTTATTTTTTACCCTTATTGATGCAGTCTGAGGCGTGACGCATAGTTGCCTTTTTTACCCATTGGATGAACTATAACACGTGTACCTATCAACATATTTTCTTATTGTTACCAGCCACTAATGGCAATTCAACCGGGAACCGTGAACGGTGAACCGCTTAAACCGGGATAATCATGGAAGGATACAAAAAACGTCTGAGCGAGATCCTCGCGGAGACGGGAGCACTGTTTTTCGATAAGGGTTTGGTGCTAAAGGATGGGAGGCCAACCCCCTATTTCGTCAACTTGGGGGGGTTCAATACGGGCCGACTCCTGCTCGAGTTGGGTTCCTTTTTCTCAGAGATGCTCGTGAGCGAGTCACTAGCAGAGGAGATTGATATCATCGTGGGGCCCTCCTACAAGGGTAGCGCTATAGCCTCAGCGGCCGTCGCGGCCCTTTTCCGCGATCATGGAATTGATCTCCGCTTTGATTACGACAGAAAAGAGGCCAAAACACATGGTGAGAGGTCTTCATCGGCGGCGTTGTTTGTCAACAATACCTTCTTCGATGGCTGCAAGATCTTTATCGTGGACGATGTGGTCACCTCCATGGAGACGAAGTATGAGCTGATAGAAAAGATAGAAGCGGAGTGTAGATCTCGGGGATTTCGCGGTGAGATACGAGGGTTGGGTATTGCGGTAGATAGGGAACAGACGACCGCCGTGTATGATGCGAAGGGAAACGTGGTTCCGGATGCTAGAGGCTCGAATCCGATAAAGGAGCTGCGGGAGAGAACAGGGATCCCCTTTTTCTCGGTGGCGGGGATACGAGAGATCGTGGAGTACCTATACCGCAGCAAGATGCCCCTCCTCATATCAGGGGAGCGCAGAGCTATGGATGAGGCCACAAAAAGGGAATTTGATGCCTATATGAAGATCTATGGGAGAGATGGATAAATCATAGGGTAAAAGGTGTAGGGCATAGGGCAAATGTTACATTCATAGAATGGTTGCCCTGTTCCTTGCGCCTTGTGCCTTTGGCCTGCCCGCTATCGCTCTCGCTCAAGCGAGGCGGGCGGGCCTGTTCGAATATCATCCTCAATCAATAACGGAAACCCTTGCCCAGACCCCTGGCCCAGACCTGGCAAGCAAGGATTGGGTTTAGAGACACCGATACCAGTATATTTACGAAACAGGATCATATGCCTGTGTAGTCGCGCCAGGGCAGGCTGGCTTTGAAAGAGTGGGTTTCTATCCATAGATACCGTAATCTTTACAAAGCACGATAACGTTCCTGTGTCGTCGCGCCAGGGCAGGCTTGACACAAATTTTAAGATCTTAGCTTATATAGACAGATAGGTGGCGTGGATGCTTACAGATGATCAACTCAAGGAGAATCTCAAGGTCCTCCTGGCGAGCAGAGAGCCGAAAGGGATTGCGCCCAGCAATACGCACTCGAGGCAAGCCTCGGTTCTCGTGCCACTGTTCAGCAACGATGGCCGGTTCTGGTTTCTGTTTACAGAGAGAACGAGCAATGTGGAATACCATAAGGGAGAGGTATCCTTTCCCGGGGGCGCGGTGGATTTTGATGATGACACCTGGCAGCAGACCGCTATAAGGGAGACCTTTGAGGAGATAGGGGTCAGGGAGGAGGATATCGAGATCCTGGGTCAGCTCGATGACATGACCACCCTCACGTCCCAGTTTATCATTCATCCTTTCGTCGGGATGATTCCGTTTCCTTATTCATTTCATATCAACGAAAGGGAGGTTGAACGGCTGATTGAAGTCCCCGTGCAGTTCTTCTTCAACACCTCCCAACCACGACAGCATACCATCGACTATAGGGGAGAACGACGTGAGATACCGGCATTCATATACGGGGATGCCGTGATATGGGGAGCAACGGAGAGGATACTGGAGAATTTCATCGGTGTGATAGGGCACGGCATTGAATTGTGATCGCATTAATATTCAGACAATGGTTTAGTACTCAGTAGCTGCAAGACCTATTCACCGCAGAGTCGCCAAGAGCGCAAAGATTTCTCTCAGCGTCCTCTGCGTCTCGGCGGTGAAATAGATATGGCGTTAATCAGTTGGATATGTAGTGTCTAAACCGCAGTGTGATGGCATCCCGGGTGATTGGTGGCAATTTTCCTTTACTTTTCTAGGAGGAATATCTATACGTTAGCTAGCAGGTAAATCGATTACGTCGGGACGTGGCTCAGCCTGGTAGAGCACAGCGTTCGGGACGCTGGGGTCGCTGGTTCAAATCCAGTCGTCCCGACCAATAAAATCAATAAGCTATCCCGTTTCAAGTGAAACGGGATTTTCTATTTTGAGGCTGAGACAAAGCCGAATTCCAGAGATCGGAATTTCATCCATAATGCTCAGTGAGCTGGAGTACGGTGCGGCCAAGAGCGCAAGGCCTGCGCAAAACAAGATCTGCCTTCTCGAGTTCCTTGCCCCCCTCGAAATAATTTCCTATGATGACGTGGCCGCACAGGAGTATGGAAAAATCCGGACATATCTAGAGCAACAAGGTACCCCAATTGGGTCGATGGACATGCTCATCGCAGCCCACGCCTTGTCCCTTGATTGTACACTCGTCACGAACAATGAACGCGAGTTCAGTCGAGTCCCTTCCCTGAAGATCGAAAATTGGGTCGAACAGCCATAATAAAATCGCTTCGCGATTTTATGCAACGTCCTGTAAGCGGAACTAGAACCAGCCTGCCTCGCAAGCTTGGCGAGCGGGCAAAATCCTACAGCTTTCAAGCATATCTATCCTTTCCCCAGGAAGTTCTTTCTATTCTCCATAAAGCCCTTATAAACCAAGTAGTGTTCCGTCTCCTCGTACTCAACAAGTTTTATGGGACTGGAGTCGAAGCTGTAAATATGTGCCCCGGGGCATGCCATGAGAATGGGAGAGTGGGTGGCGATGATGAATTGCGCGTGTCCCGCCTGGGACATATCCCTGAGAAGGGTAAGAAGTTCCAACTGGGTCTTGGGTGAGAGGGCCGTCTCGGGTTCATCCAGAAGATAGAGGCCCTTGATCTTGTACCGAGCTTTGAAGAATGACATGAGCGACTGTCCATGGGATTGGGTCATGAGAGATTTCCCCCCGAAATAATCGAGTATCTTGGGGCTTGCCGCTGCCCATTCGTCAAGGCTTTGGGCGAAATTTTGGAATATCCCCGATGAGAAAAACGATCCAGGCACCATGCCATCCGTCCATTCCACCTGGATAAACCAGTGAAGCGCATCTTCGTAAGGATTTGCCTCAAAGCGCTTTCTCTCTATGCCCCGCCATATGTGGATGCCGCACTTGCGTGCCATGGCCTCAAGCAGGGTTGATTTTCCGGTGCCGTTCTCGCCTATGAAGAAGGTGACTGGCGAGTGAAATGAAATGCCTCTCATTTCCCGAAGGACGGCAAGGTGAAAGGGGTAGCGTTTCTCCGTGGGGAATTGATCAGCAAGAAGGGTTAGGCGAGTAAGATGCATGGTCCGTACCTCATTATCTGAGATGAAGCATTTGTGATGGCTGAGCCACGCGGATGAGTCATGATTGCGTATTTTGGGGAAAGGAGTGTAAGGTAAATATCTTTGTACGTCAATGTAAATCGGAGATTAGGGGCTATTATGCTAAAAACTCCCTACACTACGATTATTTTTTATGTCCTGCTCTCCGGTCGTAGTGAGACAATAGGAATACGCATTGACGGGTCAGGCGACATGGTAGGCAGGCTCCTGAAGGTGGGATCGCTTGCAGCGGGGGCAGCGGCCTGGGCGGGTGAGCCGTTTTCTGTTCTCGAACACATACCCACAGGAGAGACATTGGGCGGGATGCACAACGAGCTGTTTTCTCTGTGCCGCTGTTGACCGTGCGACGTGAGCCAGGTGAGCATAGACCTCCCGTTCCCTGATTCCGATCGCCTGGGAAAGCTCCCTGGCGGTCATCTGATGTTCGCTCAAAAGATCGATGATCCGCTGACGAATGGTCCCTGCCGTATTCCGATCCGTGTATTGGCTCATGCGATGATTTCCGGTCTTAACGTCTCTTATTACAGCACTTCCTTTATGACGAAGAACAGCATGACTCCGGAGTAGAATAGCTTGAGCCCAGTGACCAACAGGTTTCCGATCAGCACTCCCCACCCGGCTCGAAGGGCCTCTCTTCCCCTCTTTCCCGCGATCAGCTCCCCGGCGAGCGCACCAAGGATCGTACCCAGAATCATCCCCCAGGGAGGGAAAAAGAAAAACCCTGCTATCAGGCCTCCAATAGAGCCCCAAAGCCCTGTTTTGGAGGCACCATACCGTTTTGCCGCGCTCACGGGGAGGATGTAATCCAAGAGGCTCACCGCTACCATGGCGAAGGCCATGATGAGGAGGAACGAGGCGCCGAAAGGCTCCCAGTCTCTTGCCCAAGAGACAAGGATGAGCGCCAGGAAAGAAAGTGGAGGACCTGGTATCACGGGCAGGATGGAGCCGGCGAGGCCGGCTATGGCAGCGATAAGGCCGAGGATGGTAAGCGCGGTTGTCAAGGCTATCCCCCGTTGTGCTCCTTCGTTATCACCCCCTTTACCATGATCAGCCGCGGGTTGTAAGGAAAAATAATCGCCTTCGTAGCGATCTGCCTTCCTTTCAAGGCCAGGACCATGTCATAGAAAAAGATACCTCATTGGCTTCTCAGCCGTGGCATGTATGTCTCTTTTTGTCCATGCCTTTCAACAGGATCTGCCCTCTATCCCGATAATCGGGATAGAGGAGAATGCCTCTTTAGCCGCTTATGTGGCCATGATACGTCTAAAGCCTATCCCGATTATCGGGATCATGCAATGCTTGTATCAAGAGGCATGGATAAAGAGGAGATACACATACCCCTAAGTTTGACGTTACCCTGTTTCAAGGCGATGGATTCTTGACAACGTGCTAAAAGGCATATAGCCTAAGGCAGACTTTATAAGGAAAGGAGCGGGAAGATGAAACAAAAAGTAACCGTGGTTGGGGCTGGAAACGTGGGCGCTACCGTGGCCATGAGGGTTGCCGAGAAGGAGCTCGCCGATGTGGTTCTGATCGATGTCCTTGAGGGGGTGCCAGCGGGAAAGGCGCTGGATCTGGCCGAGGCTGCCCCAATCGAGTGCCACGACGCCACGATCACCGGGGTGACCAACGACTACGCCAAGGCAGAGGGCTCCGACATCGTGGTGATCACAGCGGGTATTCCCAGAAAGCCGGGCATGAGCAGGGACGACCTGCTCTCTACCAATGCGAAGATCATGAAATCCGTGGTCACCGAGATTAAGAAAGCCGCACCTGATACGATCCTCATCATCGTGAGTAACCCCCTTGACGCCATGTGCCACGTGGCCTATGAGGTAAGCGGCTTCGATAAGAAGCGGGTGATCGGCATGGCTGGGGTTTTGGACTCCGCCAGGTTCCGTGCCTTCATTGCCATGGAGCTCAAGGTGTCGGTTGAGAACACCCATGCCTCCGTGCTCGGGGCCCACGGAGATACCATGGTGCCCCTTCCCCGATACTCCCACGTGGCGGGAATCCCCATCACCGAGCTTCTCAGTCAGGAGCGGATCGATGCCATCGTTGAGCGCACCAGAAACGGAGGAGGCGAGATCGTGAGCCTGCTTAAGACCGGTAGCGCCTACTACGCCCCTGCCTCGGCAGCGGTCGAGATGGTAGGGGCGATCCTGAAGGATAAGAAGAAGATCCTTCCCTGTGTTGCCTTTCTCCAGGGCGAGTACGGGATAAAGAATCTCTTTATCGGGGTGCCGGTGAAGCTGGGCGCCGCAGGGGTGGAGGAGATCATCGAGATAAAGCTCACCTCAGAGGAGAATGCGGCCTTGAACAAGTCGGCTCAGGCGGTACAGGGACTTGTCGATGATCTGAAGAGGCTCGGCTAGCATCTCAGCATATGATTTCAAAGTTTCGCTTCTAAGGTATTCATGAAAGAAACGTTTCGCTGAGCATGGAGATTACTTTGCATGGAACAGGGAAATGTCTTTTTTTGCTATGCCCCTGGCCCAGACCTGGCTTGCTATAACTATGTTTAAAGCTCCAGAAAGTATATGCTCTTTACAAGCCAGGAAGGTAATTTGCAAGGTCGCGCCAGGGCAGGCCCTATCATGCTTTGACCATTGTCCCGAAAAACGGGATGAATCTAATCCGCATACTATCGGCATAGGTTGGTTAAAATTCATCCCGTTTTTTGGGACCTTGCAATCACGTTTATTTCAAGGGCATATGGCAAAAAAAGACATTCCCATGTTTTTTTGCATAGCGTTTTCGAGGAGAACCTCGTTCCCCTTATGGCATCCATCGGCTGAGGGATAGGTGTGGAAAGGCTGTTGCCGTGAGCAGAGGTGAGGTTTTTATTTCTTCAGCTTTTTGATGAGCATTGGCACTATCTCCATGGCATCCCCCACAATGCCGAGGTCCGAAACCTTGAATATGGGCGCATCCGGATCCTTGTTGATTGCGATCACGGTCTTTGCCGAGCTCATGCCAACGAGGTGCTGAATGGCGCCGCTTACGCCGACGGCTATGTAGAGTTGAGGCCCTACGGTCAGCCCTGATTGACCTACCTGCTTGGTGTGTGGAATCCAATCCAGTTCAACCAGGGCCCTGGAGCCGGCCGTTACGCCTCCAAGCGCGTCGGCCAACTCCTGAATGAGCGTGAGATTTTCCTTTTTCTGGCACCCCTTTCCGGCTGCCACGATGATGTCGGCATCCTCGATGCCGACGGAGCCTTCATAGGCGAGCTGTTCCACGGATACGAGCTTTGTCCTGATCGCGGCCGGAGAAAGCGCCACCTCGAAGTCCTCGATTCTGCCCTTCCGAGAGCTATCAGGTTCTCCGGGCGAAAACACGTTGGGCCTGACCGTGGCCATCTGGGGCCTCGTGTATGGGGAGATGATAGAGGCCATGATGTTACCGCCGAATGCTGGCCTTGTCTGGATCAGATTGCCTTTGTCATCTATGTCCAGGCCGGTACAATCAGCAGTAAGACCGAGCTCCAGCCTTGCTGCGACCCGGGGAGCCAGCTCTCTGCCATGGGGCGTGGCGCCGAAGAGGAAGACCGAGGGTTTCTCCTTTGAGATGAGCGCGGACACCACGCTGGTGAAGGCATTGGAGCTGAATCGGCTGAGGAGCCTGTGCCGGCACCTGATCACCCGATCCGCACCAGAGGCGATCAGGGCATCGAGCCCGTTGAGCCTTTCATCACCGAGGATTACGACCGACAGTTCCTGGCCGAGTTTTTCCGAAAGCCTGCGTCCCTGAGAAAGGAGCTCCCTGGCCACCTTCTTTGGGATGAGCTTCCCAGCTTTCTCTTCGCACTCTGCCCAGATAAACACACCTGAAAACAAGACCAGTTCCTTTTCAGAGACCCTTCTCCTCTCAATGGTAAGGGCCTCAGCCGGGCAACGGGATACACAGGCCCCGCAGAGCGTGCAGTTGGCCTGCACCTGGGCTAGCTTATCAACAACGGCGATGGCGCCAAAGGGGCAGATCTTCTCACAGATCTTACAGCCGGTGCATTTTTTTGTGTCAACTGTCAGCATGGTATCCCTTAAACACCACTATTCAGCCACTAAGACACAAAGACACAAAGTAAAGACTTGCTCGCCTGTTCGCCATCGGCTTCGCCTCAGGCGAATCCCTGGCTGGCATTCGTTTTCTCTCCCTAATGTAATCTTGGTGTCTTAGTGCCTTGGTGGCTACCTGAATGGTTATTTTCAAATGAACCTTTTTTCTCTCAGGAAGGCGATCACCTTTTCCGTGGCCGCCTCTGCATCGCTGCCGTCAACAAGCTCTCCCCGATCCTTTACCCGGGGAGGAAAGATCTCCACGACCTGGGTTGGTGAACCATGCAGGCCGAGCTTGTCCTGATCAAGTGCGAGATCGGATGCACGCACAATGCGGAGCTCCTTGTGCCGGGCATCGAGGATCTCCTGAAAGGATGACACACTCCTTACCATAGGTCCTTTGCTGATGGAAACGAGGCCGGGGAGCCGCATCTCCACGATCTCATAGCCCTTTTCCACCTCCCTAGTTATCCTGGCCCTCTTAGTATCCCGGGTGAGCTCAACGCCTACCGCATACATGATGCCCGGGAGGCCGAGGATTTCCGCCATCTCGGGACCTACCTGGGCTGTGTCGCCGTCGATTGCCTGTTTGCCCACGAGAATCAGGTTAAAGTCACCTTCGATCCTCTTGATAGCCTGTGCCAGGGTGAGGGCGGTAACCCACGTATCTGAACCGGCGAACTTCACATCCGATAAAAGCATGGCCCTGTCAGCCCCCATCTCAAGGCATCGCATCAATGCAGAGCGGGCCTGGGGCGGCCCCATGGAAATGGCCACCAGCTCAGTATCGCGCCGCTGCCGTTTCAGACCCAAGGCCACCTCCATGGCGTATTCACAGAAGGGATTAAGGATTGAGGAAACCCCCTCTCTCATGAGGGTCCCTGTTTCGGGATTTATCGTGACATCCGTGATTTCAGGAACCTGTTTTATGCAGATGAGTATCTTCATTTTTTCTTACTATGTCTAAAAGGGTTCCAGGGTTTATCATGAGGCATGGATCGAGGGCGCGTTTTACCGCCTTCATCTCCTCTAGGTCCTTCTCCAAGAACATGATCGAGAGGAATTCCTTCTTTATCTTGCCAACGCCATGTTCGGCGGAGATCGTTCCGTCAAGGGATACTACCTTTTCGGCAAATTCTCGGTAGATCGAGAGGCCGAGGTGCATCTCCTCACGGGTTCTAGGCATGATGTTTATGTGGATGTGGTTGTTGCCTATGTGCCCGTAGGCAACCCATTCGAGGCCTGCCCCCTCCAGTTTGGATGTATAGAATGCCCATATCTCCTCAAGGGCCTCATCCGGGACCGCGAAGTCGGTGCCGAGCTTGTGGAGTTCGGGAATACTGGTTTTTCTCTCAGCAATGATGGCGTTGGTGGTTTCAGGGAGGAGGTGCCTGAACTCCTTGAACCGCTCCAGATCCCTTTGCTCATAGCCTGCCCATGACCGTGCCAGCGTAGAGCTGCACTCACGAGCTAGAGCCTCCAGCGTGGCGCAGTCATTATCCCGGGCCTCGGGATCGAAGCCTATGTCGAAGAAGATCGCGGCCTTCGCATACTCGGGGATTGTGGGCATTCCCACGGCCCTTGGATCTTCTTTTTGTTTGATCCGGAGAAAGGCAAGGGCAGAGAAGCTATAAAACTCGATAAATTCCGGGTGAAGGCATTTTCCCCTGCGCAGCAGTTGGACAAACTCGATGGCCTTGTCATCTGACGGAAGGAACAGCACGATGGAGACGGGGCTCCGCCAGCTCTGGAGCGCAACCTCAACTTGGGTAACCGCCCCAAAGATGCCCTCGCTGCCGATAAAGAGGTCAATCAAATCCATATTGGGGGCAGAGAATATGCCGGCAGCATTCTTTGTCCTGGGCATGGAATAGGTTGGAACCTTGATGGTTGTCTCACTCCCCCTGCTGTCGATTACCGTAAACTCACCGGTCGGTGTTGCAAAGTATTTGCCACGGGGGATCTCAAGGACTTCCCCTGAGGCCAGCATGACCCTCATCCACCTCACCCAATTCCGTGTGGGACCGTATCGATAGGTCCTGGCTCCGGATGCATTGGTGGCAACGGTCCCGCCCAGGGCTGCACCCATCTCGGTCGGGTCAGGTGGGTAGAAGTAGATAGTGTGGCTTTCCCGGTATTGGTGGAAAAACTCCTTGGTTTCAGCGGAGCCTCTCTCATTGAGGCCGGGGAAGCTCTTTTTCATGGCCCACGTATTGAGATCCCGGACGGTCACGCCGCACTCGGCCCGGACGAGCCATTCCCTTGCCGATCTATCGTATCTGAGACCCAGGACCCTATCGAATTTCTCAAGGGACACAATCGCTCCTCCATAGGGTACGGCACCGCCGACAATGCCGGTTCGTGCGGCGGATAGTGTTACCGTGGTGCCCTGTTTTGCCATCTCCCGAAAAATGGCGGAGAGCTCTGCTTCAGTGGCAGGGAAGAAGAGACTTTCGGCCCCCTGGTGAGAGAGCTTCGACTCATCAGTGAGATAGGAGCTGTAATTCTCGAGTATCTGCCCTGAGCCATCGACGCGCCTTACCACATCGAAATCGACAGAGGGTACTGCTTCAGAGGTAATCTCATGCATGGCTATACCGCTTGACCATCATCGGCGAACAATCGCCGGGCCATGAAGATAGATAGAACGAAATAGAAACAAATTCAAGCGAATTGAGGATATACATACACGAACTTGGCCCTTTAACCGGGATGCTAGACGTCTTCATAACTTAGGATCTTACCATCTGTGTCACGTTTTATTATTGATGTAGGATGATATTCGAACGGGCCGAAGGCTCAAGGCGCAAGGCACAAGGCATAAGGCCGTGCGCCATGCGCCCTAAGCCAAATGACTAAAGCAATGCGGATCATGTTTTAATCCAGGCGGTACTTGTCGGTTTGAGGCGAAGCTTCGTTAGAGATTTTCCCCTGCTGTGTTCCCAGGCCCGGAGCGGCTGAAGGAAAAAGATTTCCCATTCGTCTGACTCTTCTTGACAACGAAACCGAATATCGTTAGCTTACCTAACATCCTTGATGATGGAAGGAGCTGCGTGACGGGGTAACTGTTGCGGGTGCCGGAGACGGGGGCGCTACCGTTGCCATGAGGGTTACCGGGAAAAAACCTTTTGAATAATTTATGGATATTGGGAGAAGAGGATATCCCTTTATGGTAGCGTCACCTTGATGTGATCAATGATACGGAGGATTGCGATAATTGATGGATGCAGAGCAGGTATGAGCTATGGAAGAAGTGACAACGACAAAGGAAAATGTGTATGATGTTATTATCGTCGGAGGAGGGCCAGCGGGCCTCACCGCTGCGATATATACGTCGAGGGCAAGACTTTCCACCGTCTTGATTGAAAAATTGGGCACCGGCGGCCAGGCAGCCATCACCGATAAGGTGGAAAATTACCCGGGCTTTATGGGGGGTGTATCAGGCCCGGAGCTCGTTCATAATATGGAGGAGCAGGCCAAATCCTTTGGTATGATGACCCTGTTTGGTGAGGTCACCAGGATCGAGTGCAGAGACGAGGATGCCATCAAAAGGGTCTATGTCGATGACCGCTTGGAGCCGTATAAAAGCCTGTCGGTGATCATTGCCGCGGGCCATGAGCAGGGAAAGCTCGGGATACCGGGTGAGAGCGAGTTTACCGGCAGGGGTGTTTCCTATTGTGCAACCTGTGACGGCGCCTTTTTCAAGGATCGATCTGTTGCAGTGATAGGTGGGGGAGACGTGGCAGTTGAGGATGGCCTTTTCTTAACGAAGTTCGCAAACAAGGTCTCCCTCATCCACCGCAGGGAAAGGCTGAGGGCGACAAAGATCCTGCAGGAGCGGGCCTTTCGCCACGACAGGATAGAGCTTATCCTCGATTCGGTGGTGGATGAGATCTTCGGAGATACCATGGTCCAGGGGGTACGGGTGAGAAACCTCAAGACGGGCGAGGTCAAGGAGCTCAAGGTGGATGGGGTATTCGTATTCATCGGCTGGAGCCCTGGCCTCTCCTTCCTCAAAGACGTGGTGGAGCTAAGCGATGACGGCTATATCATGGTGGATAGCGAGATGAGGACCTCCCGCGATGGTGTGTTTGCCTGCGGGGATTGCTGCAAGAAAGGGCTCAAGCAGATCGTTACCGCTTGTGGCGATGGTGCGACTGCCGCCTTTTCAGCCCAACATTTCGTGGAAAGGATCAAGGGTGAGGAGTATATCTAGTCCTGCTTGCATCTATCGGAACGGGGGGAAGCGTGAACACGCTCTATGTTATCGATGGGCCCCTGAAGGGAAGTTCCTTTACCCTCAATGATGGCACGACCACTATCGGGAGATCCCCGGACAATGATATCTGCATTTCCGATATAGGGGCTTCACGGCGCCATGCCAAATTCATCAAGAAGGATAACAGGCTTTTCGTGGTGGATGTGAGCAGCTTTCAGGGCGTCTATGTAGATGAGAAAAGGATAGTGAAGGATCAGGAGGTTGAAGTAGGTGAAGAAAACATCCTGACGATGGGCAGCACCGTCGTATCATTTCGAAAGGAGCCCTCCAGGGCAAAGGCAACTCGCGCTTATGCTGAAGACATGGGCAGAAGATCCGATGATCGCCCGAGGGATCATAGCCGGAGCTTAGAATTATTGCTTAAGGTGTCGAATATCTTCGCACAGTCCATCGATATCGAAAAACTGCTTGATGAGCTCTTGGATCAGATTTTTAGCCTTTTAAGAAGAATAGACCGTGGCGTTATACTGCTCGTGGACAAGGAGAGCGGGGAATTACACGAGGTGGTCTCAAAAACGAGAATGGGGGATGAACCGGCTTCCTTCTCGGAGATTAACTACAGCAGGACTATTGTCAAGAGAACTATTCAAGAGCGCGAGCCGGTGAAGATGTCCAACAGGAGCAAGGTAAGCCGTAAAGAGCTGTCCGATAGCATAGAGTTGATGAATGTCATGTCAGCCATGTGCGTGCCGATTATGTACAAAGGAGAGGCGCGGGGGGCGATTTATGTGGATTCAATCGGGTTGCCGCACGGATTTCGAGATGATGATCTCGGATTGCTCATGGGGTTGAGCAACACAGCGGCAATCGCTCTTCAGAATGCCCGGCTTTACGAGGAACTTAAAGGGGAATTGAGCGAGCGGAAGAGGGCGGAGGAGGAGCTGAGAAACACGTGCCAGGAACTCCAGGAGACACGGGATATGCTGGTTCAGTCCGAAAAGCTCGCTGCCATTGGGAGGCTTACGGCAGGTGTTGCCCATGAGATACTCAATCCCGTGCACATCATCTTCATGAGGCTTCAGTTATTAGAAATGAAGGAGGGATTGTCCGATGAGCTGAGGCACGATCTCGATATATGCAAGAATCAACTCCAGCGCATTATCGGGATTATTGAGGATCTCCGTCAGTTTTCCCAAAGCCCTGAGAAGCACGTGACAACAAATGACCTCAATGGTATCATTGAGCACGTGTTGGCGATTCAATTGCCTCTGTTCAAGGAAGAGGGTGTAAAAACGGAGGTTCACTATGCCTCTGACCTGCCATCCGTGCCGTTTGATAAAGACAGGATCGTGCAGGTCATCTTTCATATCATCTCGAATGCCACCGAAGCCATGAAAGGGAAGCAGAAAAAGATTTTACGAATAACGACCACGATGGCGAGCTCGAAAGAGTTCGTGCAGGTGGTAGTTTCCGACACCGGGACCGGCATCGATCAAGATACTATGAGCAAGATCTTTGATCCGTTTTTCTCAACCAAGGACCGAGCTCAGGGTACCGGTCTAGGTCTCTACATATGTTACCGCATTATCAAGGATCATGGAGGGAGGATCTGGGCTGAGGACAATGAATGGGGAGGAGTATCTTTTTTTA
>Ga0315548_1002716_pt1 | contig 13630 bp, 13 predicted proteins | sample SalMarSW160110MG_2_FD_202540 | JGI IMG/M metagenome (GOLD analysis project Ga0315548, IMG submission 202540) | Salt marsh sediment microbial communities from the Plum Island Ecosystem LTER, Massachusetts, United States - Salt Marsh Sediment SW1601-110 ... | reverse complement strand
CGTCAAGCTGCGAGACGCTAGCCTTAACGTGCTGCCACTATAGTATTTGGGCAAAGGGGTAAAAATTGCTCACCTTGAATTAACTTTTTTTGCTCCCGCTTTCGGAAGCGTTGGATATAACAATGTTCGCCTTTGGTCAGGGCTATTCTATCCCGTATCTTTTCGCCGATGAGTATCAGCCGTTCTGGACTGGTCAACAGGAAGGTCTTGTAGTCCAGCCAGGCATCAAGGTCAAGAGCCTTATCATCGGCTATCAGTTCCCCAAGCTCGGTTATATTGCCCTCACTGTCTGATATGGGCTTATTCAGGCTCTCTATCTTGACCAGCTTCGGGCATTTGCCATACAGCCAGTCCTTTTTACACTTTTGCCGTTGCTTATTGCTGCACCGCCCGCAATCCAAGCCGTTAATGTGCCTGTAGTGGTCTCTCCAATATTGGGCTTTAGTGAAGCTGGCAATCCGATACATCCAGCTTTGATTATCAGGCTTGTGTCCGTTGTTTCTGCCAGCATCGGCAAGGTTGCTAATGATGGTATGTAGTAAGTCCTCTCGGTCAGGCACGCTGTTAGCAAATGGCAAAGCTACCTTATAATAGGTCAGCCATTCACCCTCAAGGTGGTCATAGCCGTTGCCGTTACCATGAGATTGCTTTCGCCTTCCGTTTGACCTAGACTTGATATGGCGGGGCTTTGCCTTTGTGGTTTGACAGCTTGCGGGCTTTCCACACCACTGACAAACGCCCTGCCTCTCCTTTAGTATCCAGACCTTACGGCACTGGCTGCAATAGCCGTGAGGATTGCCGTTATCGCCGTCTGGTGCTGCTGCTACTGCGGTTGAACTCATGCTTCACCCCCTTTCAGGGCAAAGCGTTCAAGTCAAGACTTCGTATTCAATTTTTAAGGTGCTCAGATTCAAAAGAATCTACAATACCATCATCCAACAAAAGGAACTATTGTTACAGGAGAGGAAGCAATTGCATCCTCTCCCCTTCCGAGGGAGGGAATAGAAGCCACAAAAATGGCCTCTTGCGAGGCTTTTCAGTTAGTCGGAATAACGCAGGATGCCAGAGAGAGGCTCTGTAATCAAAAAATAGCAGGCTTCTGTGGTGAACTAAAGGTGTTCCCTTTACCTAAGTCCTGATATAGCGGCTTCTCTTGGAGCTGCGCTGTTCTCGGGAGTAGTTATAGAGAGTCATCAACGGGTCGGATATCTCAAGTGCTGTTGCCTTCCAGCCGGCCTTCGTGAGACGGTAAAATACCCGAGGTGGCGCTGGCGGGTAATCGTCCTGGAAAGTCGATGGCTCGGTCTTACCCGTCTCTTCAACCCAACGGAGGCGTTTTAAGTGGCCAAAATACCGCGTGAAGCTGGCATATCTCATTTTGTGCAATTTATAGGGGATGCGGTCAAGGAAGTATCGCAACCGTTCACGATATTCCTCTTCGGTGTAGGCATGTTTGCCGTGCCTTATTCGCCTCTCCTCTTCACGCTCTACCGCGTCCTTAGCATGAGCCCGGTGCAAGGCGCTCTTATACTCAAAGTGAATGTCCGTCATTGGCGCTCCGATATTAGGGTCTATCTCCTTAGAGTCTGCCGGCCCGTTGCCTTTTAAAGACTCTACAATGAACCAGGCGGTGCCGAAGGGACGCCGAAAACCGCCATTTGTTGGTCTAAGCTCCATCCGGTTTTACCTCTTTCTTTCAAAGTTTGTCATGTTACTTGTTGAGCTCAATAGCCGATCCAACGCGGCTCGGGGTATCAGAAGTCTTCGGCCTATTTTCAATACCGGTATTTCCCCAGTTTTGACGCGATCGTAGCAAAGGTTTCGCCCGATGCCCAATAATTTGGCAGTTTCCTCAACACTTAGCGTGAGTTTTTCTTCCATTCTTTCACCCCTCCTGCCTGTTACTGCCGTTGACATTTATCACTTTATATGATAAAATTACGCTTGTCAAAGTGAACAGTGGTGATTAATAGGTCAGAATTTGGTGTCCAATGACGATTTAGTTTATATCAAAAGTGGCTATCCAGCAGCTACAAATTCTGAGATTTAAGGAATTAACCAAATAGGAGGTCTTAAATGGCAAGAAAGGCAGATTCAAGAAAGCCCAGAATTAGCGAAGAGCAGATTAATGAGATGATACGCCTGCGCCGTCAGGGCAAGTCAATTTCAGCTATAGCCCGGGCTACTGGTTGTCACCGCCAAACGGTTAGGGCTTATCTTAAAGAACGGCAAGCTGATATTCTTGCTGACGAAGTCAGAAAACAGGTACTGACAAACGAGTTACAGAAGCACTTGGATGACCTAACCAAATTTGCGGCTTCCCTAGTAGACCATCTCACAATCCCTGATTCACCTACTGAGGAGCGGGATGTTGCAGTAGTACTTGCCCCCTTGTTACCCAAGGATTTTCCCATGGGGCTTGATTTGGCCTCTCGGAAGGCGAGAAGAGAGCAGCGAGAGATGGATCGCCAGAACAAGATGCTTTTGAGGTCCTTACGAGAGCACACCCGTGCAAAAGGATGGTGGCAGGCCTTCGAGGAGTGGCAACAGGCTTGGAACACGTGCCGGAGTGCCCTTCAAGAACTCCGAGGAGAAGCGAACGAATTAGTGGAGAAGCTTATTAATGAAAACCCGAGCTTTAAAGAAGAAGCCGAAAGGCGAATTAAGGAAGAAAGGGATACCGTGAGAATGATAATAAGCGATGTGCTTTGGCTGGTATGGTGGGCTGGCACTGGCAAGCCAGTAGCGAAATTCGGAGCTGAAGAGGGTCGAGTCGTGGCCTACTTTGGTGATGGAACGTATCATACCATAGGGCATAGGTTGAGCGAGGATTCTTTGGGTCAAGACATGACAGAGGTATCTAAAGTTGCCTTTGAAACCCTATGCCAGAGCTTCAGTAATAAGAGCATATCCGAGATGCTCCATAGGATGGATGAAAAAATTGAAGTAATTGACGATGCTTTGGACCCATTCGTACTGCGTTCCCTACTGGTTCGCACACGGTGCGAGTTGTGTCCTGTGTAATGGTACAGAGAATATGTGGAGAAACTAAAGAAAGGATATACCAATGAGAGGACACATTAGGAAACGAAGTAAGGGCAGTTGGGAGATTGCCATTGACATCGGTAAGGATCCTTCCACGGCCCGGCGTCGGCAGCACTTTGAGACTGTGAAAGGCACTAAGGCAGCTGCCGAGAGACGGTTAGCTGAGTTACTAGTGGAGGTTGAGAAAGGGAGCTATGTTAAGCCACCGTATGCCCTTACCCTCGGTGAGTACCTCTCAGAGTGGTTGCGAAGCCATGCCGAGCTGCATTGTCGTCCTCGGACAGCGGAAGGCTACCGTTTTATAGTAAGTCGGTGTCTAAACCCAGCCTTGGGCCGAGTACGCCTAAGCCAATTAAGACCACAACATATCAGTAATTATTGCTCCGCTGCTGTTAGTCGAGGGCTCAGCAACCGGACCGCCCTACATCACTATCGTCTTCTGCACAAGGCACTAAAGGACGGCGTAAAGTTGGGACTAATAGCGGTTAATCCTTGTGACGGTGTAGACGCTCCCAAGCCAGTAGATAAGGAGATGAAAATCCTGTTACCGGATGAGGTAAGCAAGTTTCTCTCTGCTGCGAAAAAAGCCCCTTGGCCATACTATTACTTGTTCTATACCCTGTTATTTACAGGCTTGCGCCGCTCTGAGGCATTAGCATTAACTTGGGGGAGCATAGACCTTGAGCTTTGCATACTATCGGTGACACGAACCCTGCACAAGCTAAGTGGGGGCAAATATGTAATACAGCCCCCAAAAACGCGTAGGAGCCGGCGGCAAATAGACACGCCACCCTCTCTAGTACTCGTGATGCGTGACTATAGGTCAGAGGTGGAAACGCAGCGGCTTTTGTTAGGTAAGCCTTTAACCGACAACGATTTTGTATTTGCCCATCCTGATGGCACTCCTTTAGATCCAAGTACTATTACTCATGTGTTTATCAAAGTGGTTCGTGAAGCCGGGTTAAAGTTGAGGTTGCACGACTTGCGGCACAGCTATGCCTCCATCATGCTGGCGGCAGGGGTAAACGTTAAGGCAATCAGTGAGAGCTTGGGGCATGCAAATATCGGGATTACGCTTGATATTTATAGCCATCTTTTACCCGGTGTGGGTAAGTCTGCTGCTGAGCGCTTTGATAAACTTCTCAAACCCTGGCTGGCAGAAGATGTTGGCAAAAGAGGATAACCCAGATACGCGCCTGGAGGGATTCGAACCCACGACCCCCGGTTCCGAAGACCGGTGCTCTAGTCCGCTGAGCTACAGGCGCACGAAGCTAAAATTTAGTTTATATCTACATCGTCAATCCGTTTTGCTAACCGTTTGCTAACGGATTCTTTTTCATTATGCTTTATCCTTATAGCTTCGTCAAACTTTTTTGCTGCTGCCTCTTGAAGCCCAGGAGCAACATGTGAGTAGGTGTCGAGGGTTATCTGGATGCTCGAATGTCCTAGTCTTTCTTGGACAATCTTTGGGTGTATGCCTTGCTTTAACATCAATGATGCATGACTATGACGCGCATCATGAAGGCGGATTATTCTCAGCCCTGTGCGTTTTACAAGTTTATTCCACGCGTGGCTTACCGTGTTCGGCAGCAAGTGCCTGCCGAGTTCGTTGAAAATCAGATCATCGTCCGATAATGACTTGCCGAGTAATATGGCTTCGGCTCCTTTTTTACCCCGGTATTCTTTGAGTAGTAATGTTGCCGAGGGGCTTAAAGCGATTGTACGCCTACTAGATGTTGTTTTTGGCTGGCGAATGAGCAACTTACCGCCAGTTAGAACATGAAGACTACGAGAGACATAAACCTGAGAGTAGAGAAGATCTATATCCACCCGCCTTAAGGCCAGCAGTTCGGAGCGCCTCATACCGGAATACAATGCCAGAAAAAACAATTCGTAGTAGGGCGTAGCTTCGGCAGCCTCAGGATAGACAGCCTGGACCCCGGTGAGACGGGCCAGTTTTACGTGAAGCTGGAGGGCGACCGGGCCCTGGAGATAGCCGATTATAGCCTGCAGGTTACCTGCTACCGGCTTGCCGAGTGATTGGTGCGTATGACCTGTTTATTGAAACTGGTTATACCTTCTTGGATTGCCGCACCAAAACATATTAGAGTGCTACGCAAAGTCGTAACTATAGACAGCCTCTGAAATACTTGCGTAATCTAGAACCGCTTTCTACCTAAAATTATCTGTAATATCTCCCTAGTAATAAGTTCAGCCGGCTCATCGGTTCTTTCAATAAACTCATATATAGTTCCCGGGTAGAGCTGCATCAGTCTTGTACCCGTCCATCTAGCAAGTGTGGCAAAGCCTTGGCCTGTTGTCTGTCCTTTCTTCCATATTTCGATAATGGTTAAAGAGACTTGATACGACTTATCCAAAATAGGCCAGTATTTTATAAGATTTCTGCCCGGGTCACTATCCTCATCATATTCAACTATGAACCGGCGCCCGGTCGTATTAATGACTATATCGGCCTCCGGCCATATATTTCTGGGCTGGTCCTCCCATTCAATCTTACAGTGTTCCTCTATTTTCCACTCCGGGAATTGAGAGACTAAACATGAAAGTATTCTTTTCAGAAAGACCTCATGCGTTGCCTTGCTCATGCTACCTCCCTGAACTCATATCAGCCAAGATATACATCACCGGATACCATTTCTATTTGACTGAAATAGTTATATATACTAATATTACTATTTCATATATGAACTATATCTTACTTGGTATTCACTAGTCAATGATATCAAAGGGGAAATTATCCTTAAAAAATAACTACTTACTCTCGGTAAGACTCGCTAGGCCATCATACGCATTCCGTCTGATGACCTTAAGCACATTCTCGAGTGAAAGGGCGTTATCTCGGGTGATTGATGACATCAATTGGTCGACAACCTGTTGTGCTGGTGGCATTGCCTCTTTGAGAACCAACTGCCCCTTGTCCGTGATTTTGATTTTAACGAATCTCTTATCCTTCTTATCGCGCTCCGTTTTGAGTAGTCCTTCTCGCTCCATTCGCTTGATCAGGGTGGTGACATTGTTCGGAGCTGTATCCGTCCACTGGGCAATCTGGGAGGCTGTGACGGCCGCAGTTGGGTCATCATAAAAGGCCATCAACACTATCAGCTTTATGTCCGAAAGACCGGTCTTCTTATTCATGTAAGCATCTTGGTACTTCGCAGCCACGCGAGCTGTCTGCGTGAATAGTATGAATGTCCTCAGGATATGGTCTTCTTCTTTTATCTCTATTAATTTCTCCATAGCATTACACCCCGAAAAAGAATATGTCATACCCTGAACTATGTCAATTCCATATGGCATGAATGAGGACTCCACGTATAACACTACTTATAAGCAGTAGCTGGCTGGCTCCTCATTACTTCTTCAGACACGACAAAAGCCTCTAATGTTGAATTTATTAACCTTGCCAATTGACACCATCTCATTTTGGTGCTAAATTCTCATTACATTATGGTTGTCGCCATGAAAAAGTCATTGGCTTTATTGCTAATATTTATCCCTGCCGCGTTACTCACCGTCGGCTGTAATAGCGGGACATCCTCTCCGGCAGACCCGCTTTTTAACCAAGGAGACGAATATTTACGGCAGCAGGATTACCAGGCTGCTATCGATACCTTCCAGGATATCTGTGACCAATACCCCAACACCTTTAACGACTTTTACGCTCGGGAGAGGATAGCGGTATGCTATCAATCCTGGGCGATTGACTTAAGGTATGACAATGAGTATGGTGCGGCTATTGAAAAGCTGGAAGTGGTAATCAGCCAGTATCCCGATACCGATGCTAGCCGAGGGGTTATGGAGGAAGGTAGAATTCCTTTCACCTACCTTCAGTGGGGATACTATCTTTCCCAAGAATATCATGACTACGAATCCGCCCTGGAAAAGTTTGAGTTCATAGTTGCTGAGTATCCCGAGACAAAGTATGACTATGCTGCCACCGCAAAGGAAAGTATCTCCCAGTGTTATTACGATTGGGGGTACAACCTCTACGAGGAAGGGAATTATGCCGGGGCTATGGAGAAGTACCAGGTGGTGCTAACCCAATACCCCGAGAGCGAGATAGCTTCTAAGTTGCAGTCATGGGATGATATCGCCAGCTGCCACTACAAGCTTGCGGGACAAGCCGAAGAGCGAGGAGAGCTTGATTCCGCAATAGAGAATTACGAGGCTATTCTGGAGAGCTGGCCCCAGAGCACCTGGGTAGATTCAACAAGAGAAAAGCTGGCAAGTCTTTACTTGGCCGCGGCAGCTAAAATGGAGCAAGAGAGCCAATGGGTGGAGGCTTTACAGCTATATGAAAATATAATGAACCGCTTCCCCGACTCCAGAGAGGCGCGCGATGCCGCCAGAAGTCTACCCCGGTGTGCTTGTGAATACGGTCGGCTGCTTCAGAACGAAGGTAGATTCCAGGAAGCGATGGAGAAATATCAGGCCAGTGGTACGGTGGAAGCCCAGGGAATGATGCCGGAGTGTTATTACCTCTGGGCCCAGCAGCTCGGTGAAGAGTACCAGTATGATGAGGCCTTGGAGAAGTATGTGACCATCCTCAATGACTACGCTGATTCTGAATGGGCCTCGTGGGAAAAGGGAGACATACTGGAGCCAATTCCTCCTCAATACCTCTACGAACACGCTGTGGGACTGGGTGTTAGTGAAACCGCAATGAGGCTGTATCAGGCTATTCTGGACTTCCATCCGGGGAGCGCCTATCTGGCGGATACCCAGAGAGCGATGGTAGAAGTCGGCTTGGCACTGATTATGGAGGGTGACTATGGCACCCTGCCTCCGGCAGCCAACGAGGGCAGCATCACCGCCGGGGATGCCGCCGTCATTGAAGTGAGGAACGGCACTCCCTATACTTTGCTGGTATTGTTCAAAGGCCCCGAGACCAAAATGGTCTACCTCAAACCCGACCCTGATGCCGAGGAGTACTATATTATGCCCTTCGGGGGAATTTCCGATTACACTGCGGAAACAATCAACCTCGCCCCGGGGGAATATCAAGTAGGAGCCAGGGTAAGCACAACCGGTATTGCCCCCTGGTATGGTACCGATAGCTTTCAGAGCAACGAGCAATACTCTCAGATTTTCTATATCTTTGTAACCTTCGGCTAGCCGTCAATCTCTGAAGTAGCCGGGTAAGCCAAGATTGAACACAAACTTGCGCGTACTGTAACTTTGCTTTGTTCCACTTCAATGTTGATTGCATTGCAGATATTGTGCGTTGCGGTCGTGTCTGCTAGATTGCAAAGTAACAATCTACTTAATTGTGACACGGTATGCTGACCGGGCTATCGCCGAAGCCGAGGCAAAAGTTCGGCATCCTGGCTAGAAAACAAGCGGTTTCCTTTATCTGCCGGCAAGATAAAGGACATACCTACAGTGCGATAATTAGCGCATCCCACAGCCATACCAGCGCTGCCTGTCGGCGTAGAGGATTACCCTATCCGCCACTTATATCTAGAGATACGGACACCTTAAGAGGGTAGCCTTTGCTTTCGGCCAAATTTACAGGTACAGATATTGAAAAATCGTCTATAATTTGTCAGTCTAAAATTTGACAAGATACTACCTAGTTGTTACATTAGGGAAGGAAATTTCGGGAGTAAGTTTCCGGAACAGGCGAAACCAAGTTTCTTCCTAGGGCTTTATGATTATAGCTGTCTGTACCATCCATAGAACGAAGTATATTTTGACGTATCTGCCATGGGCTTACGTACAGTGAGATATGAAAAAACAACTAGAAACTGAAGTTTTGATAATCGGTGGTGGAATTACGGGGACAGGTATTGCGAGGGAATTATCAAAATATAAAGTGGAAACTATCCTGGTGGAAAAAGATGGTCATATAGGTTCCGGACAGAGCAAAGCCTCACAGGGGATGATTTATGGAGAAGGTCTACTGGGTTTGTTCGGCCTTATTGCGGAAAGTATGGGAGACCCTAACATCCAATCGGACAACCCTGAAAGTACGAGGATGAAGCTCCGGAAAGAGGGGGTTGCGAAGTGGCCGCAGCTTCTTGACGATCTGAATATAGAATATGAGGATGAGTCGGTCCTTGTAGTAGCCACCAACAAAAATGAATATGCCAATCTGGCACCTTTCCTGACAGTCGGGAATAGGGTTGGTGGCAAATACGCCAACGTAAGATGGGTGGATAAAGAGGCCGTTTTCGCTTTACAGCCTTATATAACAAAAGACGTCATCGCCGGCGTGTATAGTGAGTGGGATGCCATAAAAACTCATCCATGGGATCTGACAATTGCACTGATGGAAAATGCCCAGCAAAACGGGGCTAGAATAATTCTGGATGCCGAGGTAACCGGTGTGACTAAAAAAAATGGTTACCAGCTGGTTGAAACAAAACAAGGCCCTGTTAAGACAAAATTCGTCGTTAACGCAGCCGGACTGTTTGCAGATGTAGTCGCTGACATGGGAGGAGATCGCGATTGGGGGCTTCAACATGCGAGGAACACACTTGTTATCCTTGACAGACGTGTCAGCCACTACGTTAACTGTACTGTCATGACACCAGCGGGCTTACAGGAATTTGCGGTTATTACTCGTTATTTGGGTGGTAATATACTCATCAACGCTGGGCACATGACTGAGGCCCATGGCAAATTTGACACCGGTTCTCGCCGGGATGAATTACTGGAAAATATACAGCTGGCCAAGCGGCTAATACCCAGCATATCTGAAAAGGATATCATACGTGCCTATTCTGCCATCCCGGCCTCTAATACGCGTAATCCGGGAGAACATGTTATTGAACCTTCAAGTACGAATCCAAAATTTATCAACGTAGCTATCAGACTGCCTGGTTTGGCACCATCTCCAGCCATAGCGGAGTATGTCGTGAAGCAACTTGGCGACGCCGGATTGGAACTGACAACCAAATCGGATTTCAATCCTTACAGGAAGGCGATATTAAGATTTCGTGACCTGAGCGATGATGCTAAAGCCAAGCTTATTTCCCAAGACCCGCGATATGGCAATGTAATCTGCCGGTGCGAAACGGTGACCGAAGGGGAGATAGTAAGAGCAATCGAGCGTGGCGCAAGAACTGTAGCGGGAGTAAAATATATGACCAGGGCCGGTATGGGCCGCTGTCAAAGTGGATTTTGCGGTCCCAGGATTGTCAATATTATTGCCCGGGAACTGAATATTCCGGTCACCAAAGTAACGGAGCTTGGCACTGATTCAACCGTTGTACCTTACAAAAGCAAAGGATTGCTGGAACGAAAAGCCGTACGATAGGGAAATGACATGGAATCGCAAGTTGATGTAGCTGTTATCGGGGCTGGTCCTGCCGGGGTCGCTGCTGCTATTAAAGCCAAGGAAGGCGGAGCAGAAAATGTAACGATAATAGAGAGAGATACACAACCTGGCGGTTTACTTCATCAGTGTATACACGATGGCTTTGGTTTGACGTATTTTAAGGAAAACATGACAGGGCCAGAGTATGCCCGCAGATTTATCGAAAAGGCTATGGATCTAAAAATAAATTTTCAGCTAGGGACCATGGTCTTAGACTTAACCGCTGGTTTAAATGTTACTATAAGCAATAAATTTGGAATCCAGACTCTGCATGCTAGGGCAGTGGTTTTGGCTATGGGGTGCCGGGAAAGAACCAGGCACCAGATAATGCTCTCTGGAACCAGGCCAGCGGGCATTTTTACCGCGGGAACGGCGCAGAGATATGTCAACGTCGAAGGATATATTCCCGGTAAAAGAATAGTCATCCTGGGGTCAGGGGATGTGGGCATGATAATGGCCCGTCGTTTAACTTTAGAAGGGGCTAAAGTTGAAGCGGTAGTAGAAATCTTGCCTTATATCGGAGGCCTGATCAGAAACGGGGTCCAGTGCATCCACGATTTCAATATACCAATTTTCTTAGGACATACCATCACTGAAATTTGGGGATTGAAACGGGTACAGGGAGTGACCATAGCCAAAGTTGATTCGGATGGAAAGCCAGTGCTCGGAACGGAGAAGACGATAGAATGCGATACGCTACTAATATCAGCCGGGCTTATTCCCGAAAACGAGCTATCTTTAAAAGCCGGTATAGAAATAAACCCCATAACAGGTGGGCCGTCCGTTAATGAAATGATGGAAACCGCTATCCCCGGTATTTTTGCTGGCGGCAATGTCGTACATGTTAATGATTTGGTTGATAATGTTACTCTCGAAGGTGAGATAGCAGGGGCTAGCGCCGCTAATGCCGCCCTAGCCAACGTAATTTCGGCCAACAGGAAGATAAACCTAAAAGCTGGTAAAAATATTAGATACGTTGTTCCCCAGACAATCAGCGCTCAGAAAGAAACGACCCTGTCTATCAGAGTCGGGGAACCGGCAGAGAAAGTGATGCTTAGAATTGGGGGCATCCTTTCTAAACCTTTGCGAGTGGTAAAACCAAGTGAGATGCTAAGAATAAAATTATCACTTGATCAGTTACAGGGACTGCAAGAGGGTATTAAAGACCTGGAAGTTAGTTGTGCAAAAAGGAGGTAGGGAAAATTATAAAAGAAAAAAATATTATTTGTATAATGTGCCCGATGGGCTGTCTGATAACAGTAACTATCGATGATAATGGCGATATTTTGCGCTTCTCCGGTAATCTTTGTAAAGAGGGTGAAAAATACGCGAAGGCTGAGTGCACGTTCGCGGGGCGGGTACTGACTACTACAATATTGACCCAAAATAGCTTGCGTAAGTTGCTTCCAGTTAAAACCAATCAACCGATTCCTAAAGAACAGCTCATGGATGCCATGGTTTTTATATCTAAATTAAAAGTGAAGCCCCCTGTAAAGGTAGGGCAAATTATAGTTAAGAACTTGATGGACATGCAGGTTGACCTGGTAGCTACCGACGAATTGCCAATGTAATAACATCGCATATTTAAAAATATCTTGATAAAAATAGGAGACAACGGAACCGATATATACCATTCGGATAAAATGTTTACAACAACGAGGAGGTAATTTATATGGGAGACATTAAAGAGCTAAGCACAGAACAGGCGAGCGCGGGTGTGGAAGCAGTCCTTGAAGAAGCACGCAAGCGAGGCATATCCTTGGCAGTGGCAGTAGTAGATGATGGTGGGAATCTTCTATACTTCGGGAGAAGGCATCAAGAACCCGCCGCTGCGCATTGCTCCCATTTTATCAATATGGCCATGAACAAAGCCTACACGGCAAGCATCCTGAGGATGAATACTCGCGTACTACAGGAGTTTAACACCAAATTTAATCACACCCTGCTCCCACTTAATAACCCTAGATTTAATGACATAACCGGCGGCATATATATCAAGGCGAGCGACGGCACCGCATTAGGTGGGATTGGTGTTAGCGGCCTCAGTGAGGAAGGTGACGAGGGGATGGCGCTTATTGGCTTAAAGGCTATGTCTCTTTAAATTAGTGGAATCTGCTAATACCAAAGGCTTCCTGATATGTAGTTCATAGGTCAGGTAGTCAAGAGCAGAATCAAATAATTCGTAAGTCCGGCAAAGAGAGCAGGGAAATGGAGTTTGAGTTTACCAAGGAGCAGCAGGACTTCAGGCAAGAAGTACGTAATTTTTTTCGAAAAGTGCCATGGATAGAAATCAGGCGGGAGAATAAACCATTTGATTTACTCTCGTTCTATAAAGAGGTGACCGCAAAGGGATGGACGGGTCTACTGGCCCCCAAGGAATACGGAGGTCAGGGAAAGGATGCCATATACGAGACCATCTTTGCGGAGGAAATATCTTACAGCGAGGCGCCGCCGGATGTAATTCTTTATTTCTCAATGATCGAATATTGTACCAACCTCGTTTTAAGATGCGCAACCGAGAATCAGAAGAAGGAATATTTACCACGGGTAATCAGGGGCGAACTCAGGGCGACTCAGATGTATACCGAACCAGACTCAGGTAGTGATCTTGCATCGGTTAAAACTAACGCCGTTCGAAAAGGCGATTATTACATTATCAATGGTCAAAAGATGTTTACCTCTAACATAGATTCGCCATACTCAATTCTGATGGCGAGAACTGACCCTTATGCTCCGCCAGAAAAGGGCATTAGCCTGTTTATCCTGGACAACAACGCACCCGGGATAAGCTATACTTTCTTGAAGAATATATGTGAGATTGAGACTACTCAGGTTTTTCTGGAGGATGTGAAAATTCACAAAGAAAATCTCATAGGTGAAGAAAACAAGGGTTGGGATTACTTTTTGCGAACCAAGGATTGTTACTGGCACAAGGCCCGAGTTTGGACATACGTGAACTGGCAGAAGATGTTTGATGCGATAGTCCAGTACGTTAAAAATACGCGGGCTAACGGGCGGTTACTTAGCAAGAATCCAGCAGTCCGCCAACAAATAGCGGAGATGATAATAGACCTCAAAGCGCTCAGGCTTCTCATCTATCGTCTATCATTCATGCGGAGCGCCGGGCTTGATACCCTGGGCTTCGCAGCTATACTCAAGATAATCGGTGATGATGCATTTCTTCGATTGGCCAATAATGCTATGCAGATATTGGGTTTGTTCGGGCAACTTGGCGGAGGAACA
>Ga0315548_1002715_pt1 | contig 13632 bp, 24 predicted proteins | sample SalMarSW160110MG_2_FD_202540 | JGI IMG/M metagenome (GOLD analysis project Ga0315548, IMG submission 202540) | Salt marsh sediment microbial communities from the Plum Island Ecosystem LTER, Massachusetts, United States - Salt Marsh Sediment SW1601-110 ... | reverse complement strand
TACCTATGCCATGAATATAAGTCAAAGCCATCCATATAGACTTTTTGTCCGGAACATCAACACCAACTATACGCGGCATATAGTCTTCCTTTTAACAAACCATAAAAACACTGCTTCGCACAAAATCTGTTTCATTGTTCAACCCTGCCGCTGCTTGTGCCGCGGATTCGTACAAATCACACGCACAACACCTTTGCGGCGAACGACTTTGCAGTTCTCACATATACGTTTTACCGAGCTTCTTACCTTCATTTTTCTCCCGACACCTATTTTTAAAACCTTCTGCCGGCACAGCCGGTCAATTTCTTAGCACAATCCTTCCTCTGTTAAAGTCATACGGTGACATCTCGATAGTAACGGCATCGCCCGGCAAAATCCTGATAAAATGCATCCTCATCTTACCAGAGACATGAGCCAGAATCTGGTGGCCGTTCTCAAGCTCCACCTTAAACATAGCGTTTGGCAAAGCCTCAACCACTTTTGCCTGTAACCGTATTGACTCCTTCTTCGCCATAACACTCGCAGTATCCAAAAAAACTCAAAACACAAAAACTTCCAAAACTTAAATTACCGTCAACACCTCACAGCCCTTTTCAACAATGGCAATCGTATGCTCAAAATGGGCCGAGCAGCTTTTATCCTTAGCTATCACCGTCCATCCATCCTTTAATGTTCTGACCTTCTCAGTGCCAATATTAATCATCGGCTCCACAGCCAGCACCATACCCTCGGTAAGGACAATATCGTTTTTCAGCAGCTCGTCACTAACAAAATTGGGCAATTGCGGCCCTTCATGCATATTTCTGCCGATTCCATGACCGACGAGCTCTCTGACAACGGCGAAACCGGCGGCTTCGGCACACTTCTGCATCTTCTCAGCTATCTGGGACCACCTTACCTGCGGAGCCGCATTATCAATCGCTATCTCAAGGGCCTGCCTGGTTACCGCGATAAGTCTGGCCTTTTCCTCCGAGACCTTACCGATAGCAACAGTAACGGCTGCATCACCGCAGTAGCCGTTAAGTCTCGCACCGTAATCGATGCTGAGAACATCGCCCTCTTTGAGACAGACATCCTCACAAGGAATCCCGTGAACCACCTGCTCATTTATCGATGCACATATCGCTCCGGGAAACGGCACCTTACTCGAGGGGCCGATTACACCTCTGAACAAATCCTCAGCACCAGCTTCAGCAGAAATCAACTCAGCAGCACGGTCCAGCTCGGCTGTGTTAACACCCGGCTTAGCTAACTCTTCTAATTTTGAAAGAACCTTCGCTACAACACTGCCGGCTCGACGCATCAATTCAATTTCTCTGCGGCTTTTAAGTGTTATAGCCATCAATCAAACTCAAACCCGCCTCGCGGCGAGGCCGCGGGCACATAAGTATTATTTTCCCGTCTGCGCTCACACATTTACAAGAGAATCCAGCTTTTCAAATATCAAAGCAAGAATCTCATCGGCAGCAGGATTTGCGTCTATGTCATAAACAATATTGTTTTTTCTGTAATAGTCCACAACCGCAGCGGTCTGCTCATAATAGTGTTTAAGCCTGTTCAAGACAACCTCTTCGGTGTCATCAGTCCGCTGAACAAGCTTCTCGCCGCACTTGTCACAAATGCCATCGACTTTCGGCCTGATATTCTCAATGTGGTAAATAGCACCGCAAGCCGGACAGCTCCTTCTTCCAGTAATCCTCTTAACAACAATGTCATCATCAACCTGCAGATTTAAAACAGCATCAATCCTGCTGCCGTCAGCCTCAAGCGACTTATCAAGCTCGACGGCCTGATTAACCGTTCTCGGAAAACCATCGAGCACAAAACCGCTTTTTGGCGCTTCATTTATTGCGTGTGCCATCATCTCTATGATTATTTTATCAGGAACAAGCTCTCCTGAATCCATAAACTGCTGGGCCTTTTTACCAAGGTCGGTTCCATCTGCTCTTTCCTGTCTTAAAATGTCACCACTGGACAGATGTTCCAGACCGTATCTTTCTGCTACTGCTTTACACTGTGTCCCTTTGCCGGCTCCAGGGGCCCCTAACAGCAATATTCTCATGTATATGCTCCCTTAATTCTTCCGGTAGAGCTAAATCCTTCATAGCTTCGCATAAGCAAATTTGCCTCTATTTTCTGCACGAGGTCAAGCGAAACGCTAACCACAATCAATAAAGCTGTCCCGCCAAAAAAGTTTGCTATCCGCCAGTCAACACCAAGCATTACGATAATTATCGAAGGCACGACCGCTATTATTGCCAGAAACGATGCGCCATAATAGGTTACTCTCGCAACCACTGTTTCAAGATACTCCGCTGTTCTTCTGCCGGGCCTCAAACCCGGAATAAAGCTGCCCGAATCGCGCAAATTTTTCGCCATCTCTTTCGGCTGAAACTGAACCGTCACCCAAAAGTAAGCAAATAAAAATATCAACAGCATATAAATAACGTTATATGTGTACGCTCTGGGAGTAAATGCCATTTCAAGAGTATAAAAAAAGCCTAACTCTCCCTCACCTTCGAAAGCCTTTCTTAAATAAGACGCTACAATAGGAAGAAACATCATAAAGCTCGAAGCAAAAATTATCGGCATTACGCCGCCGTGATTGACACGCAAAGGCAGATAATGCCTCTGACCACCGTACATCCTGAGGCCTCTCATCTGCTTTGCCTGCTGAATCGGTATCCTTCTTTGTCCCTGAGTAATCAAAATAACGCCGGCTACGACTGATACAAAAGCGCCAAAAAGAATCAACAATCTCGCCGGTCCCATTTTGCCCGATGCAGAAGCTGTTACCGACAGGTCCACATTCTCCATAAGTGTATTGACCGCCCACGGCAGGCGGGCTATAATACCAGCCATAATTATCAAACTTATCCCGCTGCCAATTCCGTATTCGTCTATCTGCTCACCAAGCCACATCAAAAAGATAGTGCCGGCCGTCATACCCACAACGCCCATTATAACTGCCTGAGTATACATTCCAGGGTAGGTTAATCCCCCGGCACCAAACCACTTCATATACATCAAAGCTTGAATAACACATATAAAAACCGTCAAATAGCGGGTGTATTCCTGTATCTTCTTGTAGCCGGTCTGTCCTTCCTGCCTTAACTTTTTCAAAGCAGGTATAACCTCGCCAAGAAGCATAAGAATAATCGAAGCAGTGATGTAAGGCATAATCCCCAGACCGAACAGGCTGCTCTTATCGAGCCTGCCTCCGGTGAGCATTTGCATATACTCAACGGCCCTGCCGACAGGGGTTTCAGTCTCCGCAGTGCCCGCAAACTGAGTAATCTTCTCATAGGAAAAGCCCGGCACGGGGATATGAAAGCCAATCCTGTAAATCATCAGCATAGCAATGGTAAAAATAACCTTGCTGCGCAAATCAGGTATCCTGAATATGTTCACAAATGTCTTAAACATATTTTTATCTTTCCTCTATCCTCACTACTGTGCCATCACTTTCTATGCCAGCTCAACGGCCCCACCGGAAGCAACAATCTTCTGCTCAGCCGCCCTGCTGAATTTATGAGCCTTCACCTTTAATCTCTTGGTCAGCTCTCCATCTCCGAGAATCTTGACTTTATTTTTCGTATTGTCAATCAGCCCGGCCTCGGAAAGCTTTTCGAGCCCGACATCTGCGCCGTCCTCGAATCTTTCCAGCTGCGAAACATTTATAATTTTATACCGCGTTGCGAACTTGAAATTACTAAAGCCGCGTTTGGGCAGTCTCCTGAACAAAGGCATCTGACCGCCCTCGAAAAGCAGTCCTATCTTCGCACCGGACCTGCTCTTTTGTCCCTTGTGGCCGTGGCCGGCGGTCTTGCCGTGTCCGGAACCGCTACCCCTGCCTATCCGTTTGCGACGTTTGTCTCTGCCCGCAATTGAAGTTATCTTTGTCTTCGACATCTAAAACATCACCACCTTTTTACCTTTTCCACCTCAACACCGCGAAGAAATTCAACCTCTTCTTTGCTACGAAGTTTCAACAAGCCAGCCAACGTAGCTTTAACAACGTTCTTGGCTGATGTGCTGCCGTATACCTTGGTAAGAACATCCTGTACTCCCGCATACTCAAGCACTGCCCGGGCACTTGAGCCGGCAATAACACCCGTACCGGGATTAGCCGGCACCATTACTATCTTTGTCGCCCTGCATTTACCAATCACCTTATGCGGTATTGTCCTGCCGAAAAGCGGTACATTATGCAAAGATTTCCTGGCCTCCTTTATTCCTTTCTCAACAGCAAGAGGCACCTCGTTTGCCTTGCCGTAGCCTATGCCCACCGTACCATTACGGTCGCCTACCACAACCAAAGCCGCAAAACTGAATCGCCTGCCGCCTTTGACTACCTTGGCACAGCGATAAATCTTCACCGCCGTATCCTCAAACGGATGCTCCTGCTGTTCAATTATTTTCATTGGTTTTTGAGCCAATTTTTTTCTCCAACACTCTCGTTAAAAGACAAGCCCTGCTTTCCTCGCCCCGTCGGCAAGTGCCTTGACTCTGCCATGATACTTATAAAGGTTCCTGTCAAAACAAACACATTTAATACCCACGCCCAATGCCTGCTTGGCGACAGCTTCACCTATAATCTCTGCAGCCTTCTTATTGCCCGTCTTCTGCAGCTGGCCCCGAAGTGCTTTGCTCATAGTACTGGCCGAAACAAGCGTCAGCCCAGCAGCATCGTCGATTATCTGTGCATAAATATGCCGGTTGGAACGCTTCACAACGAGACGAGGCCTGTCCGGCGTGCCAAATATCTTCTTTCTGACATGATATTTACGCCTCAATGCTGCCCTTTTAACACTATCAGTTTTCTTCATACTATTCTTCTAACCGTCTCGTAACTGCTTTAACAAATACTGCCTGCTATGCTGTCCCTGACGTAAAGGCCTTTCCAACCTTTCGCCTGATGTGCTCATCAGCATACCGAATGCCCTTTCCCTGATAAGGTTCTGGTGGCTTTATCTTTCGCACATCAGCAGCAAACCGCCCGAGAGCACATTTATCCACGCTCGAAATCGTGAAAACCGCAGGCACATCGTTGCCTCTGGTCGCAGCCACCTCAATATTTACTTTCACTCCCCCCGGTATCTTCAACTGAACAGGGTGACTGAATCCCACCTGCAAAACCAGTTTGTCGGCCTGTGCTTTCACACTGTAACCTGTGCCGAAAATCTGCATTTTCTTTTCAAAGCCTCTGCTCACGCCATCAACCATATTTGCAATCAATGCCCTAAATGTGCCGTGCAGCTCTCTGGCTTGCCGGCTCTGGGCTTCCTTGCTTTCCACAATAATCCTGGAATCTTCGACCTTTATCTTTATTCCAGGCTTACAGGCAATCTGTAATTTGCCCAGCGGGCCTGAAACCTCAATGTTACCGCCCTTCTGCTCGGCCTTGACGCCGGAAGGAAGCTCTATCGGTTTTTTACCTATACGTGACATATTAACTTACCGTACAAAGTATCTCGCCGCCGACTTTTGCCTTGCGGCAGCTCCTGTCGCTCATTACACCTTTGCTTGTTGAAACTATTGATATTCCCATGCCGCCAAGGACAAACGGCAGCTTGTCAATAGATAAATATATTCGCCTGCCGGGTTTACTTTCTCTTTTTATTGCCTCAATGACAGGCCGACCGTTTTCGTCGTACTTAAGTGATATTCTTAAAATCCCCTGCTTGCCGTCGTCTATTCGGTCATAATCCAATATGTAACCTTCCTTTTTAAGTACCGCTGCTATGCCCTCGCATATACCGGACGCTTTAACTGTCACAGAATCCTTGCCTGTCCGCAGTGCATTGCGTATCCTGGTCAACATATCAGCTATTGGGTCACTCAAACTCATAATTTCCTACCTTTTATTTCGCATCTGCCCTAAAAAATCTCACCTTCACAGCCGGTCTATCACCAGCTGGCCTTTCTGACACCGGGAATTTTGCCTTCGTTAGCCATTTTTCTAAAGCAGATTCGGCAAATCTTAAACTTTCGGTAAACCGCCTTCGACCTTCCACAAAGCTCACAGCGGGTATACTGCCTGACACGAAACTTCTGTTTTCTCTTTACCTTATTTTCAAGCGCCTTTGTTGACATTCATAAACTCCACAAGACATATTTTTGCGCAAAGCTATTGTTCCCTCGGCCTCTTAAACGGCATCCCGAACAAAGCCAGCATACTTCTTGCCTCATCATCGGTCTTCGCTGTTGTCACAAAAGTTATATTCATACCCTGCTGAAACTCCATTTTTGCCGCGTCTATTTCCGGGAAAACACTTTGCTCGCTCAGTCCCAGTGAATAATTTCCTCTGCCGTCAAAGCTGTTCGGGTCAAGTCCGCGGAAGTCTCTGACCCTCGGTATCGCCAGACTCACCAGCCTGTCCATAAACTCATACATACGGTCACCGCGAACAGTAACCTTCAATCCCGTCTCATTGCCGGCTCGAACCTTAAAATTGGAAACACTCTTCTTGGCCTTACAGACAGCCGGCATCTGGGCGGTAATCATCATTAAATCCTTTTTGGCCAGCTCCAGAAACTTCTTATCCCCAGCCGCCTTGCCGACGCCCATAGAGACGATAATCTTTTCTATCCGCGGTACTGCCATAGGATTCTTGTAACCGAATTCCTTAGCCAATTCCGGAACTATCTGCGTTTTATATAAATCTTTCAATCTTGCCATATCTTCTGATTATCAATCAATTCCCAGCTAAAAAGTTGTTCTAAATTTTCCTTCTAACAACGCCAATCTCACTGCCGTCGACAGCGACTCTTTTTTTCGTCCCGTCTTTACCAATCGAGTAGCGAACTCTGGTCGGTTTTGAACTTTTCGGATTCAAAGGCTGCACATTGCTTATATGAATCGGCTGCTCAACCTGAATCCGTCCTCCCTGCGGGTTCTTTCTCGACGGGCGAACATGCCTTAAAGCAATGTTATGACCCTGAATAACAACTTTATTCTTCTCGGGTATTACTCGAAGTACCTTACCGGTAGCACCTTTATGCTCGCCGGCTATAATCTGTACCATATCACCTTTCTTAATATGCAGTGCCATTTTTAATCTCTTATATTCAATCTCGCAACTCTGATCCGTAACAGTTCCTACACAACCTCGCTGGCCAGAGAAATAATCTTCATATAATTTTTCTCTCGCAGCTCACGGGCAACCGCTCCGAAAATTCTTGTGCCTATCGGGTTGCCGTCATTGTCTATTATCACCGCCGCGTTACTGTCGAATCTGACATAGCTGCCGTCGGGTCTCCTGACAGGGCTTTTCGTGCGAATAATCACACATTTATGAACCTTCTTGTCGTCCAGTTGGCAGGTCGGCAGAGCTTTCTTTATAGCCACACACACAACGTCCCCGATACTAGCCGTAGGCCGGTAGTTTCGCCTCCGGCAACCTCCCCTGCCGAGAACCTTTATACACAACGCCGTTTTAGCACCGGAGTTGTCTGCTATATCCAACATTGTTTCCTGCTGTATCACAAATCTACCTCACACTGAGCTTATCCCGAGCGTCAATCTACAACCGCCTTTTGCACAACACGAACAAGACGCCATCTCTTGGTCTTACTTAAAGGCCTGCACGGAGCAACTTCAACAACATCGCCCACCGACGCCTGATTGTGCTCGTCGTGTACGCCAAGTACGGTCCTGCGTCTTACGTACTTGCCGTACATAGGATGCTTAATCTTGTAATTGATGATAACTTTAACGCTTTTGTCGCCGCTTCGGCTTGTCACCACAGCCGTATCGGTTTTTACCTTTTTACGCTCCATATCTCCTCTACAATCAAACCGCCTGCTTCTCACCTATTACCGTTTTAATTCTCGCAATATCACGCTTGATATTCCTCACAGCCTTATTATTCTCCAGTGTCTCTGTCACTGACTGTGAGCGAAGCTCGAACAACCGCCTCGTAAGCTCATCCAGCTTGTCCACAAGCTCATCAGAACTCATCTCACGATACTGCTTTGCCTTCATATCAAATTGTCCTTTTTCAAATATTGCTTCCGCCGGTCATACCCAGCCGTTACAACGAATGTCTTCTTTTGACCAATCTGCACCTTATCGGCATCTTATGAGCTACTCTGACCAGCGCCCGCTTGGCCACATCCTCACCAATGCCGCCGATTTCAAGGAAAACCTGACCGGGCCTGACCCTTGCAACCCAAAATTCCGGCTCACCTTTACCCTTTCCCATCCTTGTCTCAAGCGGCTTTTTGCTTACCGGCTTATGGGGGAATATCCTCAAATATACCTTGCCTTCACGATGAAGAAAATGCGTCGCCGCCACTCTGCCAGCTTCAATCTGCCTCGCTGTTATCCAGCTTCTCTCAAGTGCCTGCAAACCGTATTCGCCGAAAGCAACAAAGTTGCTCCTCGAAGCATTGCCCTTCATTCTGCCTCGCTGGCTCTTACGGAATTTAACTCTTTTAGGCATTAACGCCATCTTCAAAAATCCTCAACAATTTATCTATTCGAAACAGAAGCAACCGCTGCAATTACTTTTTTTCTGCGTCGCTGTCATTTTGCTCCGGCTGCTGCTTTTGTTCTTCAGCAGCCGCAGGCCTCGCGGCTCGCCTCGATTCGTCGAAGCGGGCCTTCGAGCCGAGGGGTGCTGATTGAGCCTTTTCACTACTTTTGTCTTTTACAGCAGCAGCGAAGCCGCCGTCAGCCCGTCCCCCTTTACGTCCATCTGCCCGCCGCCCAGGCCGACGCCGACGAACCTGTCTTGTCTCAACCTGCTGCTCTCCGAATTTACCCCTGTAAATCCAGACCTTAATACCGATAGCTCCATACGTCGTCCTTGCCGTCGCCACTGCATAGTCCACATCGGCATCGAGAGTATGAAGCGGAATACTGCCGACTTTCTGCGTCTCTCTGCGGGCCATCTCCGAACCTGCAAGACGACCGCCGCAAATAATCTTAACTCCCTTGGCTCCGGCATTCATCGCCGAGTCGCAATATTGCTTCATCGTACGCCTGAACGACGCCCGCTTACACAACTGCTCTGCAATGGCCTCCGCCACCAAAACCGCATCGAGCTCAGGGGCCTTTACCTCGATAACATTGACATTCACCTTTCTGCCTGTCAAAGTTTCAAGCTCTTCACGAAGCTTATCAACCTCTCCGCCGCGAGGCCCGATTACAATCCCGGGCCTGGCACTATGCAGTGTCACCTGAATCTCGTTTCTCGTCCGGATTATCTTCACCTTCGATACCGCACCTTTCGGCATCTGGCGATTGAATTTTTTATCGATGAAACGTCGTATCTTCTCATCTTCAACCAGAAAATCCCCGTAAGTAGCCTTCGGCGAAAACCAAATGCTCTGCCATTCTCTGGTTATTCCCGTCCTGAATCCTACTGGTGATGTCTTCTGACCCATATTAAATTTCTCTATCTGTATCTTTTAGTTTTCTTCTTTATACTTCTGCTACTGTTATATATATATGACTGGCCTTTTTACTTAGCGAATGAGCTCTGCCTCTGTCCTTCGGTATCCATCTTTTGGTACCTATTCGGATACCGGCATCGTCCACGCGGGCGCAACTGACAAAAAGATTATCAACATCCGCCTGCTGCTCATCAGCATCTGCAACAGCAGCCTTGAGAACTTTGTTAACCATCTCTGCAGCCCGCTTGTTCGTGAATTTCAACAAATCCATCGCCTCCTGTACGCCCCTGCCTGTTATCAATTCCGCTACAAGTCTTGTCTTTCGCGGCGAGCTCGGTGCATATCGATAAGACGAGCGCCACTGTGACAGCTCATTCACATCGACCGACAGTGCCGCTGCAAGATTGCGCACATCCTCTTTGCGAGGCAAAGGCTTCATCAGACCCTTTTGCCAGTTCCTGATTGCAGCAACTGCCCTCGCTTTGCTCAAACCGCTCCGGGCAATCTGCTCTGCGAGCTGCTCCGGGCTCATCTTTCGCTGCTCAAAAACCTTTTTTAGCTTTTCGGAACTCAACATTTTAATTTCTTTTACAACCGATTAAGCTACCCTGATTAAGTCGCTATTTTCTTGCTCGAATGACCCTTGAAAATACGCGTCGGCGAAAATTCACCAAGCTTGTGGCCAACCATATCCTCGGTAACAAAAACCTTATTGAACATCTTGCCGTTATGAACCATAAAAGTATAACCTACAAACTCAGGAATTATCGTACACCTCCGTGCCCAGGTCTTCATTGGCTCATAAGTACCAGCCTGAGCCTGTTTTGTTACCTTGGCAAAAAGTTTCTGGTCAACATAAGGCCCTTTTTTAAGTGACCTGCCCATATTACTCCTTTTACTCTTAAAAAATCAATTACAGCACAAGCTGTCCCTGTCTTTTGTTCTTGCGTCTTCGAATAATCCTCTTATTGCTCGGCTTTCTTGGATTTCTCGTTTTGCCTCCCTTGGCCAGTACTCCTGTCGGCGAACAGGGCTGTCGGCCGCCGTTTGCCCGGCCCTCACCGCCGCCCATCGGATGCGATACCGGATTCATCGCCTTGCCTCTTACGTGCGGCCTTCTGCCTATATGGCGGCTTCTGCCAGCCTTGCCGAGCTCGACGTTCTGATGGTCGGCATTGCTCAATCTGCCGATAGTAGCACGGCACTGCTTGCGAATCATACGCATCTCACCGCTCGGCAAGACAATACTCACCCAGTCGCCTTCCTTGGCAACTATCCTCGCCGCACTTCCGGCACCACGGACGAGCTTGCCGCCCTGACCGGCTGTCATCTCAACATTATGGATTTCAAGACCGGAAGGTATAACTGCCAGAGGCATAGCATTACCCGCCTTCGGTTCACAATCCAGCCCGCTTTCAACCGTCTGGCCTACACTTATGCCCGCCGGAGCCAGTATATACCTTTTCTCTCCGTCGGCATAGGCGAGCAGAGATATAAAGCAGTTGCGGTTAGGGTCATATTCAATTGTGGCCACCTTCGCAGGAACACCGTCTTTGTCACGCTTGAAATCTATCATCCGGTAAATCTTCCTGGCCCCGCCGCCTCTGAATCTGCTCGTGGTAACCCCGCGATGATTTCTGCCGCCGTTCTTTTTCACTCGAACACAAAGCGACTTCTCCGGCTTATCACAGGTTAGCTCGGAATAATCAATCACCGAGGCATTTCGCCGCCCTGCACTTGTTGGTTTATATATTCTGATTGCCATAATTTAATCCTGCATTAAACTTTTTTTACTCTTAGAACAAATCTATATGATGTTCTGGCTCCAAAAAAACAACCGCTTTCTTCCAGCTCGGCGTCCGGCCGAAATGCCTGCCTCTGCGGCGTTGCTTGCCCCGGCGGTTGGCCGTCCTTACCTTCATAACCTTTACCGAGTACATTCTCTCCACGGCGCTTTTTATCTGCTGCTTGTTGGCCTCTTTGTTTACCTCGAACGAGTATGCACTCTTCGTATTGGCAAGGTGCATCCCCTGTTCCGTAACCAAAGGCCGAATTATCACTTTATAGTCTTCCATACACTATCGAATCATCAATTACCTTTATTTTTACCCTGCCCCACAACGGACAAAAAAGCCTGCTTCGTAAAAAGCAGCTTGCTGTGATTGCAAACGTCACCGGCATTAAGCTGCGCTACAGGCATCACCGCCACCTTTGGTATATTTCTTGCCGACCTGTAAATATTATTATCGGCATCATCAATCATCACAAGACAGCTGCGATTAATCTTAAGATTGCCGAGAATCGAAGCGAACTCTTTCGTCCTCGGCTTTTCCATATTCAGCTCATCAACGACAACAACGTCGTCGTTTAAAAGTTTTTCCAGCACAGCCGATTTCGCCGCCAGTCTTCGCTGTTTTTGGGGCATCCTTTTGCTGAAGTCACGCGGCAGCTTGGCAAAAGTCACTCCGCCGCCCACGCGTTTGCCCGTCCTTATGTTGCCGACACGAGCGTTACCGGTACCTTTCTGCCTGAACAATTTTCTCGTTGAGCCCTCCACCATACTTCTGCCCTTGGTCGCCGCAGTGCCCACACGTCTGTTGGCATGATACATCACAATCGCCTGCTTAAGCAGTGCGAAGTTCACCTCCCCGCCTAAAGCCGATTCATCGACCTTCAGGCTCTCAACCTCTTTTCCATCTCTGTTGTAAACTGCCAGTCTAATCATCTTCAGATTTCCAAATTTCGCCTCGCTACTGTCTCCGCGAGCTCCGCACTATCACATAGCTGCCCGAAGGCCCCGGTACCGAGCCCTTGATAACTAATAAATTATTCTTTTCGTCTATCGAAACCAGCCTGTGATTGCTCGTAGTTACTCTCTCGCTGCCCATATGGCCGGCCATTTTCTTTCCTTTTTTAAGTTTTCCGCTGTGACCTCTGTCAGTCGCAAAGCTTGCCAGCGAGCCGCCCGCTCTGTGCTTGCGCTCGGTACCGTGCGAAGAAGGAAAACCCGCAAAGTGATGTCTTTTCATCACTCCGGCAAATCCCTTTCCCTTGCTGGTCCCGATAACATCAACAAAATTATTCTCTGCAAAAACCGAAACTGTAAGCGAATCGCCGCTCTTATATTCCGGCTGGGCATCGCCCGCCAATCGCCACTCCCTTACAAGTTTCTTTACCGATGTATTAGCTTTCTTTGAATGACCGGCTGCCGGCCTCTTCTGCCGTCTCGGCTTGACATCATCATAACCAAGCTGAACGGCGTTATACCCGTCTGTCTGTTTAGTCTTGACCTGGAGAACAGCGCAGGGGCCAGCCTCAATGACTGTCACCGGCAGCAATCTGCCCGACTCATCATAAACCTGTGTCATTCCAACTTTTTTTCCCAACAGCATTGCCATAGCTTCAATCTCTAAAAATCAGGCGCATAAAAAACATAAGCATCTCTGCTTATGCTTTTATCTTCACAAACACGCCTGCAGGAACCACCAGCCGGTTCAAAACTTCTACCGTTCGTGCATTAGCCTCAAAGATATCTATCAATCGCTTATGTGTCCTCAGCTCAAACTGCTCTCTCGATTTCTTATCGACATGCGGGCTTCGAAGCACAGTGTATCGCTCTATTCTTGTCGGCAATGGCACCGGCCCGCTAACCCGTGCGTTAGTCCTGCGAGCATGCTCAACTATCTCTTTTGCTGAGGTATCAAGCGCCCTGTGGTCGTATGATTCCATTCTTATCCTGATTTTTTCGGTTTCCGTCGCCATAAATTTAGATACAGTAATCTTTCGCCAAAATTGATATACAATTCACAACTCTCAAGATTTTATCCGGTTTTTTATGCAGGAAAGGCCTCTTTTTTTGGCCGGCTCCTCTGTCAGTCCTTTCGCCGGCCAACGTCGCCTTCCTTAAAGAATTCGGGCCCTGGCAAAGCTGACAAAAATCCGTAAAGCATCTGTCGGCTCTGACATTAGCCCGAAGCTTCCTACTTACCATCCCTGACCATCATTTTCAGATATGTTACAGCCCAACTCGTCTTCGCACAGACGTCCTTGACTATGCTCGCTACGGCTGAGAAACCCGTAATTTAGCACCTTATAGAAGAGCTGTCAATAAAACATAAAAAAATATTTCTGTTAAATTACAAAAAATACTGCTTTTTTCGTGCAATAACGGCTTTATAAGAAAATTTAAAACATTTATAAGATAATTTTCCCCGCAAGCTGCTCGGGAAC
>Ga0315548_1002706_pt1 | contig 13640 bp, 10 predicted proteins | sample SalMarSW160110MG_2_FD_202540 | JGI IMG/M metagenome (GOLD analysis project Ga0315548, IMG submission 202540) | Salt marsh sediment microbial communities from the Plum Island Ecosystem LTER, Massachusetts, United States - Salt Marsh Sediment SW1601-110 ... | reverse complement strand
CCCCGCTGGCTGGCCGTATCCGCCCTTCGCATCCTCGAACTGCTGCACCTCTCACCGCTGTACCGGTGGATCTACGAAACAGCAGGGAAAGACTCCGCGGTTTCTATCGACAAGGCCTGCAGGCAACTGGGATTCGAGCCCGCCTACTCCAACATCGACGCCCTGCTCCGCAACTATCGCTGGTACCTGGACAATCGTGAAGGCATCGACGCGGCCGCCGGGGTGAGCCACAGGAAACCCTGGAAGCAGGGTTTCCTGGCGGTGATCAGGGCCTTCTTCTAGGAGATCGAGGCAATGATTCGAGACTACGTTCGACTGATTCGGATCAAGCACTGGGTCAAGGACGTGTTCGTCTTCGCTCCATTGATCTTTTCCCTGAATTTCTACAAACCGATCTACATCGGTCGAACCCTGATCATGGTTGCCGCCTTCTGCCTGGCCGCCTCGTCGGTGTACGTGTTCAACGATGTCGCAGACCGCGAGAGAGATCGCCTTCACCCGAAGAAGAAGGATCGTCCGATCGCCAGCGGCGCCGTTCCCGTGCGCAGCGCCCTGATCCTGGCTGCCGTGTTGTTCCTGGCCTCTGTAGCTGTCTGCGCGATCCTGGGGCTGCCCTCCGTCCTGATCGTGCTGACCTATATCGCGATGAACGTGGCCTACAGCCTCCTGCTCAAAAAGCAGACCTTTATCGACGTGATGATAATCGCCACCGGATTTCTGCTGCGTGTGGTGGCCGGCGCGATTGCCATCAACGTGGAATTGTCCAGTTGGATGCTGCTCACCACCTTCTTTCTATCCCTGTTCCTCGGGTTTGGTAAACGCCGTAAAGAGGTGACCGAAGGTTCCACTCGTCACAGAGCGGTTTTCCAGGACTACACGGTCGAACTTCTCAACTCATTGATCATCATCTCCGCCTCCCTCACCATCATCACCTACTCTCTGTACGTGGTGACCTCGAAAGCCATGATCGACCTGGGCCGCGATAAGTTCATCGCCACCATACCCTTTGTGGTCTTCGGCGTGTTCCGCTATATGTTCTTGATCTACAGGCACAACAACGGGGGTGATCCCGCCGAGGTTCTGCTCAAGGACAAAGTCCTGCTCATCGATATCGCCCTCTGGGTTTGCCTGATCTTCGCCCTCCTCGGATACACCCTTCTCAGCGGAGGTCAACCATGAAGCGACTACCGATTCTCTTGAAATACGCCGTGTTTGCGGCCATTGCCACGGGGATCAACATCGCGGTCCAGCGGGGGGTCGCTTTTTTCGTAGAGGGCTCATTCTCACTCTACAGTTCACTTTTCTTTGGAACAATCGCCGGTCTGGTCGTCAAGTATCTGCTGGACAAGCGCTTCATCTTCTACTATCGCCCCATTTCACGAGGCGATGAGGCCGTAAAGATTTTTCTCTACCTGATGATGAGCGGATTCGCCACTGCGGTGTTCTGGGCGGTGGAAATAAGCTTCGACACCCTGTTCGAGTTCGCCGCCGCCAGGTACTTGGGTGCGGCAGCCGGTCTCACCCTCGGCTACTCCCTGAAGTACGAGCTCGACAAACGCTTCGTATTCACCTCGAAGGCCGGCCGCGAAGAGCCGGTAAAAGACGAAGACAGCAGGAGCAGTTCATGCAGCCAACAACCGCATCTCAGCACTCGAAGCTGAACGCAAAGCGATCGGATACAGACAGGGATCGGATATGCAGAATTGCCGTTCCGGCTGCGGTGCTGGTCGGCTCATTCGCTCTGTACTGGAGCACGGCCGCCCGCTATCCCGGCTGGGTCGACGCCACCCTGATCCTGAACCTGGTTCGCAAACCCGAACTCGGCGTATGGGTGAACATACACAACCTGTTCAACCTGATCGGCTATGCCTGGCTGAAGGTATTCAGTGCAGCGGACCCGCACTTTGCCCTGACCATACTTTGTTCCCTGTTCGGGAGTTTGACGGTTCTGTTCATCTACAAAACGGGAGTGGAGCTCACAAAAAACGTGCTCGCCTCGGCCCTGGCAGCGATCGCCCTGACCGTATCCCTGTCACTCTGGTGGCACTCGACCACGATCGAAGTTTATACCTTGAATACGACCCTCATCGCCCTTTTCCTGTTTCTCGTTTTTCGGGCCTACCGAAATTCGAATCCAAGGTATCTGTACCTGGCCTTCTTCTTGGGTGGCTTGGGTGTCAGCAATCATGTGCTCATGGGTCTGTACATCTTCGCCTTTCTGGCCGTCTTGCTTCCCTATGCCGTGCGTAATTTCCGCCTCAAAGCCGGATCGATCGTCGGCCTGGTCGCCTGTTATCTGGCCGGTACGTCCCTCTTCGCCACGCTGTTCATACTGCACTGGTCAGCGGTGTATCGAATGATGGCTTCGGGCGCGGAGGAAGGAGCGCTGCAGCTGGCGGCAAAGAGCCTGGCGGCATCGCTGCGCTACGCTACGGGCGGATATTTCTTGAAATCGATGTTCACCGGCGGCATGACCGTTGGGCAGAAGCTGTTCTGGCGCGGCAACTACCTCTTCCTCATCCTGCTCAACTATCCCTCGGCGGCCATCATCTTCATCGTCACGGGGTTTCCCCGCTTTTGGAGGCATTCGGCTTTCCGCGGCGGGATCGTCTTTTTTCTGGTGGGAATAGCCGCCCAGATCATCTGGTCGGCGAACTACTTCATCTGGGATATGTATGCCTTCGCCCTGCCCGTGTACGTCATGCTTGGCGTCCCCCTCGTCACCGGCATCGATGGGTTTTTTAAAAAACACGAAGTCCCGAGCTTCCATTGGCTGATCTTCCTCACCTTTCTCATCCCCGTCATCCTGTATCCGAGCTTCTCCCATTGGCCACACCGCGAAAAATCGGTTGACCGCTACATCGCCATGTATCCGGAGGCCGAGCGCACCGGCGGACTTTGGGACCCGGCGGAGTACATCTTCAATCCGATCAAACGGAACTACGATGCCGTGGCCGATTACTGCGAGGGTGTTTTAAACAGTCTGCCGGAGGGTGCCAACTTCTGGGACGATGAAAGCAAAGCGGCCTATCCCCTGTCGTACTACTATCAGGCGGTCAAAGGCCGGCGACGGGACGTGAAGGTGAACCAGGTATTCGGCCTGGTCATGGAGGAATCAGACGCCAGGTACCATGCTCAGCGCATGCTCGGCCAACTGCGCCGGGGGGAACGGGTATTCGTTTCCGCCCTCGTAGAACCGGAGAAGGAAATACTGGTCCAACTGTACCATCTGCTCGAACCCGGGATACCCCCTGAGCGGATCCGATCGATGGATCTGCAAGAATTCCGCGGCTCCTTCCCGGAGTATGAAATCATCGCTGTACCCCTCGGCAGCGATGAAGCCTATCAGATATACCAGCTGCGCCCGAGGAATTCGGGCAACTGAGCCGATACAGATTTCGCCACTACGTCTTTTCGACGTTCATACATTCTCTACGTATTGCCAGTTCAGCGGAGTTTATTCGGTTTTTTCGGCGGTTTCTTCTCTGAGAGCACGCACAAGGGTGTAGATTTCCGTAAATGGCTGTAAGACCATCTCGATGGATTGATAGAACGGGGATGGCTCGTTTGTGAAGGTGAGACCTACGCCCTGACCGAAACGGGCCGAGGCGTACGAGCGGGAGGTGCCTCGGCGCTGGCTGACTCCGTGGCTGGCAATGTATCTCGGGATTGCCGCGACGGCGTTTGCCGCCGGGCTGGCGTTGTAGCAGCTGGGCTGCACCCCGGCGGTCGCTTGACCGTCTACCCAGACTGGATTTCAATGATGACATGATCGAACGGCAACACTATCAAAACATCGTTGTAGGTTCGGGCCCGGGAGGAGCCACCGTAGCCAGGGAGTTGTCGCGGAGCGGCCGTGGGGTATTGATCGTGGAATACGGACCGCGCTTCAATAAAACAGGCTTCCTCAAGACTGCCAGAAAAGCCTATCTGGGAAGGGACAAGCAACCTATTCGCTCCGATGGGGGTGTCTGGATGGGCAGGGGTCGGGTGTTGGGCGGTTCCTCGTACGTGGCCATGGGCAACGCCGTAGCTCCGCCTGAGGGAATCCTGCAGGAATGGGGCATCGACCTGCAGGAGGAAATCGCCGAGGCCCGGAGGGACATGCACGTCACCCTCATGCCTGAGCAGCTGATGGGTCCGGGCACGCAAGCGATCAATGCGGGGGCGGCCAGGTTGGGCTGGGAGATGAAACCAACGCCCAAATGCGTGGATTTTCCCAAGTGCCGGAACTGCGGGCTGTGCATGTTCGGCTGTCCCACCGGAGCCAAGTGGACCGCCTTGGAGTACATACGGGAGGCGAAAGAGAACGGCGCCGAACTGCTCCTGAATACCGAGGTGCTTCGCGTACTTCACAACAACGGCAAAGCCACCGGTGTCGTTGCGGAGCAAAATGGCCGGGAGCTCCAAATCACCGGTGATCGGATTATCCTCTCCGCCGGAGCTCTGGCCACGCCCCTGATCTTGCAGCGATCCGGCATAGAGAAGGCCGGCAGGGGTCTGGCCAACGACTTGTTTCAAACCACCTACGGTACAACCGAAGAGGTGGGCATGCAGCGGGAGATCATCCTGGCCAGCTATCTCGAAAAGCTGATCGAGGAAAAACAGCTGTTCGCCGCTCCCTACATGTACCTCCCCTTCTATATTCAGCGAGACATCGAAGGGGGGTTTCCCGAAAACCTCAACCTGCTGGCCCAGGCCAGGTTAATGCTCAAGTCCAGGGGAATCGATGCCGGGCGGACCATCGCCATGATGACAAAGATCCGGGATGAAAGAACCGGTGAGGTGCGCAGCGACGGCAGCGTTCATAAAATGCTGACGGCCAAAGACAGGGATAAGCTGGAGGAGGCCCACCAGATCAACAGGGAAATTCTTATCGCCGCCGGGGCCAGACCTGATACGATCTTCCGTGGTGTTTATGAATCCGGCCACCCTTGCTGCAGCGCAGCCATCGGCGAGATTGTCGATGACAATCAGCAATCCGAGATCAAAGGGCTGTACGTCAGTGACGCCAGCGTTTTCCCCTCCCCCCTAGGCCTGACGCCGATCCTCACGATTGTAGCCCTGTCAAAACGGTTGGCAAAGCACCTGGTGGAGAAATCATGATCACGATACCAAGATGAGCCTTGGCCAGAAAGCTTCCGATCCGGAAGTAGCGTCAGACCTCCGCGCCTTTGGTATTTGATGTGCCGTTAGCGTGAAGAACTAGTGCTGATAGGGTCGGCCGTCTGCCAGGACTTCGCTGACTTTGGACATCCATTCGCTGATGAGGATGCTCTGGGGGCATTTAGGCTCGCACTCCCGGCACTGGGTACAGGCGGTGGAGCGGGCTTTTTCGGCGATGAACCCGTACTGTCTTCGGGCCACATCCGGTCGGCCGTACATCAGCCCCTCGTTGTAGAGACTCAGATTACGAGGGATGTCGACTCCGTGAGGACAGGGCATACAGTACCTGCATTGGGTGCAAGAAATCGGCGCGAGCTCCTTGTATCGACGGCGCACCTCCCGAATCAACCCCTGCTCCTGCTGATCGAGGATGCCGATTCCGGCCGAGTCGGCGCTTTCGAGGTTTTCCACCACCTGCCGGAAGGTACTCATGCCACTGAGTACGACGGTCACCTCCGGTTGATTCCATAACCACTGCAAAGCCCAATCCGCGGCGCGCCGCTTGGTTTCCGCCCGGTCCAAGATCTTCTGAATCGAGGGAGGGGGACTAGCCAGCTTTCCGCCCAAGATCGGTTCCATGACAACCACCGCGATTCCCTTGGAGGCGGCGTATTTCAGTCCCCGGGTTCCCGCCTGGTTACGCACGTCCATGTAGTTGTATTGGATCTGACAGAACGGCCAATCCCAGGCGTCGACGATCTCTTTGAACAGATCGAAGTCGTCATGAAAGGAAAACCCGAGCTGCCCGATCTTGCCGGCCTTGATCGTACGCCGGCCCCATTCGATTGCATCGTATTCCCTCATCTTGCTCCAGTACTCCCTGTTGAGGCTGTGAAGGAGATAGAATTCGATGTGGTCGGTTTTCAGTTTCTTGAGCTGTTCGTGGAACAACTTGTCGAAATCAGCCGGACCGCTCACGAGCCAGCTCGGCATCTTGGTTGCCAGCTTGACCCTGTCCCGGTATCCACGGCCGAGGGCCTTTCCCAGGAGTCTCTCGCTTTCTCCACCGTGATATGGATAGGCCGTGTCGATGTAGTTCACCCCGCGATCGACGGCGTGGTGCAGCATCCGGGTTGCTTGTTTCTGGTCGATGTTCTTCGCATCGCCCTTGACGGGCAGCCGCATGGTGCCGAATCCGAGGATCGATGCCTGCCAGTCCAGTCGTCCGAATTTACGGTACTGCATAAGGTGTAGGGATTACCAGACCCGGCTCAGTTCGACGGTGACACCCTCGAGCGCCTGGTAACGGACCCGGTCCTTGCGTTCCGTGGATTCACAGATGATCTCGTGGATCTTACCGTCTTCGGGAAGCAGAACGTGGTCGTCGTAGGTGAGTTTGGTCTCCGAATTGATCACAACAGCCATTATCTATAACTTACGACCCATCTTCTGGACAGTCAACCGCTTCGGGGCATCCGAGCGTACGGCCCGAGTCACCCGGCAAACCCCCCGCAGCGACCGATTGCCTCCGGTAGTGAGAGCCCCGGGCTTTGCTCCGGGCTTTGACAAAATCCGCCGAAAAGGACAAGATCGGAACAGCGACAATCGGAAGGAGCTCGACCGATGGAAAAGAAGATCGCCGTTATCGGAGCGGGAAACGTTGGCGCCTCCGCCGCCCTGTACCTGGCCGAGGCAAACATAGCCGATATCGTGCTGTTGGACGTGGTGGAGGGAATGCCCCAGGGGAAAGCCCTGGATTTGACCGAAGCGGGGCCGGTGCGCGGCTACAACAGCCGTCTCACCGGCAGTAATGATTACAAGGATCTAAAGAGCTGCGACCTGGTGGTGGTGACCGCCGGAGTGGCCCGTACCCCGGGCATGAGCCGGGAGGACCTGCTCAGCAAGAACTCGGGCATCCTGGACAAGGTGGTGGAGGGGATCATGGGCAACTGCCCGGAGACCATGATCCTGGTCGTTTCCAATCCCCTGGACATCATGACCTATCACACCCTGAAGAAATCGCGCCTTGCGAAAAACCGCGTGTTCGGGCAGGCAGGAGTATTGGATTCCACCCGCTTCCGCAGCTTCGTGTCCATGGAGCTGGGCGTCGCCCTGACCGACACCCAGGCCATGGTCATGGGGGGTCACGGGGATACCATGGTGCCCCTGCCCCGCTACACCACCGTAGCTGGCATCCCCATTGCCGAGCTGATGCCGGAGGAGCGGGTGCAGGCCCTGATCGAACGCACCCGCAAGGGCGGCGGGGAGATCGTGCAGCTGCTGAAGAGCGGCTCCGCCTACTATGCCCCCGGGGCCGCTACCGTGGATATGGTCAAGGCCGTGATCCGGGACGAGAAAAAGCTGCTTCCCGCCTCGGTGCTGTTGGATGGACAGTACGGGCTGAAGGACATCTGCATTGGGGTGCCGGTCGTTCTGGGCGCAGGAGGCGTTGAGAAAATCATAGAGCTCGACCTCGGCAAGGAGGAGCTGGCGGCGCTGCACAAATCCGCCGAAACCTACAGAGAAATCCTGAAGAGCATGGGGTACTAGCGGTACGCTGGTACACTCAGAGTGTCACGGCCTACCGCTTCTCTATCGGAATAAACTCCCGCGGCTCTATACCCACGTACAGGCTCTTGGGTCGGTAGAGGCGGTTGTCCTTTCGCTGCTCGAGGATGTGGGCCAGCCATCCGGCCACCCGGGACACCGCGAAGATCGGGGTGAACAGGATCTTGGGGATCCCGAGCAGGTTGTACACCGCTCCGGAGAAGAAATCCACGTTGGGATAGATCGGTTTTCCCTTCTCCTCCATCCTTTCGCGGAAGACCCTCTCGACTTCCTTGAGAATATCGTAGTTCCGGGTATCGTTCTTCCTTTTAGACAGCTCGAGGAGAAACTCCTCCATGATGACGGCACGGGGATCCTTGGCCTTGTAGACCCGATGGCCCATGCCCATGACCTTTTGCTTGTTGTCCAGGGCACGATTGACCCATTCCTCCGCCTTATCCCTGCTGCCGATCTGCTCCACCATGGCCATGACCTTCTCGTTGGCCCCGCCGTGCAGTGATCCGTACAGGGAGCCGATGGCAGCGGAGATGCTGCTGTAGCAGGTGGACATGGTGGAGGCTACCACCCGGGCCGTGAAGGTCGAGGCATTGAAACCGTGCTCGGCATGCAGGACCAGGCAGGTATCCATGACCTTGCCCTCGTATTCATCGGGCTCCTCACCCCGCATCATGTAGAGGAAGTTGGCTCCATGGGATAGATCCTGCCGCGGGGGGACGTATTCCTTGCCCTGGTGAAAGCGCTGCCAGGCAGCCACCACACTGGCCAGCTGCACAACCTGGTGCAGAGTGTCCCGGCAGTTGCAGGTGGCGGAGTGCTGGATCTTGTGCTGAATATAGCCGCTCAAGTAGGAAATTACCGACTGGAGGAGCTCCATGGGATGGGCATCCTTGGGAAAGTTCCGGACCATATCGAGAATCTCCGGGGCCAGATCCCTGCTGGCCCGCATCCGTTTGGAGAAGCGTTCCATCTCCTCGCGGTTGGGCAGCCGCCCGTACAGGAGAAGATAGGTCGTCTCTTCGAAATCGGAATACTGGGCTAAATCCTCGATCGAATAGCCCAGGTAGTAGAGCTTACCCTTCTCTCCTTCTATTCGGCAAATCTCACTCTCGGCGGCGATAACTCCCTCCAGTCCTTTCGCGTAGGTGGCTTCGGCCATGGGATCCCTCCTGGTTACACTGATTCAATGGTGTGTCTTTATAATATATATAGAAAAGCGATACTTACGAAAAGCGCCTCAGCGGTTTTTCGCGGGAATTCAGCTCTTTTTCCTGCTCAGGATGTGGATTGCCCGGCCGTCCGCATCCAGGGCGGCTTCCCGCAGCGCTTCGGGCAGGGTGGGATGGGCATGAACGGTCCGGGCGATATCCTCGGCGCTGCCGCCGAACTCCATCACCGTGACGGCTTCGGCAATCAGGTCCGAGGCCCAGGGCCCCACGATATGAACGCCGAGCAACCGATCGGTGCGCTTGTCCGCCAGGATCTTCACCAGCCCATCCTCGCTGGCCATGGCCACGGCCCGGCCGTTGGCCCGGAATGGGAAGGTTCCCTTGCTGTACTCCACGCCCTCCTGCTTCAGGGCTTCCTCGCTTTTGCCGACCGAGGCGACTTCCGGCCAGGTGTACACCACGGAGGGGATCGTTCCGTAGTTGTTGACCTCTCCGGGCTTACCCGCCAGAATCTCGGCCACGGCGATTCCCTCCTCCTCCGCCTTGTGAGCCAGCATCGGACCGGGAATCAGATCTCCGATGGCGTAGACCCCGGCCAGAGATGTCTGAAAGCGATCGTCCACGACGACCCGGCCGCCGCGCTTGTCGATCTTCACACCGAGCTCGGCCAGGCCCAGGCCTTCGGAATAGGGACGTCGGCCAACGGCAACCAGCACCACGTCGGCTGCAAATTGCTGCTGCCTGCCGTCCTTGCCCTCGGTGGAGAGGATCACCCCGGCGGCTCCGTCCTTGCCCGCAGTATCCGCACCCGCTCTACTCTTCCCTGCCTTTCCACTCTTTGGCTTTCCAGCCTTCTCGTACCCCAGCACCCGGATCCCGGTGAAGATCTGCAGACCCTGCTTGCCGAGGATGCTGCGCAGGCGTCGGGAGATCTCGGAGTCCATGCCGGGCAGGATCTGATCGAGCAGCTCGATCACCGTGACCTCGGCTCCCAGCCTGGCCCAAACGCTGCCCAGTTCCAGTCCGATCGCTCCTGCGCCGATCACCACCAACCTGGCGGGAACGCCCTGCAGGGAGAGAGCCTCCGTGGAGGTGAGGAAACCGTCCCTGCCGATGGGAAAAATCGGCAGGCCGGCGGGCACGCTTCCCGTGGCCAGGATGATGTTTTTGGCCTTCAGGGTCTGCTTTTCCCCGCCTGGCACGCTTACCTCGACTTTTCCTCTATCTACGAGTCTGCCCACGCCGTTGAAGGTCTCCACCCCGTTTCCCTTGAACAGCTGGCCCACCCCCGAAGTGAGCTTCTCCACCACCTGCTGTTTGCGAGCCATCATGGTTTTCAGGTCCAGATCGAGCTTGCCGACCTTGATCCCATGGGCGCCGATATCGTGTCCGCCTGCACCGCCGCTGCCGCGCAACCGCGCGTACAGCTCGCTGGAATCGAGCAGGGCTTTGGAGGGGATGCAGCCGATGTTCAGGCAGGTGCCTCCGAAACGCTCGTTTTTCTCCACGATAGCAGTGGTCATACCCAGCTGGGCGGCTCGGATGGCCGCTACGTAGCCCCCGGGACCGGAACCGATAACGAGACAGTCGTAGATCTCGGACTCGTTCGAGCTCATCGTTTCTAAATATCCAACAGCAAGCCTTGCGGATCTTCGATGAGGGTCTTGATCGTGACCAGGAACTGAACGGCCTCCCGGCCGTCGATCAGGCGGTGGTCGTACGACAGGGCTACGTACATCATCGGTTTGATCACCACCTGATCATCCACCGCGATCGGCCGCTTCTGAATGGCGTGCATACCCAGGATGGCGGTCTGGGGATAGTTGGGAAGCGGAGTGGACAGCAGGGAGCCGAACACTCCGCCGTTGGTAATGGTAAAGGTGCCGCCGGCCAGTTCATCCGGGGCGATCTTTTTTTCACGAGCCCTGGCAGCCATATCGAGGATGGCCGATTCGATCTCGGCGAAGCTCATGGCATCCGCATCCCGCAGCACCGGAACCACCAGTCCCCATTCCGTAGATACCGCGACTCCGATATCGTAGAAGTTGTTGTAGACGATCTCCCGGCCGTCGATCATGGCGTTTACCGCAGGAAAGCGCTGCAGGGCCTGGCAGCAGGCTTTTACGAAGAAGGACATGAAGCCCAAGCGCACGCCGTGTTTCTTCTCGAACTGCTCCCCGTAGTGTTTTCGCGCAGCTATGACCCTTTCCATGTTGATCTCGTTGAACGTGGTGAGCAGGGCGATTTCGTGACGAGCTTGAACCAGCCGGTTGGCAATTGTCTGGCGCAGACGGCTCATCGGTACGCGGGCCTGGCGGTCCGATGTCGGGACGGCGGTTCTGTTCTCACCGGCTCCGACGCCGGCTGCTGGTTCGGGCGCAGCTGCAGCCGGCGCAGCTGCAGCCGGCATGGAACCGCCTTGCTTCTCGGCCTCGGCAGCCCGCAGGGCGTCCTCCTTGGTGATCCGCCCCTTGGGACCAGTTCCCTTCAGCTCGGCGACGGACAATCCGTGCTCTTTGACGACCCGCCGCACCGCTGGGGACAAATCTGCCGGGCCAGCCGGCCCGGGCGGCTGCGCAGCGGCTGCGCCGACAGGCGCTGCCTCCGGGGCGGATTCTGCTGCCGGCGCGGCGGCGGGCTCGCCCTCCCCCACGGTCAGATCACCGACCACCTGGCCGATCTCCACCTCCTGCCCCTCTCCGATCAGGATATGGAGTGTTCCGTCCGCCGGAGCAGGAACGGCCACGGTGGCCTTGTCCGTCTCAAGCTCGAAGAGGTCTTCCCCCTCCTCGACCTTCTCCCCTTCCTTTTTGATCCAGGAGGTGAGGATCCCGCTGGTGATGGATTCACCGACAGATGGAACCAGTACGTCTTCTTTCATGCTTTTCCTCTCTTGGCGGACTTTGCAGCGGAGCGTTTCCCTCCTGCGGATTCCGTGCGCGCATCCGCGGGAGCGTCCCCCGCCTCACCCCGGGCCACGCCCAGGGCCAGGTCCACCAGCTCCCGCTGTTCGGCCACGTGCTGGCGGTGAGAACCGACAGCCGGGCTGGCGCTGGCCGGCCTGGAGACAAAGGCGAAACGGCGATCCGGGAAACTTTTGAGGAACTGCTCGCGCATGTAGCGCAGGGCGCCGCGGTTTTCCGGCTCCTCCTGAGCCCAGAGCAGCTCCCGGACACTCGGATAACCGTCCAGCACTCTGCCCAATGCGTCGGCGGGGAAGGGATACAGCTGCTCGACCCGGAGAATGCAGGTATCGAAAGCCTTGAGCTCCTGCCTGCGCTCCCAAAGATCGAAGTACAACTTCCCCGAGCAGAGAATCAGCCGCTTCACCCCTCTTCCGTTGCCACCCGCCGTGGTATCCTCAGAATCCAGATCTGCGGCGACCGGCGGTGCGTTGAGCACGGGCTGAAAGTGCCCCTGGGTGAGCTCATCCAGGCGGGAAACGGCCAGGGGATGGCGCAGCAGGCTCTTGGGGCTCATCAACACGAGGGGTTTGCGGAAATCCCGCTTCATCTGCCGGCGGAGCAGGTGGAAGTACTGGGCCGGCGTGCTCAGGTTGCAGACCTCCATGTTTTCCTCGGCGCAGAGCTGCAGGAAGCGTTCCAGGTGGGCGCTGGAGTGCTCCGGCCCCTGCCCTTCGTAGCCGTGGGGCAACAGCAGCACCAGGCCGCTGGAGCGCTGCCATTTGGTCTCAGCCGCGGCGATGAAGTTGTCGATCACCACCTGGGCTCCGTTGGAGAAATCCCCGAACTGGGCCTCCCAAATCACCAGGGTGCGGGGGGAGTTCAGGGAGAAGCCGTACTCGAATCCGAGGATCGAGTACTCCGAGAGGGGGCTGTCGTAGGCGCAGAAACGGGCCTGATCGGCGTGCAGGTGGTTGAGGGGCACGTAGGGCAGGGCTTCGGCGCTTTCGGTGTCCCACCAGGCGGAGTGGCGCTGGCTGAAAGTGCCTCTCTCGCAGTCCTGTCCGCTCAGGCGCACGGGAATTCCCTCCAGCAGCAGGGTGCCGAAGGAAAGAGCCTCGGCAAAGGCCCAGTCCACAGTGCCCCCCTGCTCCAGGCGCCGCCTCTTGTCATCCAGGATGCGTTTCAGCTTGCCGTGGATGTTGAATCCCTCGGGTACGCGGGTCAGGGTATCGGCAACCGCCTCAAGGGTCTTGCGCTTCACTCCCGTAGGCACCGATTCCTGGGTGTAGCGGCCGTGAAGTCCCTGCCACTCGTCCCCCTGAAAGGGCTTCAGGGTCGGTTCGGGAGGATGCTCCCGGGCGGTCTTCAAGGCCCGGCGCAGCCCCGCGGCATACTCCTTGCGCAGGACCTTCTGCTCCTCCGGGCTCATCACGCCGGGCTTGGCGCAGGCTTCGGCGTATTTGCTCGTGACCCCCGGATGCTCCCGGATCAGCTTGTACATCCGGGGATTGGTGAAGGAAGGCTCGTCCCCCTCATTGTGACCGTGGCGGCGGTAGCAGATGATGTCCACGATCACATCCTGGGACATCTTCTGGCGGAAGCGAAGAGCCAGATCCATGGCGTAGACCACGGCTTCCGGATCATCCCCGTTGACGTGGAACACCGGCACCGAGGTCATCTTGGCCACATCCGTGGGGAAGAAGGTGGAGCGGGAGTCCCGGCTCGAGGTGGTGAATCCGATCTGGTTGTTGATGATCACGTGGATCGTGCCGCCGGTGTGGTAGCCCCTCAGCTGGGAAAGATTGAAGATCTCCGCCACAACTCCCTGTCCGCTGAAGGCCGCATCCCCATGGAGAATCACGGGCAGCACCCGCTTGGTCGCCCGAATGAAGCT
>Ga0315548_1002702_pt1 | contig 13653 bp, 18 predicted proteins | sample SalMarSW160110MG_2_FD_202540 | JGI IMG/M metagenome (GOLD analysis project Ga0315548, IMG submission 202540) | Salt marsh sediment microbial communities from the Plum Island Ecosystem LTER, Massachusetts, United States - Salt Marsh Sediment SW1601-110 ... | reverse complement strand
AAGGATTTTCTGTTTAAGCCTTGTTAAGTCATGCGAGGCGAAGCCGAGAGTGCAATGTGGTTGAGGCGAAGCCGAAGAAATTTGAGATTTGGGCGTTACTTTTATAAAGTGGTGTATAATTGTTTTTGATATGAGTTTGTTAGAATTTCTGAAAGAGAAATTTAGACCAGAATTACCTGTAAGACAAGATATCTTGGAAAGAGAAAAAAGATTTAATGAATCAGATTCTTCAAGAGAATCTTGGGTTCTGGATAATATGTATCTTTGTAAAGGAAATTTGGAAGCATTAAAACAACACCCTGATTTTAATGCAGCAAGTCAAGGAATAGATTATATTGTTGCTTATTATGAAACTCCTCAAGGAAAAAAAGGTCCTTGCAGAAGAGTTAAAGTTAATGTTCCATTAAGTTCAGATGAACAAGCAGCAATTGATTTGATTGAGAAGAAATTAAAATTGGATTTGCATAGCAGAGGGTGTAATTCTGGTATTTTTTACAAACGATATTCAAAGGATGATCTATTATGTGCGGAAGCAGTACCAGCAACTCTTTCTGGTGAATAAATCATTAAGGTTCAGGCTCCTAAATTGCATTTAACAGCCAGCAAACTATACTATCTCTCTCACAGGTTTAACAAATATTAATGAAAAATGATTTCTATAAAATGCATCCTTATAGGCTTCTGCGTCCTCTTTTCTTACAAAATATAATTGCGGATATGGTGCAGGTTTTTTTGGAGATAGTTCAAAACCACCCCCTATTAATGTCCAAGAATTTTCTATTGAGAAAGTTAGAACATTACTTTGAACCAAATAATCTAATAAATTTTCAAACAAAGGATCAAAAGTGCTGTTTCTCCCTCTTCCAAAATCCATCTCCCTCTTTAAATCTGAAATTCCTCTCCAATCAACACTTACCACATTATTTTCTTTTTTAACAAAGCTCTTTAATCTTTTTCTAATTCAATTAACATATTTTTATTATTAATTTTTACTTTATTAAAATTTGTATAATGGTTTGGTTATTTTATAATGTCTATAATTTCAGGAGATATGTCCTCTCTTTCTTAATCTGACAAAATCAAAATGCTCTCGAGATATTGCTTAATATTTTACATAGAATAAGTCGCAGAGAGACCAACAGGTGACTTCGGCACTAATCTGGAATATTAATTTGGTACCAACAATTCATTGATATTTCATAAAATTTAAACAAAACTAAAATTGTGCATAATAACAATTCTTTCTTTGGCTTACTTTTGGCAAGTTGTAAACTCCTTTATTTTAAAAGAATTTGCTAAATTTTTTTTCAAAAACAATATAAACCCTTTTTTATTTAGTTTCTTATGAGCACGCAAACAGTTAAAGGTTTCCAGGATTTTTTAGGAGAGGAAGCGAGAAAAAGAGAAAGAATAAAAGAGATAATAAAAAAACAATTTGAGCTTTATGGATTTGAACCGGCTGAGACTCCTATGATTGAAAAAGAGGATTTTGTTAAAGGAAAAAATCAAAATGACGAGGCTGTCAGAGATATTTTCAAACTTAAGGACAGAGGAAAGAGAAAACTTGCCTTGAGATATGAATTTACTTTTCAGCTTAAAAGAATTGCGAAGAACCAAAAACTCCCTTATAAAAGATACCAGATTGGTTATGTTTTTAGAGATGAACCAATTAGAAAAGGAAGGTCAAGACAATTCATCCAATGTGATGGAGATATTGTTGGGAGTTCAATAAAAGACGAAGCAGAAATTCTCGCAATAACAAAAAAGTCATTTGAAGAATTAAAAATTCCTGTTAAAATTTATGTAAACAATCGTAAGTTAATAAATGAAATTCTTGTTTCTGAAAACATTAAAGAAAATGACAGAGAGGATGTAATTAAGGAATTAGACAAGTTAGATAAAATATCAAAAATTGAAGTTGTTAATAACTTAAAAAAATATAACGCGGAAAAATTAATTAAAATTTTTGAGCAGGACGAGAAAGAGTTTGAAAAATATAGTTTCTATAATGAGATAAAAAAATTGAAAGAATATTGTAAGAACTATAAAATTAATGTAGAATTCAAACCATTTCTTGCAAGAGGACTTTCATATTACAATGGAACTGTATTTGAAGTTTGGTCAGAAGAAATAAATGTTTCCTTGGCAGGTGGCGGGAGTTATTTAGTAGACATAATCCAATCAACAGGAATTTCTTTTGGGCTTGAGCCAATTTTCTTATTGTCTAAGGTAGATTTTCAGCAGATAACTTTTCAGATAATCTCAATTGAACAGGACAAGGAAGCAATAAAACTCGCAGAGAAATTAAGAAAAAAAGGAATCTCAGTAATTTTACTCCTTGATAAAACCGTCGGAAAAGCAATAGAATACGCAAACGCCAAAAAAATTGAAAAAGTGATTTTTATCGGTAAAGAAGAGATTAAAAAAAAGAAATTTAAAATTAGAGATATGAAAAGTGGGGATGAAAAATTTTTAGATGAAGAGGAGATAGAGAAAAAATTTTAATTATTAAAAATCTCTATTAATTCTTAAGTCGTAACAACCAAAAAGTTTAAAAAGATTGATTTTTTGTTTAGTAGATGATAGATAAAAATTTTTTAAAAGGTACATTAGTTGGAATGGCCATTGGGGCAGCATTTAATTTTATGGGCAGATCTTCATTTTCTCCAAATGTAAATTAAGTAAGAGTTTTTGAAAGAGACGATGGTCCTAATGTTATGAGATTATATAGGAAATTATCTATAGATAGGATAATAGTTTATGATTCTAAACTTAATAAATATATACCTTTTAAAGATTATTTATCAGGAATTGAAAATAAAGCAGACAGAATAATTGAAGAAGGCAGAATAAAAAAATCTGTTGGGTGGTATGACAAATGAAAATAATTCTGATTATTTTTCCTTGCATTTAAATTTCCCTATTTAAATCTTCCAATTCTTCTTCAAAATTTTCTTCACTTTCAACAATTTCTTCTTTATCCAGTAATTCTAATTCTCTTTCTATTTCTTCAGTTTCTTCTTTTATTTTTTCAAAGTATATATGAATATCGTCAAAAGGATTTTGTTGTCTTAAATAAATCCTATTGTCATTAGACAGATAAAGAATTGGGACAAACGATGTGAGTTTTTCTTCTTTTGAGGGAGCCAGAGTAGAAAATTTAATATGGCCATTTCCTTTTTCATTATGGCTTTTTATAAAATTAAATATATTTTTTATCTGAGTTTTTAATGGAGTATAGTCTTTTGGTAGAATTGTTAAAACAGATTTTTCTGTTTGCTTTTCTTTAATCTCTCTCTTTATTCTCCTGTTTTCTGTTTCAATAGCTTGATTCAGCGCCTTCATCAATTCCTTAAGAGTTACTTTTTTATGCCGCGTCATCGGGGTTATTGGAATAATAAGAGGAAGATCACCCTCATCAATTTCAATTCTCTCAATCTCATATCTCTTTTCTTCTCTATTCCCATAAAGTTCATTGTTCAAATCTTGAATATAATTATTTGCTAAAATCTCTGACTTAAGTCTTAAAAGAAGAGAACAGGCGAGAAGAACTTTTGACGAAATAAAAAAATCTGCTTCTTCAAGTTGCTGTATTGTCTCAATATACTTATCTGCCAGAATACCTATATCAATATCCCAAGGGTCTAATTGTTCAGTTCTTATCAAATCATATATAATTGTCTGCCAACCAAGTTCTTCTCTAATTATGAAATCAAAAAATTGGTTTTGGTTAATTTTCTCGTTTTTTTTATTCATTTAATATTTTAGAGAGGGTTGTTAATAAAGGTTTTCAGAGTTTTTATTTGTCCGTCACTTCAAAATTACAACAACCGAAAGATTTAAAAAATACCACTACTTAGTTATATTATCACCTCTTTTTCCCCAGGAGAGAGCGATACAGCAACTTTTTGAACGCTTTATCGCATCTCCTAGGGTTAGTATGTGATTATCATATAAGTCCTAAGATAAATTTAGAAATTTAAGGCAATGATAATATTACTCTTTTTCCTTTTTCTCAAATTCTGTAAAATGACATCGTCCGCAGTATAACCTACCATTTCCTTTTGCTAAGAATATTCCCGGACCACACCTTGGGCAACTTCTCGCTTTTTCAACAATCTTCCCGCCTTCAATTTTGTATTTAGAATATTTTTTTGAAACTGATTTGTTCTTGTGTTTTTTCTTTCCTTTAATTTTTGATTTTATTGCGATGGTTCATTTCCTCTAGAATTTTCTTCAGATTTTTTCTTTTCTTCTGTCTTTTTTATTTTTTTAGGGATTGTCTCAATTTTCTCTTTTGCTTCTTTGCTGTCATAAACAAAAACACTTGCAATAAACGAATTTCTCCCAAAGTTTGCATTAATGTTTCTAACAACAATTAAATCTTTTTCTTTATCAAATATTTTTTTAACCTCTTCCTTGCTTGGAGTAATTTTGTCGTTTATCTCTATTATTATTTCTTCCCTTTCTAAAAAAGGATTTTTCTTCTGGGATAAAATTTTTGAAGTAATCATTTTGTCTTAATTGCAAATTCTCCTTCACTATTTATTTTCATATTTAAAGCGAGTTCTGACTCTTTAGAATTAAAAACATATATTCTCCCTTTAAAAGAATCGCTTGCAGGAGTTTCGCCGCAATTAGAACATTTATCCCCAATATAAATTTTCTTGCAATTCAAACATGCTTTTTCTTTTGCCATTTTATTTTTAAGATTCTTCTGTTATCCTCCCTAAAGTATCTACAAAACTGATTCTTGCCTGATTATCTAATCTAATTTCTTTTAATAATTTTCCAGGTTCTTTACTAACTACTGAAACCCTAATTCCTTTTTCTAAATCTCCTTCAATTATACTATAAATCTCCTTATTCTTCCCATATCCTTTTACATATATTAAACTTTCATAAAGATCTTTAAATTTACAATCAAATAAACTTCCCATTATTTCTTTTTCTTCCCCCCTTTACTTGCTTTCTGTTCTTTTACTTCTTCCTGTTTTGCTTTTTTCTGTGCTTTTTCTTTTTCAGCTTTTATCCATTCTATTTTACCGAGCCCTGGCTGTCTCATTGTCAATCCAATTTTTGGTTCTCCTTCTTTATAAGAAATAGCAACAATTCTTGCGATACATTTATCTTTCTTTACAAGATTTCTTCCACTATCTTTTCCAGTGAGCACTCCGCTGTCTGAAAAAGAAACAAAATCATCCATTGTTTGTGAAATGTGTATCATCCCACGCATAGCCCCTATATTCATAAAAGCTCCAAAATTTATAATCTCATCAACAATACCATAAACAACTTCTTGAAGTTCTGGTCTGAATACTATTAATCTAAATGTAGATTCATAATAAGCCGCTCCATCTCCTGGAATAATTATACCTTCTTTCACTTCAAGCACATCCAAAACAGCGACGACTTTTCCGATATCTTTATCCTGAAATCCAAAGTAAGATTCTTCTAGTTGCATTCTGACAGCTTTATCAGTATCCATCCCAAATTTGTTTGGTTCTACTCTTATATGGTCCGTAACGAGAACTTCATAAAACATATTCCAAAAAGAAAAAATTAATTTATAAATCTTATGATTCAAACAATTTGTTGAAAATACCCAAATAATACAAATATTTATAAAGTCTTTACCTCTATAATAAATGTTTACTTAAATTATCAAAAGGAGGTAAAATGAATAAAAAAGGACAAGCAGCGATGGAATTTCTTATGACTTATGGTTGGGCTATTCTTGCAGCAGTTATTGCTATAGGTGTTCTTGCGTATTTTGGAGTTTTTAGTCCTGGAAAGTATATCACAGGTAATGCCATTGTAAACCCACCATTCTATATTCCTGCAGCTAATGCGATGGAAAGTCATGGGGCAAATGGCGGTGTTCAGTTGGCTATAAAAAATAATGGTGGAGAAGATTATGAAATCTATAGTGTCACTATTTCAAATTGTGGAACTTATACAGGTTTACCTGACTCAATTAATGCTGACGAGACACTAACTGTAACAGTTGAATGTACTGCAGAAAATTCTTTGAGTGATGGAGATAACATCAAAGGAGACATCACAATAATTTATCAGAAAGAAGGAATCTCTATAGATTTAACATCAACAGGAACAATCGCACAAAAAGTAGTCGCGTAAAATATTTATTTTTTTATTTATTTTTTCCATTAAGTTTTTAAGGAACTATTATTTAGAGAATTTATGAAATTAAAAAAAGAGAATAAGAGCCTCGGCAGAAGAAGTGTTTCTGAATCTATTATTAAAAGAGTTTCAAGTGGAATTCCGAAGTTTGATAAAATGATTGATGGTGGTTTTGAAGACAATTCCACAAACCTTATCGTAGGTGGCGTTGGAGCTGGAAAAAGCATCTTCGGAACCCAGTTTCTCATTGAAGGAATAAATTCAGACGAACCTTCCCTTTACATAAGTTTTGAAGAAGACAAAAAAAGTTTTTACTCAAACATGCTTGAATTTGGGTGGGATTTAGAAAAACTTGAAAAAGAAGACAAATTCTTCTTCATAGAATATACCCCTGAAAAAATGAAAACAATGCTTGAAGAAGGTGGTGGGATTATTGAGAGCCTTATCCTCAGAAGAAAAATAAAAAAAGTAGTAATAGACTGTCTGAATTCTTTTGAACTTTTATTTGAAGACGACTTAAAAAAAAGAGAAGCCGTCCTTTCCTTGTTCACTCTTTTAAGAAAGTGGAAATGCACAACTCTCCTGCTTTATGAAATGAAATCTTCAGGATTTAAAGAAGATTCTTCCAAATTTGTGGAATTTGAAACTGACTCTGTAATCCTTCTTCATTTTGCCAGAAAAGGAAAAAAAAGAGAAAGGAATCTTGAAGTTTTAAAAATGAGAGGAACGGCCCATTCCACATCAGTAAATTCTTTTATAATTAAAAAAGGGATTGTCTTAAAATAATCCCCCCATAAAACTTGAGATAACTTTCTTTGCAAGAAAAAATACTGCCAGACTTATTATAAGTATAAAAGGAAGGTATTTCAACCCTTGTTTTTCCTCTCCTTTATTTATCAGCCCGAGTATTAGCGACGCCAAAATGTCTATAATTATTATGAACACTAATGAAAAATAATTCACAAAATTAGTTGAGATATTTATTTTTGATAATGTAAACGGTAGATTCGCTGTTGAAGTTACAGGAAGTTCTGAAAATATCGCCGTCATAAGTTCCACAAGCACTGTAGAAAGCGAAAAAAGAGCCGGAGCAGAAAATGAAACAGCGACAAAGATAAAAATAACATACATCGTTACATTGGACGATGCTTTCTTTTCCAAAAGTTCTCTCTGCCTAATGCTTGTTGATGTTTCTTCCAACAAAACAGCCAAATCACCTCCGGATCTTATCCCTGAAATCAGCAGAAGGATTACTTTATTAATTTTTTCAGAGCCGATTCTTTTTGACATATTAATAAATGCCTGCTCTATGTCTTTTCCCGTTGCTATATCCTTTCCAGTGTTCAAAATTTCTTCGTCCAGTGGGGAAAACTCCGGGCGCGAACTCAAAAGCATAGCCCTATCTACAGTCATTCCTGCCTTAAGATTACTCGACATCAACTGCAAGAAATCCGGAAAAACATTTTCCAACTTTTTTATTCTAGCTGATTTCTCGAGGGATTTTCTGAAATAAAAATAAAGAAAGATTATTAAAAGCGTTAAGACAAGTCCGGAGAGCGAAGCCAGAATGCTTTTGTATTTAAGAAAAATCAGCAGGCTTACAACTAAGGCAGATACAAATGACAGCATGGCAACTCTTTTCTGCATTGCTTTTTCGTATTTTGTCTTTTCTTTTTTCATCACACCAAACTGGGCCTCTTTGATTTAATTAAACCTATGAACATTACCTGTATCAAAACATCAAAAATAAGAAGGCTAATGAACATTAAAATTATCATATTATTCGGAATATTTAAAAGCGAAGAAATTATAGTAAGAAAAGAAACTGACAGCGACGGGATAATTATTGAAATTAGCATATAAAAAACAATCAGCGGATTGAGTTTGTTTCCGTAAGTTTGTATTTGAATCAACTGCTCTTCATTGAGAGAGTGTATACTATCCTTTACAATTGTGGATATATCACTTCCGGAATTCATTCCGTTGCTGATTTGCCATAAGGTTCTCCTGAAAAAAATTGAAGGATTCTTTCTTCCCAAATCATTCAAAACTTCTACCTCCGGTTCTCCAGCATTTATCTTCCTCACTGCCTTCTTGAATTCCAAACTTAAAACACCGTAATTTGCAGAGGAAACATTTGCCATTATGTCAAAAAGAGGTATCCCTGAATTAAGTTGTATCACTATATCCTGCAGGGCTGGAATTAAATTTTTTTCAATGTCTCTGTTTTTCCTTGAAAGATAAATTTTCGGATAAATCATCTGGCTGAAAAAAACAAATATCCCGAATATAAAAGCTATCCCTATTCCAAAAAGATAAAAATAATTGACTTCTAACAGGAGGAGAATTATAGACGAAATTAAATACAAAAAAACAAAAACCACAAAAAAACTTCTTATGCAAATTCCAAGATATTCCTCTCTCGTTGCATTTGCTTCAGAAGATTCAAGATATTCGCCGAGTTTAGTCTTTTTCTTATATCTAATTCTTGAAGAAAAAAATCTGGACCTGTTTTTTAATTTATCAATTCTAGAAAATGTGAAAGGTATGTGAAATTCCATTTTATTTTTTAACAATCTCTTCAATATTATTCGCTGAAATTTTCTTCATTAGTTTTTCCTTATCAGAATAATAAAAGTTTATTACTTTCCCAAAATTATTCAAATCGCGGACACTGTTTTTTATCAACCATTGAAGAATTTTTTTCTTCGTCTCTAAATCCTCATTTATTTCTTTCTGCGACATTCCTGTAATCCTTGATATGTCCTCAAAAAATCTTGAAGTCTCGCTGTGCTTTACAATTTTGTCTTCTTCTGGAATCCATCTGTAAATAATTCTTGAAGTAGTTTCTCCTCTGCCTGATTCAAATTCAGAAATTTGTAGGACTCTTCTTATTCCTCTTCTTCTGTCCCTGAACATTACTACATTCAAATTAACTGCTTTCAGAAGATTATGTGGAACATCTAGAGGGGGGTTTGTTAATCTTGATATTGTTTCTGCCGAGGAATCTGCATGCACTGTAGCATAAACACTATGTCCTGTATGCATCGCTTCAAACAAAACCATTGCTTCTTCTTTTCTTCGCATTTCCCCAAGAATTATTCTATCTGGTCTCATTCTTAAACAATTAACAAGCAAGTCCAGCATACTCACTTCTCCTTTTCCTTCAGGATTTGGAGTTCTTTTAACTAAAGGAGTCCAATAAAGGAAATCTGGAAGCATTAATTCTCTTGTATCCTCTACACTAATTATCCTGTGGTTCGGCGGAATAAAAGGCATGCAAGCATTTAAGAAAGAAGTTTTACCTGACGCTGTTCCTCCTGATATTAGAATATTCATTTCATATTCAATCGCGAGCCACATTAAAACAGCAGTTTCTATGTCGCATGTTTTGTTATTTATCAAATCAATTATTGTGTAAGGGTCTCTCGAGAATTTTCTTATCGTTATCGTATTCCCTTTCGTGCTTATCGGATAAAGAATCGAATTTACTCTATCCCCTGAAATAAGGTGTGCATCAAGAAGCGGAGTCAAAACAGTTATCTGTCTCCCAACTCTTCGTGCGATAATATTTGAGTAATTTGCTATTTCTTCCTCTCTAAGGATAGTCAAGTTTGTAATCAGCCAGCCATATTTCCTGTGATAAATTCTTATTGGCTCTTTTGATGTTGGTATAACTATTTCTTCAAGGTTAGGATCATTTATCAAAAATTCTATGTCCCCCAATCCCAGCATGTCCTGCATCAATCTCCCAATCAAAAATTCTTTTATGTTCTCTTTTATTGTTGGAACTTTCGATTTCAAGAGAGAACTTGCTGAATCCATAAATCTTTTTTTAATTCCTTTGAACGCATTAGGGTCTGTGATTTCTTTCATTCCTATTAAAGTAGTTGTCACGAGCTCATTTCTGACTTCTGTAAGAAGACTTTTCGTCGCTATTGAAACTTCAGGGACATTCAACTTGTAAATGACTCTCAAATTTTCCTTAGAAATCGTTACATTAACTTTTGCCTTATCAACTTCTATCTCATAAGAATCCAAAACTCCTTTTTTATTAATTATATTCTCTTCTATTTTATTTGGCTCTTCTTTAATTTTGTCAGATTTTTTTTTATCCTCTCTTTTCTTATCTTTTTTCATTCTCACCTCTTATTTATTTTATCCTTACTTTCTTCCGATAGAGATTTATCCATACTTTCATTTTTGCTCTGTTTTATTTGAATTACCGACTCCCCAAAACCAGGATAATCAATTGTAGCCAGCTCGCCAGATTCAAGTATCTTGCACCATTCCATCGCAGTTTCTTTTTTTATTTTAAAATATTTTAATATCTCCGAAACCCTAATCCTTTTTTTTCTTTTTAAAATCTCATAAAGCACATCAAGGTCTGTCTGATGAGGACCCACTTTTGTTGCAAAAGAATCTATTTTCTCATCGGGGATTCTTGCTTTATAACCATAAAAAAAGGTGTAAGATAATATTATAATTATAAAAACAAACTGAACACCAAGAAATATTTTAGAGGAGATAGACAAATCAAAAACCCTTGAAACTGCTGACTTGATAGAATTTCCCGTAAAACCTCCTCTAAAATATTCAAGATTCATATTTTTGTAAAATAAATACGCAAGATTAAGAAAAAATATAATCACTGAAATTATCACTGCTTTTGAAAACAAGCTTTTGCCCTCTTTTGCCATATTAATATACCCCCTATAATTTTATAAATCTATTGTAGGGTAATCTTTATTAATATATCCCTTTTTTAGATATTATGGAAAGAATGAAAAAAAAGGGGCAGATTAGTATAGAATATATAATCCTGGTTGGATTTATCACTTTCATTATAATAGGGACTTTAGGTATTGCTTTTTTTTATAGTGGGAGCATAAAAGACAGAATCAAGGCAATTCAGATTAACAATTTCGCAAACAAGATTATTTCAACTGCGGAATCTGTATATTATTACGGCGAGCCGTCCAAGGCGACAATTTCCCTTTATTTGCCCGAAGGAGTGAAGGAAATAGAATTTTATGAGAGAAATCTTTTAGTGACTATCCAAACATCGTCTGGGCTGGAAAAAATCGCGTTTTCAAGCAAGGTTGCTCTTGAAGGAACCATAAGCATCTTTTTCGGGATTAAGAATATAGAACTTTCAGCGCAGGGAGACAAAATAATTATAAGACAGGTTTAAAATGAAAAATAAAAGAGCCCAAAGTAGTGTAGAGTTTGCTGTTTTAGTAGGATTTATTTTACTTTTTATGATAATATTTCTCTTTGTTCTGAACAAAGAGATGTCCTATAATGTCCTTCAAAGAAGAGATATGATAATTAGTAATATACTTACTTTAGTTCAAGACGAAATAAATCTCGCTTTAAAATCCAGAGACGGCTACTTGAGAGAATTTCAGATTCCCTACAAAATTGACAATTTGAATTACAATATAAACATAATTGAAGGAAGCGTCTATGTAATCACTGAAAATAGAAAAAATTCGGGATTGCTCCCAGTCGCTCCAGTGACAGGCCAGCCGATTAAAGGAGCCAATATAATAAAAAAACAAAATGGAGTCGTTTATCTTAATGAATAAAAAAGCACAAGCAGGGGGTATTGACCTTATGATAGCAATGATTATATTTTCAATAGGTATAATTGTCTTTCTCATCTATTCTGTAAATTACTCTAAAAACCTGAAAGAAAACTACGAAACTCTTGCTTACGAAGGGAAAATCGTTTCCAATATAATTTTATCAGAAGGTTATCCTACTGAATGGAACTCCGAAAATGTTGTAAGAATTGGAATACTAACTGAAAACAAGATAGACCAGAGAAAGCTTGAAGAATTTTACAATTTGGTTCAGACAAATTATACGAGGACTAAGAGATTGTTAAATACCAGATATGATTATTATTTTTTAGTTAATAGAAAGATAATTATCGGCTCTGAAGAAATTGAAGGTTTTGGAAAGCCAGATGTAGATTTTAGGAATATAAATTCAAAAAATTTAGTCAAAATAACCCGAGCTTCAATTTACAAAAATAAAATTGTGACAGTTTATGTCTATGTTTGGGAATGATGAACTCAAAAAAAAGCGTTTTCTTCAGCATTGACGCCTTAATAGCTCTGATTATAATATTTATGACAATTATTGTTGCTTTCCCGTTGATTAACCACTACGAGCACGAAGATTTCATAGAAAGTGATATTCTTGTAATATTCTCATCGCTGAAAATAGGTGAAGTGGACAACGGCTTTGTGAAAGGATTGATAGCCGAAGGGAAGATTTCAAACTTAAATAATTCTATTATAGAATCAATCGGCGAACTTTATATAAAAGATATTGAACTGGCAAAAGTGACTGCGCAGTCACTGATTGAAGAGTTAGATATAAATGGTAACATAGGAATATGGTACGACGATGACCTTCTTGCATCAGTGAATTCCACAAGTTTTGAATCTGCAAAAAATGTTAGAGTTGAAAGGCAGATTATAAGTGGAATAAAAAAAGGAGAAGATATAAAAGGTTTTGTCGCAAAAGCGTGGCTGAAAAAAATTTCTGAGAAAAAAAACTCTTTGTTTCTGAAAGGAGACTTCGTTTGTGGAGGCTGGAAAACTTACTCTTGGGGTAATTACTGTTCAGTTCTTGCCAATAAAATTTATTATGATTTTGAACTCCCGCCGGATGCTGAAATAGTCGATTCATCATGGCTTCTTGAGGGCTCTTGGGTTAATCAATACGCACAGGCATTTGTCAACGACAATAAAATATACGACGGAACAATCAGTTATTACAGAATTTTCAACATTACTTCTTATTTGAACCCTGGAAAAAATTTTCTCTACTTTTACAGCACTCAGGGTGGCGACGATGGGGCGTCTCATATAGTAGTTGATTACAAAATTCCTGAAATGCAAACTTTTAAGCACATAAAAAAATTTCCGTTTAATGTCATTGAGACAAAATCCGTGCTTCATTACGAAAAGTCAATATTCGTGCCGGCGGAAATTTCCACGATTAATGTTTCAGTAAATTCTTCTGTTGATGTTACACTTTCATTCAAAAAAGGAAACCAAAGGGTTGTTATAGGGAAAAAATACTCTTCTGAGAATTTTGTTCATTTTTCAGATTCAGAAATAAAAAACTCTCTAAATTTAATAGGAATAAATTACCACGACCTTAATGACGAATATTTCTTCTTTGTGCTGGACATCGGGAAAGATATTACCGGTCAGAATGTCGTCTTGGGGAGAAACTCTTATGTTGAAATTGATTCTGCGGAAATAAAAATTCCTTATGGGACTATTGATATAAATCAAGAAATTCCTATCGCCAGTGTTTCAAATAACTTACAAAACACATTTTATAGAAGTCTCGTCTGGGAATTTTTTCTTCCTGTCAATGCAGTTCCAATTTTAGCAGACTGGCAGTTGGGATGGCTTTCAACATCAGGAAGCGAGACAAGCCAAAAGGCTGGCGCGAACTTGATTGTATTATATAACTCCCCGC
>Ga0315548_1002697_pt1 | contig 13664 bp, 8 predicted proteins | sample SalMarSW160110MG_2_FD_202540 | JGI IMG/M metagenome (GOLD analysis project Ga0315548, IMG submission 202540) | Salt marsh sediment microbial communities from the Plum Island Ecosystem LTER, Massachusetts, United States - Salt Marsh Sediment SW1601-110 ... | reverse complement strand
AAGAAAACCAGCATAACGCTTGAGTCCGTTTGGGTGCGAATGCGTTGGCCGGCGCCCACCTGTTCACCATTCGTGGCTGCCTTCCAAACGCCGCTGATATCCGTTGAAGCCACTTCCACTTGTCCCGAGATATCCGTAAGTGTGGCAGCCCGCGACCCGCTTGGCCCGTTTATCCACAGAAGTACCCCAAACATCGTTGCAGACATCAGTATCAATAGCACTAAAACTCCAGCAAATGCCGGTGCGATCGCCCAACGTAGCGAGCCTAATTCAAGCCGGCGATGACCATTACGCGCCCCAGGGCGTGACGGCAGGCTGATCTCTTGAGCTGCAGCCAGGATTTTTTGCTTTAGCGTGTGGATATAAGCTAACTGTGGTTTTGGATGGGGCAGGTTTTGCATTGCAGCTGCCAGACTAATTAACGGTGCCAGATCGTTCATTTCTTCCGGAAGATCTGCCAGCACCTTACCAAGCGGGGTGCCATTTTCGATGGCGGTCAAATGCTTTTGTAAAAGATCATCCTTGCTAGACATAATTGACCTTCCATTCAGAGAGAATTTCACGCAGCGCTATCAAGCCGCGGCGTTGCAGGCCTTTGATCGCATCTTCACTCTTGTTGAGCGACTGGGCTACCTCCGCAATTGGCAAACCGGATACGAAACGAAGCACGATCACATCGCGTTGTTCTTCGGTCAGATTGGCCAAGGCTTGCAACAACCCCTCGCTTGTCAGGTTTCGGTCTACCTCTTTATCCATATCTTCGACGGCTATTGTCATTTCTTCCTCCAACTGCACGTGATCGCGAACCTCTGTTTTTCGAAAATGATCGTTGGCCAGATTGCGGGCAATTTGAAACAGCCAGGCCTGAAACGATGAACTGGGGGGCTGGAATCCTCCGATAAACCGGAGCATCCGCAGAAAGACCTCAGAAGTCAGGTCCTCGGCGGTTTGTTCGTTGCCCACCCGGTAGTACAGGTATCTGTAAACGCGTAGGTGATAATGTTCGTAGAGGGCGCTTATTACAGCCGTGTCACCGTTCTGGGCACGCGCAATAATTTCACTATTTATCTCGAGCATTTTTCATCCAACCTGGCCAAGCCGGCTGTCATTATATATAACGATCTATGCCGTCGAAAAGAGTCGTTCGAATTTCAGTCTTTATTGTCTCTTAATCGAATACGTCAAAAAGTTAATCAAATTTGGGATCTTCGGTCTGCTATGCTGTTTTATAGACCCCACCAACTTATCTTCATAGGTCGCCTATTGCAGAAAGGCAGGTTCTTATTATAAATCTTTCTTTGAGGCATGATGTTATCTCTTTGCCCTTTTTCATTTTGTTTGCCTGCGGGGGTGCATGCTAGATTGGGGGCGAATTTGCCAACCACCCCCCGTCTGGGGAGGAAACTCCATTTAACCCAGGATTGACATACACGCGCCTGGGGTAATTATTTGCATTTTCACTGAACTTGAGATAGACTATATACGAGTTTATCACTCCGAATTCCACCACATCAACGCTCTCCTAAAACCAGATGAGTTGGGATAACTTCTCTCGGACATGGTCGAGCATTTCTCTCCTTCTGGATTCGTCATGTTTTATCGCATATCTTCCTGAACGTCATGAGGTAGATCGGGTGGATAACGTGCTGCAATTACCCATTTCAATAATCACTCGCTTCGGTGCAGATGCGAGTGACTCGCCAGAGGTTCGCCTTCAAAAAAACCTTTTGACGGCAGGATGTTTCATGATCGTCCCGGCAGCCGCATTGTGGGGCAGCATCTATATGACTTTCGGTGAACCCCTCGCTGGTTCAATTTCATTATCCTATTCTGTTTTGACTGTCCTCAGCCTGCTCGTTTTTAGGCTTACTCGCCGGTATCGCTTTATTTTATTTACGCAGGTCGCCATGGGCCTGCTCATTCCCTTTTTGCAAACCGTTATCCTAGGCGGCTTTGTAAACTCCAGTGCGGTTATTTTATGGTCACTGATCAGTCCTTTAGGAGCCTTGCTCTTATTCGAAAACCGGATTGCGCGGCTGTGGTGGCTGACCTATATCATCCTGGTGATTATCGGTGCTTTCTTGCAGCCTTTTCTGCGGGTTATTAATAACCTGCCTTTGGTGCTCATCGTTGTCTTTTTTGCGCTTAATATCATTGCCGTTTCCAGCATTGCTTTTATCACTCTGAATTATTTCCTCTCTGAAAAGAACCGGGCTTATCGATTGCTGCATATTGAGGAACAGAAAAGCGAGAGTTTATTGCTGAACATTTTGCCTCGCGATGTTGCGGCCATACTGAAAAATGAAAACCGCACTATTGCCGAACAATTTGATCGAGCAAGCATCCTCTTTGCTGATCTGGTTGGTTTTACCCCTCTGACTGCCAAATTAGCGCCGGTTGAAATGGTTAACCTGCTCAACGAGATTTTTTCTTTTTTCGATTCCCTGGTGGATAAATACGATCTGGAGAAAATCCGTACCATCGGTGATAATTATATGATTGCCTCGGGAGTGCCGCGCCGCCGCTCTGATCACGCCGAGGTGCTTGCCCGTATGGCTATTGAGATGAATGCCTACCTGCAAAATCGCACTCCTAAGGACGGCGAGCACATTGAGTTTCGCATGGGTATAAACTCGGGTCCGGTAGTGGGAGGTGTAATTGGTCGCAAGAAATTCGCTTACGACCTATGGGGTGATGTGGTTAACATTGCCAGCCGGATGGAATCCCAGGGTGTAGCTGGTAAGATTCAGATATCCCCGGCCACCTATGCATTGATCAAATCCAAATTTATCTGCGATCCACGCGGCACAATCAGCGTTAAGGGTCGAGGCGAAATGCAAACCTGGTTTTTATTAGGAGAAAAACACCCGGCTTCTTGAATTGTTAAAGGGAACTGGCCGGTTGGTTCTCGTCTGATTTGTATAATCGATTAAATTTGTCGTCACCACCCATACGAAAAGGAGATATGCAATCATGGCCAAAAAGAGCAAATCAGCCAAGCAAGATAAGAAGAAAGTCATGGTCTTCATTGGTACCAGTAAGGGTGGCGTGGTGTTAACCAGCGGTCCCAAACGCAAAAAGTGGCAGGTTAGCGACTTGTTGTTCAAGAGCTGGCGAGTTATGCACATGAATCTCGATGTTCGCCATCAGCGCTTGCATGCTGCTCTTGCCCATGATGTCTATGGTCCCAGCACCCATTATTCCGATGATTATGGCGCCAGCTGGACTCAGGCTCAGCAAGTTCCAACGTTTAGGCGGGCTTCCGCCTCGGGGCGTCCCCCTGGCACACCTACTGAAGCCGCCGATGAAGGATCTGCCAGGGATACACCTGAGAAGATCCTCAAGGTCTGGAATATCACCCCCGGTCGTGATTCAGAGCCTGGCGTTCTGTACGCTGGCGCCGAACCCGCTGCGCTCTTTAAATCCCAGGATAACGGCCAGACCTGGACTCTCAACGAAGCGCTTTATAATCATCCTCACCGCCAAAAATGGTTTCCGGGTGCGGGGGGTCTTTGCTTACATACCATCATCCCTGACCCAAGCAGCAAAAAACGCATGTACATTGCCATTTCCGCTGGCGGTTGCTATTACACCGGCGACAGCGGTCTCACCTGGGAAGCGCGCAACAAGAACGTGCGGGCTGACTTTCTCCCAGATAAATTCCCCGAATTCGGTCAGTGCGTTCATAAAATCGCAATCCATCCCTCACAACCTCAGGTGCTCTACCAGCAAAACCATTGTGGCATCTATCGCAGTGACAACGCTGGTAAGGATTGGATCGACATTGGCGAGGGCAGGTTGCCCAGCCGCTTCGGCTTCCCCATCGCGGTCCATCCTCATGACCCACAGACAATCTATGTCGTGCTAGAAGAGAGCGATGAATACCACCTGAGCGTGGATGATCGCTTTGCTGTTTGGCGCAGTCAGGATGCTGGTGAAACTTGGCGCCGCCTCACCAAGGGTTTGCCCAAGCGTGCTCACCTGGTTGTCTTGCGCGAGGCCATGGCTTTGGACAATCTGGACGAGCCCGGCGTGTACGTCGGCACCAACACAGGCCAGCTCTTCTATAGCCCGGACGCCGGCGATAATTGGGATTTGCTGGTCGATTTCCTGCCGCCGATCCTCTCTGTGGAGGCTGCCGTCGTCGGTTGAGGAGTCGTCACGCACCTCGATCTGAGACCTCCCCGAGGGGTCGCCTCGCGCGACCCTATCCGTTTCGGGCAAGCTTGATTGTAAATAAATCCTGGTGGTCCAGCTTGGCTGGATTATTCAGGTTTTGATTTGAGCGCCTTTGCTCGGATGTGTGCTCCATAGCCGTGAAATAGATCTCGCAAGTGCTGCTGAGTTGTTCTATCAGCAACCAAAAGGGGCTGTCCTGGAATTTCGGGACAGCCCCTTTTGAATGTGTCTATCGCAGATTTCCCATTCTTGGTATGATTGCCTTGCTAAATACTGTCTGAGCAGCTTCCGGTTTGTGTTTCGGATGACCTTTTGGGTAAACCTCTGAATGATTGCGACCGAGCGATATTGAAGATCCATCCATCGCTATGAAAGTAAAATTTTCGAGCAAGACCATACCTCTGGCTTTGATCGCGGTTTGTGTGGCAGCTTTTGGGTTGCTTATCCCCTTTCTTGGTTTCTATCAAGACGATTGGCACCCGGTTTATTATGGCTTCTCGCGGGGTTTATCCAGCCTGTGGGAATTGTTTTTCTACGATAGCCGCCCCTTTGCTGCTGCTATCTTTGTTGTCGGTTTTCAAGCCATTGGGTTCAAGCCGTTTCACTGGCATATACTGGCCTTAGCGCTTCGAATTCTCACGGTTATTTTCACCTGGCTTTTTCTATCCGATATCTGGCCCCTGCACAAACGCCAGGTGACTTGGGTAGCCATTCTCTTCGCCATCTATCCCCTTTTTAAACTTCAGGCCCTATCCTTAATCTACACTATCCATTGGACGGGATTCTTCTTATACAGTGTTTCGGTTTGGGCAATGGTGAAATCCGTGCGCAAGCCTGGTTATTTCTGGGCGTTCACGACCCTTTCTTTGCTGACTGCGGGGTTGCATTTGATCCTTTTGGAATACTATGCCGGGATCGAGTTGATCCGCCCGTTTATCCTTTGGCTGATCTTTTCTGAAGGTGACGAGACCTCCACCAATCGCCTAAAGCGCCTCGTGAAGGTTTGGTCACCTTATCTTTTGGTGTTGGTGGCTTTTGCTGTCTACCGTATTTTCTTTATCCCTGGACCAGTGAAGGGCTCGGTCGGGAACCAGCCCACGGTGGTCTTTGATTTTTTCAAAGCACCTGTGGAGACGGCCCTGCGCTTGCTGCAGGCTGCCTTGCAGGATACCATCGTGATCCTTTACGCGACCTGGAACAATGTCATCAACCCCGCCTTGTTTACTATCACCCAACCTGCAAACCTGAAAACGTTACTCATCATAATCGCCGTCGCTTTAGCCTTGTTCCTCTATTTAGCTCGTTTAAAATTCTCACACCCGGCACAAGCCACCCCAAAACCACCCTGGTACCGCTCAGCTCTCTTCATCGGCTTATCCCTGACCGTGCTGGGTCCTGTGCCGGCCTGGCTAACAGAACAATCAATCTCCACTAATAATCCCTTGTGGAGTGATCGCTATGGATTGGCGGCCATGATTGGCGCCAGCCTGGTGGTTGTAGCTCTCCTGGAAGCTTTGATCGGGGATCAGAAATATCGTTTGGTTGTGTTCTCTGCTTTGGTCGGGTTATCCGTTGGCTGGCACGTCTTTAACGGCAATGATTACCGCCGCTCCTGGATCAAACAGTCAGCCTTTTACTGGCAGCTGGCTTGGCGGGCGCCTTATATCCAACCCGGCACCGCTATTCTCTCTGACGGTGAAATTTTCCCTTATATGGGAGAATATCCCACCTCCTTTGCCCTCAACAGCCTTTATCCCAGGTTTGAGGACACCCGGGAGTTAAGCTATTATTTCTTCAGCGTCTCCAAGCACTTTGCAGGAAAAACCGAAGATCTCGTGCGGGGCATGCCGTTGAGGCAAACGGCCTATTCTTCAATTTTTTCGGGGAATAGCCGGGATGGTCTGGTGATCTTCTATGAACCGGAGCAGTACGAATGCTTGTGGGTGCTTGGGCCGGGGGACGCCGATATCCGCGCCCTGCCCGAGATCACCCGCCAAGTAGCCCCCCTCTCGAACCTGACGCGCATCGTGCTCGATTCCCCCAAAGCCCATCCTGTCCCCGTCCAGATTTTTGGAAGCGAGCCTGGGCATACCTGGTGCTATTACTTCGAAAAAGCCGATCTGGCTCGCCAGTACCAGGACTGGCAAGAGGTGATTGCTCTATGGGGTCAGGCTTCCCAAAACGGCTTTGCTCCTGGTAATGGCGTCGAGTACCTGGCCTTCATCGAGGGTTTTGCCCATACTGGGGATTGGCAGGCGGCTGAGCAGATGACCTATACTGCCGAGGGGCTGACCCGGGTGATGGCTCCCAGCCTGTGCGCTACCTGGCAGCGCATCGAGGCAGATACCCAGCCTTCTGCTGCCCGCCAAGCGACCTTGGGGCGCCTGAATGAGGCTCTGCAATGCCCTTGATGCTCGTTTCAACCAATCCGGACTGGCTCGTTTTCAAACGATATGAAGATTAAATTCGCTACCAAAACTGTCCCCCTGGCGTTATTTGCCATCTGTGTGGTTGCCTTCGGTCTGCTAGTTCCCTGGCTGGGTTTTTATCTGGATGATTGGCACCACATTTATTTTGGTTATACCCGAGGTTTACCTGGTCTATGGCAATTGTTCCTTTATGATAGCCGCCCGTTCGCGGCTTACTTTTACTACCTGGGATTCAATCTACTGGGTTTTCACCCCCTTCCCTGGCAGTTTCTGGCCTTAATCCTGCGGTGCCTGACCGTCATAATCACCTGGTTCTATCTCCGAGATATCTGGCCTGATCACCTGCGGGAAGTGACTTGGGCGGCCGTTCTCTTCGCGGTTTATCCCCTCTTCAAGCAACAGGCCTTATCCGTGGCTTACAGCTTGCATTGGGCGGGTTTTCTCTTTTACACCCTCTCGATTTGGGCCATGGTTAAATTTATCCGGCAGCCGGCTCGCTTCGGGCCATACCTGCTCCTGTCTTTGTTCACCAGCGCCCTGCATCTGGTGCTGCTCGAATACTTCGCCGGCATCGAATTGATCCGACCGTTCATCCTTTGGTTGCTCTTGCCCGAGAATTGCAAGGATCTATTCGCTCGCCTTAAAAAAGTTCTGAAATACTGGTGGCCCTATCTCCTGATTCTACTGGCATTTGTGGTCTATCGCATTTTCTTCATCCCCAGGCCGGAAGCAGGTTTTGAGCGTAATGCCCTCATCCTGGTTCAAGATTTCACCCAGGCCCCCCTTGCCACGGCCATACAATTGCTGCAAGGAGCCTTGCAAGATACCACCGTGATCCTTTACCAGACTTGGAACCAAGCCATTGATCCCGCTCTGTTTGAGATCACCCAACCCGACAATGTGAAGGTCATACTTGTCATCCTTCTGGTCGGGACCGGCCTGTTCCTTTATCTCGCACATTTGAAATTAAATCAGAGGGAAGCACCAGACCACGAGCGTAATTGGTCCCGCCCGGCTCTCTTGATCGGTTTGGTGCTTACCGTGCTAGGTCCTTTGCCAGCCTGGCTGACCGATCAGTTCATCACTACTGACAATCCTCTGTGGAGCGATCGCTATGGTTTAGCTGCCATGCTTGGCGCCAGCCTGGTGGTCGTTGCCCTGCTAGAAGCCCTGGTCACTAATCCGAAATATCGTTTGGTGGTTTTGAGCGTGTTACTTGGCTTAGCTGTCGGTTGGCAGGTCATCACCACGAACAGCTATCGTCGCGCCTGGATCAAACAGTCCCAATTCTACTGGCAGTTGGCCTGGCGAGCGCCATACATCCAGCCGGGAACTGCCTTGCTCTCCAGCGAAGAGATCTTCCCCTACATGACCGAAGTATCGACCTCCTTCGCCCTCAGTAGCCTCTATCCAAAGTATGGGGATGCCATAGAGCTTGATTACTGGTTTTTTAGCCTTTCCCACCGATTCGGCGATAAGCTTGAAGAGCTACTTGGCGGTATGCCATTAAGATATCAAAGGAATTTTGCCAGGTTCAACGGTCGCAGCCAGGATAGCCTGGTGATCTTTTATGAACCGCAGCAGTATGAATGCCTTTGGGTGCTTGGGCCGGGGGACGCCGACATCCGCGCTTTGCCCGAGATCACCCGCCAGGTAACCGCCCTCTCAGATTTGGAGCGCATCAAGATTGATTCCGCAGATGCCCGCCCGGTCCCTACCCAGATTTTTGGCAGCGAGCCTGGGCATACCTGGTGCTATTACTTCGAAAAAGCCGACCTGGCTCGCCAATACCAGGATTGGCCAGAGGTGATTGCTCTGTGGGATCAGGCTTCCCAAAACGGCTTTGCTCCCGGTAATGGCGTCGAGTACCTGCCTTTCATCGATGGTTTTGCCCATACTGGGGATTGGCAAGCGGCTGAGCAGATGACCTATACTGCCGAGGAGCTGACCCGGGTGATGGCTCCCAGCCTGTGCGCTACCTGGCAGCGCATCGAGCGGGAAAGCCTGCCTTCTGATGGGCGCGATCAAACCTTAAAGCAGGTGTACACTGACCTTCAGTGCCCGTAAGGGTGGATTACCAGCGTGCTGGTAGATTAAGGAAATTCCCCAACCTTCTTTCATGTGGCTCATTCTTCATCTGGGTTGCCCAGCTTGGCTTTGTGATGGAAGATCATTAACAGAAAAAGGTCAATAAATATCAAAACGTATCAGCTTTTCAGCTGGTTCCTTGCGAGCTCCCTCTGAAGTGAACAAATTATCCCAACGTAATATGTTTTTGGTGACAATCTATACTTATAAAATCTTTGCACTTTGGTATACTGAAAGGGTGGAGGTTAGGTTATTTTGGGATAATAGTTGCTAATAAAACCGAATAATGATAGGAACCATGTGTGGAGGCGATTTTTGAAGGTCGAAAGAGGTTGCCTGCACCCGACATCCCAGACAACATGCATGTATATGGGTCCTACCCTGGGGAGCCAATGGCAAAACCGGCTGATGGACCGGTTTTTTGTTATTAAACGCTTCATAAATCACCTTTATCTATGGGCTGTTTTCAACTTGGAAACAAATATGAATATCACTAGGAGGGACAGATGTCTAATAAGTTGCTGATGGCAAACCAGAAGGAGAAGAAAACAAACCTACGCCATCAGATCGCAATTATCAGGCAAATAATCCTAATCTTCTTTCTGCTGTCTCTATACCTGGGGATAAATCCTACCAGCGTCACAGCCATGAATTCAGGCGGTACGAATGAAGGTTATATCCAAGGCCAAATTGACGAAGTACGCATCGGGAATGTACCCGATAGCGGGGATGGAATCACCACCAATATAAAGGCTGAGATTCCCGATGCTGGCACATTGATCGACCGTTGGGTAATGAACGATGGGTTGGAAATTATTAAAAATGAGCCGTCAGGACTTGCCACGGAAAATGGTACCCTTAATTTATACGACCTTTCAACAAACGCTTCCACGGCATCTCCTTTTACGATCATTGCCCTCCCGGATACACAGCACTACACAGACTATCCTGATCGGGATGTTATCTTCAACTCCCAGACAACCTGGGCGGTGACCAACCAGTCTGTTCGTAACATTGTCTTCCTCACTCATTTAGGCGACCTGACCGAAAATGGCGAAATGAATTTCGACGACAGCGAGTGGATCATTGCCGACGCGGCCATGGGTATTCTAGAACGGACGGCGGACCCCAACGATGACCTTCCTTATGGCGTCACGCCGGGTAATCACGACATAGATGGTGGAACGACGAAATTTGAGGAATGGTTCGGTGTGGCGCGCTTCTCTGGCCGCAGCTATTATGGCGGTAATTATGGCTCTAATAACCTTAATAGCTACGGACTGTTCAGCGCCAGCGGCTTGAATTTCATTATCATCCATATCGACTCCAGCGATATTACACCAAGCACGGCGGTACTTGACTGGGCGGATGGATTGCTCAAGGCGGACCTCACCCGACGCGGTATCGTTGTTACCCACCAACCGCTGGCCTCGGCGGGCAATCCTGCCAATTTTTCTAACGCTGGTCAGGCGATATACGATGCCCTGAAAGACAACCCTAACTTCTTCTTGATGTTGGGTGGACACGTAAGTGGCGAAGGCCGACGCCAGGATACCTTTGATGGTCATACCGTCTACACACTGCTGTCCGACTATCAAGGCCGCCCGAACGGAGGTAATGGTTGGCTGCGCATCATGGAATTCCAACCCGCCAACAACCAGATCCAGGTTTATACGTATTCCCCCTACCTAGGTGAGTTCGAGACGGACGATAACAGCCAGTTTACCCTCAGTTATGACATGACTGGCACGACTCCGCCCACGCCGCCAGCCACCCCCACATTGAACGACATCTCCAACTCAGACCTGGATGGGGACTACACGGTTAGCTGGTCGAGCGCCAGCGGGGCGGAGGGTTATGAACTGCAGGAGCAGTTCAACAGTGGGGGTTGGAGCACGATCTACACCGGCCTCAGCACCAGCGTGGACATGAGCGGCAAAGCAGATGGCAGCTGGTGCTACCAGGTGCGGGCCAGCAATGGAGGGGGATCCAGCGGATGGAGCACTAGCAAGTGCACCACGGTTGAAACCCTGCCCACGCCGCCAGCCACCCCCACGTTGAACGACATCTCCAACTCAGACCTGGATGGGGACTACACGGTTAGCTGGTCGAGCGCCAGCGGGGCGGAGGGTTATGAACTGCAGGAGCAGTTCAACAGTGGGGGTTGGAGCACGATCTACACGGGCCTCAGCACCAGCGTGGACATGAGCGGCAAAGCGGGCGGCAGCTGGTGCTACCAGGTGCGGGCCAGCAATGGAGGGGGATCCAGCGGTTGGAGCAGCGCCAAGTGCGCCACGGTGGCAACCCCACCTGCGCCGCCCGCAGTCCCCACGCTGAACGACATCTCGAACTCAGACATGGATGGGGACTACACGGTGAGATGGTCGGGCGTTTCTGGCGCGACGGGATATGAACTGCAGGAGCGGTTCAATAGCGGGAGTTGGAGCACGATCTACACGGGCCTCAGCACCAGCGTGGACATGAGCGGCAAAGCGGGCGGCAGCTGGTGCTACCAGGTGCGGGCCAGCAATGGAGGGGGATCCAGCGACTGGAGCAGCAGCAAGTGCGCCACGGTCACTACCCCTCCTGTCACAACCGAACCGCCTCCGCAGACTACCGAACCGCCACCTACAGAACCCCCACCAGTGACCACAGAACCTCCTCCGCAGACCACGGAACCGCCTGCAACCACAGAGCCTCCACCAGCGACTACGGAACCGTCTCCTCAAGTCACGCCTTCACCTACTTCAATACCAGTGTTTAACCATAATCTTTTTATACCCATCATTCTCGTCCATTGATCAAGGCATAAAACACAGGCTTTTTTTAATTATCAAGGATCCTACCGCCTCTCTCCTCTATGCAAGCGCGTCTGGATCATGTCCTGCTCTACCGGCACATGGTTTCTACATCCCCTTCGTCTGGTTTGCGACCGTGGGCATCTTCCCAACGTGCGGCCACTTCTTCCATTTTCGAGATCTTGCGAATGTGTGCTTCCTTATGCGCTCCCATGGGCTGGTGTGTACCTTCCCTAGAGATGGGTACACCTTTTCGTTTAAACACCTCCATGTAAACCTCCATGGGTGCGTAATAGTGTAATCTAAGGTCGTTCCTGCCCAATCCAAAATGATCGCCTTCAAAGTTCCTCAATAGGAACGATGGTAGATGAAATCCATGCTTGCAGGTACCGCTGCCTTATGGCTCTCCTTGCTTCTTGCGGATTTTTCTGTGGAGTGAAGGCGGTCTGGTTAAATATAATTCGGACTCATAGACGACATAGTACGCCAAAGAATTCTGCGCTCAAATCATTGATTTTTAGAGGCTTTATAAATTAATTTTAATTGGCTTAAAATCGGACCACGCGTTAGAATAGGAACTGCACGGGCATATCCTATGTCGATCATGATCGCACCTACCAGAAATTCGTCAAAAATTCTATGCGTGAAAACCTTACACATGTAATCGAAGATTATCTCAAGGCTATTTATGACCTTACCTCCATCAGCAGGCGGGCTACTACCAACCAGATCGCCGAGCGCATGGGCGTCACGCCCGCCTCCGTCACCAATATGATCCAGAAATTGGCCGTCACCACGCCCCCTTTGGTGGAGTATCGCAAACACCGCGGCGTGGTCTTAACGGACGATGGAGAAAAAGTCGCGTTGGAGATCATGCGGCATCATCGCCTTTTGGAGATGTTCTTGCAGCAAACCCTTGGTTATTCTTGGGATGAGGTTCACGAAGAGGCCGACCGCCTCGAACACGTTATCTCGGAAGAGTTCGAGGAGCGCATTGCTGAAACTCTAGGAGACCCATCGCGTGATCCCCATGGAGACCCAATCCCCACTCGCGATCTGCACCTGCCTGTTTCGCATACCCGTCCGCTCAGTGATTTGCGTCCCGGTGAGCGTGCCCTTGTCCAGCGCGTGCGGGATAGCGATCCTAAACTGCTGCGCTACCTCCATGAGCTGGGCATCATACCGGGGGTGTATCTCATGATATTAGATTTCTCTCCTTTCGATGAAAACCTTCGTCTACAGCTGGAAGGCCAGTCTCAAGCCATTGTGCTTGGTCCCAGCGTTACGAGCCAGGTCTTCGTTGAAATTAGATAGCAGCAGGGCTGTAGATTGGGACACTTGCCTGCAGGGCGACTGCTCTCGCGCACCTGGTTCTCTACTTAATAAATATCTATGTTGACTAAATTTGGGGGAAATGGTAGAATATCTTGAATTTAGATTAATCTAAATTTCTTTTTGTAATCATCAAACCAAAGTCGTTGGTCGGCTACCAACGCTGAAAATTTATCTAATTTATCACTAGCTTATCGTTATTCTTGATCCTGATTTGGAGGTGCCTTTATGCCCGATCCCCTTTTTGCGCTTACCCTTGCTGTGCTTATAATCGCGGTGGCGCTGCTCATTCTTTATCCCCGCCGCGGCCTTCTTCCACGCTGGCAGCGCGCCCGGCGTATGAACGAGCGTGTGCTCATTGAAGACGCCCTCAAGCATGTCCATCGCTGCGAGACTCACGCTCTGCCTCCCACTCTGCAGAGTGTCGCCGGTGCTCTCAACGTCACCGTTAACCAGGCCGTTGCTATTCTACGTCGCATGCAAGCTCATGACCTGGTGCGAATGGAGGGAGACGAGTTTCGCCTCACCCCCGCCGGGCGCGATTACGCCTTGCGGATTATCCGTGCTCACCGCCTCTGGGAGCGTTACTTGGCCGAGGAGACCGGCTTCGAAGAATCCGAGTGGCACGATATGGCTGAGCTCTATGAACACCGCCTATCGACCGACCAGACCGATGCGCTCTCTTCCCAGCTGGGCAACCCTACCCACGACCCTCATGGCGATCCTATCCCCACTGCTGGCGGTGAAATGAAGCCCCACGGCGGCGAACCGCTCACCAGCGCCTCAGTGGATGTGCCTGTTCGCATTGTCCACCTGGAGGACGAACCCGATGCTGTTT
>Ga0315548_1002694_pt1 | contig 13675 bp, 12 predicted proteins | sample SalMarSW160110MG_2_FD_202540 | JGI IMG/M metagenome (GOLD analysis project Ga0315548, IMG submission 202540) | Salt marsh sediment microbial communities from the Plum Island Ecosystem LTER, Massachusetts, United States - Salt Marsh Sediment SW1601-110 ... | reverse complement strand
GCCGGCGTCAAGCCATATTCCGCCACAATCGGGGCAAAAATCGATTTCAACGTCGGCAAGCTCAAGGGTAATCATCGCATTTTTACAAACCGGACAATCCATAAAACTCTCCAATTCCAAAACTGCAATGCCACAACATATTACAAAACCCGCCTTTTAATGTCAAGTAAAGCTTTTTTAACGATTTTGGGACTGCCAGGCAACCACCCCCACAGTCCAATAAAAAAGCCAGCTCTTTTTAGCCGGCCCTTCGTTACAATCTATCTGGCTAACAAAAACCAGTGTTAATCCGTGTTAACTTGTGCCCGCGAAGGCTGGTATCCGTGTCTAATAAGTCAGTGTAAGTCCGCGTCAAAGCTCTGATTCAACCGATTCTACAAATTCCAGCCAGGCATCCTCATCTATGCCCTGCCGTACCTCAGGGTCGAGCCAGAGCTCATCAAGCCATTTTAGAAGCTTCTCAATATCAATAGGTTCGACAAGCTCACTATAAAGCTGGGCAGTCTCTTGCGACTGTTGCTGCTCGGCTTGTTCAGGGATTGAAGAGGAATAAACACTTTCTCCAAAACTTGAACCCCCGCCGAAGCCCATCATTATAGTCTGCGAATCCGGCCAGAGCCAGTCTTTACAAAACAGAGCAAGGTCGTTGTAATCAATGAAATTACTGTCCACAAGGTCAAACTTTTCATCATAGTAGAGAGTGTTAGAATCGGTTAGCCAAGCATTAGCAAAGAGGGCATAGTCGAAGAAGTTCACCACACTGTCATCATTGAAATCAGCCAGTGATATCGGAGTAAGAGTGATATTACTAACCAGGGAATAGATTTGTGCAGGTACAGGTAAATTATAATCGGTTATTTCGATTAACCAAATACCACTGGCTGGATTATCTAAACAAACTTGCTCAACATTATTAATGTGGTCTTCTTGATTCCTTACAGCAGAATCTCCAGGATTACAAGGGTCCAAAGTCCAGGGATAATATCTTATACTGTTTGGGTCTTTAACAATTAAATCCAGATCATTAATTAATGCTATATCAGCATTAACCGTACCCTTGTAATCATCCCAGACCAGTGTTATTTTTAAGATTGATTGTCCTTCTGGAACATCGATAGTAAAGTAGTCTTTATCGTTTATGTCAATAATCGAATCTTCTACAATCACATTATTATTCACATCCACCGTTATTAAATCTATCGCATCTTTGGCATTAATTTTTCCGTAGCCAGAAGAATAATCCGGCCCGGTATTGCCTAAATCCACCGCTGTTTGAATCAATATTGCTTTTATTGTAGAAGGAAGAGGGTCACCAGTATGATTATTTCTCCAGTCTTCGAGCATCAAAGCCACACTACCAGAAACTACGGGTGTCGCACATGATGCGCCATTCATACCATCATATGTGTCTCCTGGCCAAGTTGACCATATATACTCATTAGGATCACAAGGATCTTCAGGAGGTCGCCGTTGACCTATGCAGGAGCCATCACAGCCGGGAGCAACAAGGTCTGGCTTTATTCTTCCATCAGCCGTTGGCCCACGGCTACTAAAAGGCGCTAATGAATCGTCATCTGAATTCGTTGCACCCATAGCTATGATATTCTTGGCTACAGCATTTCTCCTGAGAGTACGCCAGGGGAAAGAACAGCTAAATATACTCTTATTACCTTCATTTCCTGACGCAAAAATTAAAGAAATCTTCTTTCCACACGCACTTATAACCACATCATCTTCCGCCGCGGCATTTTCATCATATTCACCTGGTGTATTGTAATCAGGCCATCCACAATTATAGAACATTCCCCACGAATTGTTTGAAAGGTCTATGTCATAGTTGCTAATCGCGTGCTCGTAATCTGAATAACAGTTAGGAGCGTTAAGCCAATGATTGTATGAAACTATCGTGGCATTTGTAGCCATCCCCCTGTATGTTCCGCCACTTAAGTTTCCGTTGCCTGCTATAGTCCCTGCAACGTGTGTAGCATGCTCATCAATCGCACTACCATCAGCGCATATTACTCTATTAGTCAGGTCCTCGTGGTTAGCATCCGGACATCCACCATCCCATTGTCCCACTTTCACATCAATTCCAGTAAGGCCATATGACGGCACCTGTAGCTCATCCACATTGACTGCTGCCCTTGCACCATCATTTAGCAGCCCAGCTTCATAGTGCTGATTTATCCATTGGACACAATCTTGCTCTGCAAGTTCATAAATGACCTCCTTTGGCAGGTGAACCACCAATGTAGTCGTAATTGGACAAGCATCTATTACAGTACCACCGTGGTTTGAGATTACCTCAGCAGTATCCGCGAGAGGAACATCATCAAAGAAGACGAAGATTAACTTTGCTTGCCCTGTTTCAGTAGTTGAAAAATCACTCACACCCCCTTTTCTTATCGAAGGCGCAATCTTATCCTCAGGGGAAATTTCACTGATAGCCCTGACATTGGAAAGAGATAAAATCTCACCTGCCTTATCAGAAGGGATAGAGGCAAACCACGCTCTATTTGGAATATACGATAGTAATCTAATTCCTTTTGATTCAAGCTCTTTCCTTCCTTTAACTGTCGGAATGCGCTTTAATTGTAAGAAAACGTGTGCCCTTTCACCAATTGCTTCTATCTTAGCTTTCGCAGCAGCAGTTATCCCCGGCTCGGGGGTAAAATGTCTGGATTTAAGAAGAGTTTCATTGCTGGCACTAACTATGCGGGTGTTTACAAGAAAAAATAATAAAGCTAAGGAAAACCCTCTTTTCATGATTTTGCCTCCGAACATTTCTTATGAACGACCAAGCCTAGCTTTTTTCTATGAGCTATCCATCCTCTGCCATCTGTTGTCTGTCATCCCCTATCTCTCCTCCAGCCAGTGGAAGACCATAAGCGCAAAGTCCAGAAAATCGACCTTGCAGTCACCATTTATATCTCCGGCAATGACAGTATCGCATATCGGATTGCCAAAGTATGATTTGCTCGCTTCAGCCGTGCCACCATAAGCTCCCATATTGATACGGCCACCGTTGGGAAATGGCTCTTGCCCGACAGGGTCGGCTGGATTTCCTGCATCGATACAGGGGCTTGTAACCTCATCTAGCACCCAGCTTTCACTATTCGGGTCCCATCGGCCCGCCTGAGATTTCAGGTGATAATCACCCTCGATCCAAAAATCGTCGCTTGGGTCGCCCGGGGTTCCATTCGGATCATAGGCACCTGGCTGAGCAAAACAAGGATCAGCGTTAGTATTGCCCTGACCGGGCCAGCCACCCTTTATGTTGCTGTACGTTGCCAGCACCGTTCCCTGACCTACATATATTTCCGAGGGCGGGTTACCCCATAAGATGCAATTAGTCAAGGTTGCTTCACTATAAAAGTATTTAGAGAGGCCTATCCCATAAAAGTTATCCGCAAACGTGCAGTTGCTCAGTCTTGCTTTGCCATTACATTCAATGCCCATTGCACCAAAATTGCAGTTGAATCTGCACTGATTTAGAATTAGCGAACCGTCAACACTGAGCATCCCTATTATGTTACCTGTGAACACGCATTTCGTGAGGGTCAGATCGCCACCATCGTTATATATCCCTCCGGAGTACGCCGCACTGTCCCGGTTTCGGCTTATAGTACAGATTAGAATTGTAGGATCGCTGGTGCTGGAACAGTAAATTCCGGCGCCATAACCGATGGACCAGCCTCCGATGTTAAAGCTGATGATGTTATCGCTGATAATGCAATTGATAATTGTAGGACTGCTGTTTGGGCCGCAGTAAATCCCACCGCCATGAACGTCTCCGCCAGGCCCAAAAGGAGCCTTTACTTCGTTGTTAGTAATGACGCAATTATCGAGCGTAGGAGAAGATTCATATAGATAAATCCCGGCACCATCGTTTTCATAAAGATACCCGTTTGTTATAGTAAAGCCGGAGACAATGCTGTTTGGGTCCTCTCCGCTGTGGAAATAGAAACCCCGGTGAGGGTATTCTTGTGTCCCGTTGCAGTCTACAGCGCAGTTTTCCGGGCCGTTTTCGCTTTTAAGCGTAATCGCTTTGCCCATAAAATCAATATCCCGATTACCCGGGCCGGTATAGATTCCATCGGCTACAAGAACCGTATCCCAATCGTTGGCATCGTTAATAGCTGCCTGAATATTGTTGAAATCCGCAGGCCCATCGTCATCGACAGTGATTATCCGCCCCTGTGTCAAACCAGCCATCGAGAGCAAAAGGAGTGACATTACCAGATAGGTATTTAGATTTACTCTCCAGGCCATTTTTCGGCCCTTCTTTCAGATAGATACAGCTAATCTATAGGATATGTTTTATGGTCAGAAAAGTCAAGCAAAATTTTCTATATTTTCCGGCTTTCCCCTCCTGCCACGATTAAACTGTCTTTTTATGATTAAGATACGCAAAACCTGCTTTCTGTTCCTTAAATTCCGGTTTTTTCACCGCTTGCAGGGCCAAATATATACTTGACGGCCAATATTTGCCCGACTAATATAAATCGCAATGGTTCGACTCTGTTGAGTAGGAACCGGAATACTAAAGGAGCAAAATATGATTATTGATTGCTTACTAAGAATGTCTTAAAACAATAAAATTAAGGACATAGGAATATGATAGTTGACTGCCATACCCACATAAACTATGCACCCGATAAAGATATTGAAACATCCGAGCATCTGGAGGCAATGCAAACTGTTGATGCCTGCATAGTGTTGGCTGCACCGGGCGAACCAAGTGACCAAGTCAATAAGAAGCTATCCGAGTACATAAATAAACATAAAGAAAAAATGGTCGGTTTTGCAATTATAGAACCCACCAAAGACAATATAGGCATCAAAAATTTAACCTCCATCAAGGACAAGCTTCAGTTAATGGGTGCAGTTTTGTATTGCTGTCGCTGTGGTTTTCACCCTGCTCACAGCAAAGCTATGTGCTTTTACGAATCGGCACAACAACTCGGTCTGCCTATCTTTTTCCACAACAGCGGCATATTAGAATCAAATGACACCCTTGAATACGCCCAGCCATACCTGCTGGACGAGGTTGCAAGAACATTTCCCGACCTGAAAATCATCATTGGCACAATGGGCGTGCCTTTTGTTGAGCAGACATTGTCGATGGTGGCCAAACACGAAAACGTCTTTGCAGATTTGACAATAAAGCCGGGCAATGTCTGGCAGATTTACAATATCGTGGTGGCGGCACACGAGCGCAGCGTGATGAATAAACTATTGTTCGGCAGCGGCTTTCCGTCCGGCAGCGCAGGCGAATGTATAGAAACACTGCTCGGCCTTAATATGCTCCTGGCCGATACAAACCTGCCTACAGTCCCACGAGGCAACATTCGAAATATCATCGAACGCGATACCCTGGAACTGCTTGGGATAAAGAAGTATTTGCCGCAGTATTCCTTAAAGGAAGATAATTAGCAATGCCTGAGCTTTTAGAAGAGCAAAGGGAAAGCTGGGGAACAAGGGGCGGATTTATCCTCGCAGCGATTGGTTCTGCGGTAGGATTGGGCAACCTGTGGGGCTTTCCTTATAAACTTTACAGCTACGGCGGCGGAGCATTTTTAATTCCATACATCGTTGCGTTGTTCCTCATTGGTATTCCTTTGATGGTTCTCGAGTTCAGTTTCGGCCATTACACACAACGAGCTGCACCGTATGCATTTAAGCAGGCACATAAGCGATTCGAGCTTATCGGCTGGTGGGGAACCCTTATGGGCTTTATCGTCATCGTCTATTACGCGGTCCTTCTGGCATATTGTTTCAGCTTTTTATGGTACAGCATTGTCGGGATATTCAACGGAGGAAAGCTGCCCTGGGCCGGAGTAGGGATTGAAGGAGTTGAAAACGCAAAGAATTTCTTTTTTCAAGAGTATCTAAATTATCAGGATGGACCTGGACTTGGTCCTATCCAATGGAAGATTGTCTGGCCTCTGTTCATCACATGGGCAACAATGTATCTTTGCATCTTTAGAGGTGTGAGGCTTGTCGGCAAAATCGTATGGCTGACCGTCCCCCTGCCCTGGTTAATGCTGCTCATATTGGCTGTGCGAGGTCTGACACTCGAAGGAAGCATGCAGGGGCTGGCTTATTACCTCGACCCGGTGTGGTCAGAGCTTACCAAACCTGCAACCTGGCGTTATGCCTTTGGACAGGTCTTCTTTTCTTTAAGTTTGGCTTGGGGTATAATGATTACATACGCCAGCTTCTTACACAGAAAAAGTGATATAAACAACAATGCAGCGATAGTAAGTCTCGCCGACTTCGCAACGAGTTTTATTTGCGGATTAGCAGTATTCGCCACATTGGGAGGAATGGCCTTCGTTACTCAGCAGACAGGCCATTATATACCTGTTGAAAAAGTGGCAGAGAAAGGCCCTTCGCTTGCTTTCATAGCGTTTCCCTATGCCCTGGCACAGTTGCCCTATTCTGCATGGTTCAGCTTCATTTTCTTTTTCGCACTCGTGACATTAGGGATTGACTCGGCCTTTTCGATTACCGAATCGATACTGGCAAGCATCGTCGATAAAACCGGATGGCGAAGAGATATCGTATTGCCGGGCATCAGCATAATCGGCCTTTTTTGCGGGCTGTTCTTCGTTACGAGAGGAGGATTAAACTGGCTTGGGACTATTGACGGCTTTGCCAACGGGACCTGGGGCATTGCATTTATGGGGCTGCTGGAGTGCCTGGTTCTCGGCTGGCTCTGGAGAATTGGAATTCTAAGACGTCACGCAAACAGCCGAAGCGACTGGAATCTTGGAAAATGGTGGGATTATCTGATACGGCTCGTAATCCCGGTATTTCTCGGCACTCTTTTCTTCTGGCAGCTCTTTGACGACTTAACTACCGAAGGGGGATTTTTAAGAAATCCGCAAGGACAATGGATAATTCCGAATTGCGTCGGGCTTGGCGTTATATTAGCGGTTCCTGTCGTTGCGGTCTTTTTCACCCTGGCCAAAGGCCGTAAAGATATCCAAATCCCACAGGATGAACAGCAGAATGTGCAAATTAGGGCCGGATTCGGCGGACTGATAGTACTTTTACTGGCATTGCTTCCGGCAGCAGGCCTGTTAATTATGCTTTATAAAAGCTCCATTCCGGAGCTGGCCGAAAATGCCGTCAGAAATCCCCTGCTCTGGTCGATACTATCTGCCGGTTTCATCCTGATATTACTCAGTAATCTCATTCTGGACAAATATAATACCATTAGCAGTCAGGCCTCCTGGTTCGCAAGATGGGCTGGGATAATTGCAATAATGGACGTAAGCGCATCTATCGCGATAATCCTAATCGGCATAACTCATACCGTGAAACTTAAGCAATCACAGGCATCTATTCACCACGAGTTAAGTGGTATTTCATATATAATCCTTGCTGTAGTATTTTTGATTATAGTAGGCGGTTTGGGATGGTGCTTTTATCGCGCAATTGCAGCAGTGACCAGGGGCGATGAGGAACAGCAACCTGACGAAGTTGGCGATGAACAAAAAGTAGGAAACTAAAACTATCCACTATTTGGGTTTGAATCCTTTGACCTTATTGCCGGTGTATTTGGCACAGGCCTTTTCCAAATCCACATCACTTATGTTGGCCAGTGTGCAAAGCCAGGCAAACACATCGGCAAATTCTTCCTTTTTGTTTTTGTCATCCTTCGACGCCAGTGCGGTAGCAAGCTCACCGACCTCTTCAATAAACCACATAAATGTGGCTGGGACGCCTCTTTGCTCATCTCGCTTCTTGTATTTTTGTGAAATTATCTGTTGAAATTCGCTAATATGCATTTGCCGACTATATAAACCACAATCACATAAATAACAAGTGCCTTTTTGTATGCCCTTAAGCTATTGTGATTCTCTTTTTACCCTTCAATCAGGTCTGAAAGTTTCGTCTTTTCAAAAACATTCCTGGCCTCAGTAATTGCTTTTATATAGACCTTCTCGGCTCGAACGCCGAATTTTTCTCCATGTGCCTGTTCAGTCAGGCTCAATTGATTGATAATAGGCCCGTCAACGGCTTCAATTATCTGAAGCATTGTAATTTTTTTCGCCGGTCCGGCAAGTGAGAATCCGCCGCGAGGACCTCTTTTGCTGCGCAACACATTTACTCTGACTAACTGCTGGAGTATCTTGAGCAGATATTCTAAGGGTATGTCATATTTCTTAGATATGTCCTGAGACAAAATAATCTTTTGGTCTTTATGCTGTGCAATATAACCAACCGCTAAAAGTGCGTATCCTGTTGATCTACTTATTTTCACTTTAATCTCCTTTAAAAAATATTAAAATTATCGAAAATGCGATTTACACTATATGAGGGGGCAAATAATCAATGGTCTCCATCGCAAAGTTAAGCCTTTCCTGACACTCCTTGATTGTCTAAATCAATAACCCCATTACTCTATAGAACCTCAGTAAATTCATTATTACTATATATTCCAATATTTCAACAATTTTTATCTATGAAATACGTAAAATCTGAAAAATTTGACGAAATATTGCCGAATTATAAGAGTTCTTTAAAAAAATAATCAAAGAATCCCAAAAATTGTTTCCAGTTATGCAAAAAACTTGACAGATAAGGTATTCTAACATAGGATTTCGCACAACTTTACTTTTCTTAAGGAGATTACTATGGCTGAGATTAAGCCAAGGATAAGCGTGGAATATTCCGAAAACGCCACAATAATCACTTTTACCGACGAAAAAATCCTCGAAGAGACGGACATTCAGGCAATTCTGAAGTCGATTATGTCTGTCGTTGAGCAAACCGAACGCATAAATCTTATCCTGGACTTCCAAAATGTCAGATTTTTATCCTCCGCTGTTTTAGGTCTCTTAATTAGAATTAGTAAAAGGATTTACGAGCACGATGGGCAATTAAAACTCTGTAATATAAATCCGAAAATCTACGAAATCTTCAAAATAACCCGGCTGAACAAAGTCTTCGATATTTACCAGGATATCGAAAGTGCAACTGAAAACACATCCAAAGCAAATGACTGAAAGCTCGTTCTGTTATAACCATAAGGGCAAGAGTTGGCCAGCAAACCGCCAACAGCTCACTAATTTGGAAAATAACTCCTGATTATCCGGACCAGACAGGATATACCGGTTAAAATAAGATTATGGCATCAGATACACCTATCAGTGATTCAATAGTTGTTGAAAGCACACCATCCGCTATTGTCGAAGTGTGCAGGGCAATTCTGCCCGCCCTTGAGGGTAACAGCTATGACCAGGAGGATGTTTTTGCCATCCATCTCGCCCTGGAGGAGGCCTTTATCAACGCCATCAAGCATGGCAATAAAATGGACCCAACCAAGAATGTCAAAATTGAATACTCCGTGGACCCGGATAAAATTGAAATCTCTATCTCAGACGAAGGTAACGGCTTTGACCCGCAAAACGTCCCGGACCCAAGACAGAGAGAAAACCTCTACAAAGCCGAAGGCAGGGGTCTGTTCCTTATGCGTTCGTATATGGATGTGATTAAATACAACGAAAGCGGTAACAATGTACATATGATAAGATACAAAGAAAAGCCGTCCATTATGAAACACGGAAACCAAACACAAACATAACAAAACTTAAAAAAAGTCCTGTATAACGATATACTGAAAAGCAGTAAAATAATGATTAAAAGAATCGTCATCTTCTACGGTTGTTTGCTTGTTCTGGGTGGTTGCGTGTATAACGATGAACCAATGCCGGAGATTGTGCACAGTTACCAGCCAGAGCCGAAACTTATCCAGCCGACGGTCATAAAACCGGCAAATAATACAAAGTATAGTAACAAAACCACACACGGATACTGGCTCCCTCCTTCGCATCTGGAAAAGAGTTGGTCGGCTATAGTAATACATCATTCGGGAACAACAAATGGAAATGCAGACATATTTGACAAATGGCACAGGCAAGGCAACCATTGGGAAGGGGTTGGTTACGATTTCGTTATTGGCAACGGAACCGACAGCACCGATGGCCAGGTCGAGGTTACCTTCCGCTGGCGACAGCAAATGACAGGTGCTCATTGCAAAACACCCAACAACTGGGCCAACGAGGACGCAGTCGGAATTTGCCTCGTAGGTAATTTCAATGATACCTCACCTACGGATAGTCAGATGCGGTCGCTTCTGGAGCTCATCCGCTTCCTGCAGAACCGCTATCGGATTCCCAGAAGCCGTATATATGGCCATAACACCGCTCCTGGAGCAAGAGCGACCGACTGCCCGGGGAAAAATTTCCCGATGTCAAAACTCAAGTCAATGCTTGATTACTGACCCGCTTTTAATAAGATATATTTAGGCATCTCTTAATAAAACGCGTCCTATAAACCTACCTTAAAATCAGGCGATATCGCTTTTTCGCCTGAATTGACTCATAATATTGCAGATAAGAAAGTAGCAGTGCGATTATACCGAAGATTGATGATTGGTAAATGGTAATTGGTAATTATTTAACCATTTAACCAGTTACCATTTAACCAAGTGAGTAAGGAGCCGGTCAAATGGATATGTATGATTCATTATTTTATCCCGGATGCGTCCTAAACGAACAAATTGCCCGGCAGATTTTCGACATCCTGCCTGAGCAGAGTCTTATTATGACAATTATAGACAGGGACGGCAACTGCTGGCCGAGCAACTCCGAAAAATTTGCCGAGTTAAATATCAGCGACTTTGTCCTGAAGGAGCTCTGTGCTAAAATTGATGACGGCGCTGAGCCGGTCGTAACTCAGATTAATAACTGTAGTATAATTGCCTCACAATTAGCCACCGAACGAACTAATTGCGGCTACGTGATTCTCGCCCTTCCTCAATACAGCCCGGAATCAACCCTGGCAAATATCGGCCTGATTGAATTACTACTCAACCAGCTCAGCCTTATAGCCAATCTTATCGAGAAGAACAACCTTCTTCACGAACTTCAAATGAAGCGCTTCAGCATATACGGCCAAAACGAACTGGCGTCGAACTGATACACGTATCACTCACCTCACATCTGTATAATAATCAGAAACAGCCGAAGTTTGGCTTGCATCGCAGCAGCCAATTGATATAATTAGCGCTTAATCGATGATAAAGGACTAAACGCTGCTGTCCAATTGACAATTTGAGGGAAAATTGAAATTCCAGATTTTCAAAAACGGCGAAGTTGTTAACAAATTCATACTATCCGGCACCTATCTTCTCGGAGCTGACGGAATAGGAATTCGTCGGACGAAGATTACGTTCAAAAATTCATTTCTTGAGTGCAAGAAACCAAACCTGGAAACAGCAGGACTGGCTTTACTGTGGGCCATTGACGGCTTTGGAAAAGTGCTTTTGCCCACAACCTGCCTGCCGGAAAGGTCAAGCCCATATATCCTGAACCTCGAGATAGCACGGGCAAAACTGATGCAAATAATTAACAAGCGGGAGGACTGGTCATTCTTCAACCAATTAGAAGGCCTGGAAGACATCTCTAAACAGGCCCAGCACCTGTTTATTCAAGCAATCCAAAACATTAAGGAGCCGTCACTGGCATCAAAATTGGCGGACGAATCGCTGAAAAAAGCCATTGTTTTTTCTGAAAAGCTAACGGTAAAACAGGCGGAAACGCTTTTTAATGCAAGGAGTAGAAGTCACGGCTTTGGGCGAGGCTGCCTCGGCTGCAAAATAGACCCTGCGCAAGTTAATAATCCTGAATATATTAAGAAGCTGCTCGAGTTCTTTGGCTCTGTAACAATACCAATAAACTGGGCACAAATAGAAACTTATAAAGGCCAATACGATTTCTCAGCGATTGATGTCTGTATCGAGGCCCTTGGCAAAAAGAAATTGAAATTCAGTGCGGGCCCGTTGCTTTGTTTCTCGAATCAATATCTGCCCCAATGGCTGCGCAGCAGCAAAGTCAGCTTTGAAAAGATTCGGGATACCGCATATCAATTTGCCTTCAGGGTAGCTACTCGCTATTCGGGCGTTATTCATACATGGTGTGTAATAAGCGGCCTTAACGCCTTCAATCATTTCGGATTTAACTTCGAGCAGGTCCTCGAAATGACCCGTGCCGCCAATATGGCTGTAAAAGCTGCCAGCGACAGAGCCCTGAAAATAATAGAAATCAGCAATCCCTGGGGAGAATACTATGCAACAACTCCAAACAGCATCCCGCCATTAGTTTATATGGATATGGTCGTTCAAAGCGGGATTAATTTTGATGCGTTCGGATTGCCAATGCGCTTCGGTAAAAATCAAGCCGGCATGCACATCAGGGATATGATGCAAATATCGGCAATCCTGGATTACTTCACCCCCATAGCAAAGCCGTTGTATATCACGGACGTGGCAGTCCCGAGTCGAAATGGCGACGGGTTAGACAACCCGGAAACTGCCGGGATATGGCACGAGGAATGGGACCAATCTCGCCAGGCACAATGGATAGAACAGCTTTACAAAATAGCTCTCAGCAAGCCGATTGTTGACACAGTAACGTATTCGAACCTGACCGATACTGCCGATAGCGTTATCGCCCATAGCGGCTTATTGACGAAACAACACGAACCTAAAAAATCGTTTAGGGTCCTGAAGAAACTTCACGATATTATCTTCTCTCGTTAAATAAACCTTTATTCGTAAATCCTGAATCGAAACTACACAATAGTAATACGAGATATGATATGACGGAAACCAGACAAAAAAGGATTCAATCATTTGCTTTCGTCATTAGTATAATCACAGCTGTATGCCTTTCCTGGGCTTTCGTTGCGAATCCTGGAGGATTTGAACAAACATACAAAGTCGCATTAGACGAGAAAATAAATCCAAACAATGCTCCGGTAGTTTCGCTGGTGAGATTACCTGGGATAGGTGTTTCGCGAGCTGAGGCGATAGCGGCTTACCGAAAGCAGTTCGTCACAGAAAATGAAAACGAACCCGCTTTTCGAAATTGCGAAGACTTGCAGAAAGTCAAAGGCATAGGCCCAAAAACAATCGAAAATATCAGCCAATGGCTAACGTTTGAATAAGAACAGGATATTTGAAAATCCAATCAGGAGAAAATTTATGAAAGGTTTAAAGAAACTTATTGTCTGGCTGCTTTCGATAATTGGAGCGTTAACTTTGGTAGCAGTCATAATCGTGGTCATCGGCGCCGCGGTTATACCCTTTGCCCACAAATCAATGCCTGGCCGTGTGATTCTGGAGGTTGACCTTGAAAAAGAGATAGTCGAATACGTGCCGATGGACCCCCTTGCACAGGCATTTATGCGCAAGCAAACAACCGTTCGTGATGTTGTCGAGGCCTTGGAGCGTGCATCGGAAGATGAACGTGTTACCGGATTAGTAGCAAGGGTCGGGGCGGCACCGATGGACCTGCCTGTAATTCAGGAAATACGCGATGCAGTCATAAAATTCGGCAAAAGCGGCAAATTTACGGTCGCCTATGCTGAAACATTCGGTGAGGTCGGCCCGGGCAACGGCGCCTACTATCTTGCAACAGCCTTCGATGAAATCTATTTGCAGCCGTCCGGCAATATAGGCCTGACTGGCTTGATGTATCAAAGCACCTTTTTCCGTGGCACACTCGATAAATTACACATCACGCCGCGAATGGACCATCGCAAGGAGTTTAAGAACGCAAAGAACATACTCACTGAGACAGAATTCACAGAAGCACAC
>Ga0315548_1002692_pt1 | contig 13685 bp, 12 predicted proteins | sample SalMarSW160110MG_2_FD_202540 | JGI IMG/M metagenome (GOLD analysis project Ga0315548, IMG submission 202540) | Salt marsh sediment microbial communities from the Plum Island Ecosystem LTER, Massachusetts, United States - Salt Marsh Sediment SW1601-110 ... | reverse complement strand
GTTCACATTGATTGCCGGGAAAATTCGTTTATCGCTCAACCCGCGATCGAGCACAATTTCCATATTTCCGGTACCTTTAAACTCTTCAAAGATCACTTCATCCATCCGGCTGCCGGTCTCTACCAATGCAGTCGCGATAATAGTCAGACTTCCACCCTCTTCGATATTTCGGGCAGCGCCAAAGAACCGTTTTGGCCGATGCAATGCATTTGCATCGACACCGCCGGAAAGTATCTTTCCGCTGTGCGGAACCACGGTATTATGTGCCCGCGCAAGACGCGTGATACTATCAAGAAGAATAATCACATCCTTTTTTGATTCAACCAATCTTTTTGCTTTTTCCAGCACCATATCGGCAACTTGAACGTGACGCTCGGGGGGTTCGTCAAACGTGGAACTTACAACTTCGGCACTTACAGAACGATCCATATCCGTTACTTCTTCAGGGCGCTCGTCGATAAGCAGTACAATTAATTTAGCTTCCGGATGATTTCTTGTAATACTGTTTGCCATTTTCTGCAAAAGGATGGTTTTTCCGGCTTTAGGCGGTGAGACTATCATACCGCGCTGGCCTTTCCCGACCGGAGCAAGGAGATCGAGAATGCGCATCGCATATTCACCGGGAATGGTTTCCAGCTTTATTCGCGACGACGGATACATAGGCGTAAGATTCTCGAATAGGACGCGTTCACGGATTAGATCCGGATGGTCATCATTTACTGCCTCTACACGTAAAAGCGCAAAAAACCGCTCGCCTTCTTTTGGCGGGCGAACCTGGCCGTTTACGGTATCACCCGTACGCAGCCCGAATTTCTTAATCTGAGACGGCGATACATAAATATCATCCGGCGAAGGAAGATAATTGTAATCGACCGAGCGAAGAAATCCGTACCCGTCGGGGAGCACCTCGAGCACGCCTTTACTAAATCCCAGGCCGTCTTTCTGGGTCTGTGCTTCGAGAATTTTAAAAATGAGATCTTGCTTGCGAAGATCGCTGTAACCTATGATGTTGAGTTCTTTGGCAATCGCGTTTAATTCGGCGATCTTTTTGGATTTTAATTCAGTGATATCCATTGGCATGAAAAATATACCTGTGATAATGAAAGAAGGGGATTAAGAATTTTAAAAACATCGTCAAAATATCAGACAATTTTTCTCTAGACAAATAATTGGAATGGAACGAAATAATTTTTTTATGAAGTAACCCTGGTCGGATAAACCGGAAAAACTTATCTATAATTTTACCCTTTTAGTATACACGATTATTGATTGATTGTCAAGTATTTTTCATTTTTTAAGAAAGCAATTGCTTCGCCTACTACAAAATGCGAGCCTGTAATAAGTATCGGGATATCATTGTGCTTCTGGAGAACTTCCTTAACACCGCCTATAACATTAGTGAATTCTACTACCGGCGTTTTTAATCGGCGCAATTCTTTTGCTAATTCTGATGCATTACGAGACCGGTCTGTAATTGCCTCCACAACAAAAAATGATTTTGCAACCGGCCGCAGCAATCTTAGGATCCGCTTATAGTCTTTATCCTGCATTAAGCCAAATAATATGTGCATTCTGCCCAGATGCAGCCTCCGAATCGAGCGGCAAAGGGCTTGAATTGCCTCAGGATTGTGTCCGACATCGGCAAGGATAAGAGGATTTTTTCGAATAATCGACAGCCGCGCTTGAAGTCCGGAATACTTCTGGATATTTCTTAATCCTTTCCGAATAGAATGCTCACCGATTTTAAAATCTCTTCGCCGGGTCGCCGCTTCTATTGTATTCAGCGCAATAGATGCATTCATTACCTGATGCTCACCTGTAATCGAAACGTACACATCCTTCATTCTGATCCCTGCTGCAGCAAAATCGAATACGATTCCCTGGAGAGAAATATTTTTTATTTGTTTTTTTTCGGGCCGGACTCGAATCAATTGTGATTTCCGTTGATCGCATATATTTTGCAGAAGACGAACGGCGCTTTCCGATCTTGCTCCGGTTACGCAGGGAATTCTTTTCTTGATAATACCTCCCTTCTCGAAAGCAATATCTGTTATTTTCGTGCCGAGGATATGAGTATGTTCCAATCCGATTGTAGTGATAACGGAAACAAGCGGCCGAAGCACATTAGTTGCATCCAGCCTCCCTCCCAGACCGGTTTCAACAATTGCAATATCGACTTTAGAATCCGCAAAATGCTTGAATGCCATCGCCGTTACCGCTTCGAAAAAAGTGGAAGTGTTCCTTTCGACTTCCGGCCGAAGAACTGATACAAGCCGCGACACCGCGCGCGAGGAAATCGGCTTGCCGTTAATTCTGATCCGTTCATTAAAACTTACAATGTGCGGGGAAGTGAATAAACCGGTTTTATAACCTGCAGCCGTAAAGATTGCCGCAATCATCGATGCAGTAGATCCTTTGCCGTTTGTACCGGCGATATGAATTGAAGGAAATTGCTTTTCCGGATGGCCGAGGAAGCGGAGCAGCGCTCTGATTCCTTGTAACCCGAATTTCATCCCGAACTTCTGGAGATTGTAGAGGAACTCGATAGATTCAATGTATGTCAACGTAGTACCAAAGATGGAAAGAAAAAACAGTTTTATCGGCAGGATTACAACCAGGATTGAAGAACAGAAAACTTCAAATCCGCATCCAATGCGCCGACAAGTGTACCGATATCTAAAATTCCATGTTCACCGGCATAGACTGCCATCCCGTCGGCAATCTTAATGGAAATTGCCGGATCAACAAAGTTCATCGTACCAATTTGCACCGCCGTTGCTCCCGCCAATAAGAACTCAATTGCATCTTCAACGCCGGCAATTCCGCCAATTCCGAAAATGGGGATTTTCACCGACTTAGCGACTTCATATACTTTTGCCAGCGCAACAGGTTTGACGGCAGGACCGGAAAGGCCGCCGGTAACCGTAGAAAGTTTCGGCTTTCGTGTTTTGATATCTATTGCCATTCCGATAAGCGTGTTCATTACGGAAACTGCATCAGCGCCTTCTGTTTCAACAGCGCGGGCAAATTCAGAAATATGTGTCACGTTCGGCGTTAATTTTATTATGAGCGCCTTGTTCGTCAACTTACGAAGACTTGCGGTAATTTTTGCCGTCATTGAACAATCGGTGCCGAAATTCAGTCCGCCCTCCTTCACGTTCGGGCACGAGATATTGATTTCATATGCAGCAATTCCATCCTGGTTTTCCAGCAGCTTCAGAACATCGCAATATTCCTGCAGAGAACCTGCGGCAATGTTTGCTATTATCTTTGTATCAAGCGTGCGGAGGTACGGCAGTTTTTGTTCAATAAATGAATGAACTCCGATATTCGCGAGTCCGATGGAATTCAGCATGCCGCCGGTTGTTTCGACAATTCGCTGCGGCGGATTACCTGCGCGCGGTTTTAATGAAAGCGATTTTATAAAAATGCCTCCGAGCCGGCTTACATCTGCCAATGAACGGACTTCATCTCCGTATCCGAATGTACCGGATGCGACAAAGACCCTGTTTTTAAATTCAACTCCGCGAAGAGTGAATGATGTTTTAACTTTATTTTTAATTTTCGGAGCCATCACAAAGTAATTTCCGTTGTAAGGAATACCGGTCCATCTTTACAAACAAGGGCATATTTCGCACCATCACCGGTGCGTTCCACAGGACATCCCTGGCAAATTCCAATTCCACATGCCATATGTTCTTCCATGGATACTTCACAGCAAATTTTTCTAATTTTCGCAAGTTCCGCAAGAATCCTAAGCATGGCAGTTGGGCCGCAGGCAAATATTTTTACTTTTCCAAGATCCGTCCGATTCAAGAACGATTCGAGTAATTGAACAACTGTTCCATGAAATCCCTTACTTCCATCATCTGTTGCTATATGGATATTCTGCAGATGTGAAGTATAAATCTGTCTTTCATTTCTAAATCCGATAAATGTTTCAATACATTTGTTTCTTTCGATTAAATCCTGTGTTAGAAATGGAAAAGGCGCCACACCGATTCCGCCGGCAGCAATAAGCGCCGTATCATATTCGCTATCGGTACTGAAAGGCCTGCCAAGCGGGCCCAGAACATCGATCGTTTCGCCGGGCCGTTTTCGGGAAAGAAGGTTTGTGCCCGTTCCAACAACATTAAAAAGCAGCTCAATGACATCACCATCGACACGCGCAATACTGAAAGGCCTGCGCAACAGCGGATCTTTGCCGGTCTCGGCAGCCAGCACATTAACAAATTGTCCGGGTCGTGCAGAAGCAGCAATTTCAGAAGAAACAAAGCGAAGCAGAAATGTATTTGCAGCAGTTTCGCGGCAAGATTGTACCTCGCATAATTGATGTACCGTTCCGTTTATTGTATTCTCTTTTGTGGTCATTTACTTCTAATTTACTAATTTCTTTCCCGAGACAACAGTATCTTTTCCGGCTTCCACGGGATCTAGAACTTTTTTGTCCATAGGGCCGGAATTTATTCCTGATGAGTCTGTCTTTATTATTTTCGCTCCGGATGTATCTATTCCCAAAGTTTTTAATCCGGATGTATCCGATTTTTCAATTTTGATTGTATCCATTTTTACCGTATCGGTCTTTACTGTATCTATCTCCACAGCCTTGTTTTTTGTTGTATCTACTGCGGTTTTTTGAACTTCTGATGTTTTCACTTTCACATTAAAGTTCTTAGCTGTATCCTGTTTCAATTCATCATATTGTTTAAGGACATTTGACCGTTTCTCGGCTGCCCTTGCGTACTCCGTTCCGCCATAATTCTTCACAACATGTTTATACTGTGCCCCGGCCTTTACCGGCCTTTTAAGACTATTCTCAAAAATCCATCCTATCGCATATTCACTTTTAGCAGTATAAGGCGACCGGGGGTATGATTGTACGATGCTGCGCAGCGTTTTAATTGCATTATCGTACTGTTTTGCATCGATCTGTTTTTCAGCCTGCTCGTAGTAAATTGCTGCAGTATCGGCTTTCTTTTCGGAACTTACTTTTCCAAGCAGCCGCTGGGCTTCTTTTGCATAGATGGATTCCGGGAAATCACGGTTAAGACGCACATAGTATTCTTCAAGTGTTTTATAGTTTTTACCGGCATTTTTTCTGGAAAGCTCCGCAAGAATATAAAGAATGCGCGGGCTCCGGTAGGAACCATAGGACCAGGTGAGAGATTTTTCATACCAAAATAAAGCAGAGTCAGGAACTGTCAATTCTGTATAGAAGATATCACCCATGTCCTGCGCAGCAATAGCTTTGATTACGTTCAGAGAATCTGTAACTTGATCAACTATATGGGATATATCTCTTTGTATTGAATCAGCAATAAATTTAAGTACTGCCAGCGAATCAGCATCGATATAAGATTGCGGAGACGAAGCCTGTTCAACTGCATATTTCGCCGAATCTAATAAAGAACGAATTGTTTTCAGCGAATCGAAAATGGTTCTCGTCTTTTCTACTGCAACCGTATCGATTTTGCGTTTTGTACTGTCCGAATCCAATAAAAGCGAATCGGCTGCTTGTGAAGCCCTGCGGGAAAAAATCCGCCTTGTTCCGCGCCCGATCGTTCCGGATTCTTCTGCAGTAAATGTATCTTCATCAGATACTTCTGCAGGGGGTGTATCCACTCCGGCTGAATCTGCATAAAGCGTATCTGAAGCTGTTTCCTTTGTTGTATCTGTCAGAACGAATAAAAGACTATCGGCATTTTTCAATCTTTCTCGAGAATTAAAATATCCTGTAAAAGCAACAGATTTAAGTCGGCCGTCAGCCGCAATTTTGGGCAAAGCCGCCGACATTGCTTCTTTGTAGTATTTCATTGCCAGCTTATAATCACCGATTTCTTTTTCGTATATTACTCCAAGCCGGTACGCAGAGCGCTGTGCACATTCCGTATTTACATATGTCGTATCGACATAGAAATACTCGTCAATCGCCTCACTCATATTTCCATTTGCCGCGTTATTATTGGCTCTTTCAAAAAGCAAGTTAGGTAGATAGGTTTGATACCGAAAATCCTCGATCATTTCATTAAGTAAAACCAGCCCTTTTTCATATTCGTTGATTTTCCTATATGCAACAGCCGCCTGCATCGTGCTGTAATAATTAGAGTAAGGATCGGATGTATAATCACTGACTTTTAAAAATGTTTCCGCTGCTTTATCATACTGTTCTTCGGAAAAATAAATATTTCCAAGATTTATCTGCGCTTCGGCTTTTATATCGTCATCGTCGGAAAGTTCAATCTCTTTTCCAAATTCCATCACTGCTTTATCGATCTGCTTCTGCTGAAAGAAAATTCTACCGAGGATTTTGTGTGCCTGAACTTCAACGTCAACATCATCGCTTGTTTTTGCGGCGGTAATTACTGACTCACATATACGGACAGCCGCATCGGTTTTCTCTAATTTCTCTTCCGTTTCGGCATACCAGAGTTGTGCTTCCTGTACCAGCGGACTGTTAGGATACTGGGTCAATAACTCTGAAAATTTCCGTTCTGCTTTAAGATATTCCGCCTGATAATAAAAAGATTTGCCGATTAGCATAAGTGCATCATCTACTAACGTGCTCGTGGAATGAAATGCAAGAATATTTGAGCATTTATCGATGACTTTAGTAAATTTCTCTTTTATACTTGGAGGAATTCGATCGGCTGCCGGCGTCGTGCTTTCCTTGCCGCGTTTTGTTAAAGCGTCTTCACGTAACTCATCTTCTGCTTCATCAAACAACCACTTTGCATTATAGTATCCGTTGAAATACGAGATGGAATTTTCATATCCCTGCGAAATCGCATGCCCTATAGGTTCAAAAATTGAGCATCCGTTAAAAAGAAATACGACCGCTAAAAAGACACTACTGAGGGTAATTCGGATATACAGTGTGCGTTTCATTTATACTTCTAATATATCAAATGACTGATAATGTATCAAGTTACAGGAATAATCTGCCCATCTTTTTACATCACGCCTTGCTGAAACAGCAATAGTTTTCAGCACACAGCTGCGTATTTCAGTCGGCAGAATAGTAGCAAAGAGTCATTCAGTCCTGATATAGGTTAGGAATCATGAAACCTGTAGATTTCCGCTTTGCGGCCGGAGTATAATTTCTTCTACCATCAGCGAAGGCGGTTGAATAGAAATCCCATATAACATATCTGCAACCTGCTCCGGTGCCAGCATTTGATTACCGTATTTTTCAAGCTGCCCCGGAAGCCAGATTTGAGTAGATACTGCACCGGGATAAACATTAACAATATTGATTCCCTGCCGGCGCACTTCAGCACGCAGAACATTCATCATCGCTTCAATTCCGGCTTTCGATGCCGCATATGCAGCGGATTTCGTGTAGGTTTCTTTTACGATATACGATACAATATTTAATATTAATCCTCCGCCGTTTTTAATCATCGCAGGCAAAACTGCTTTTGCAGCGAGAAATGTCCCGCGAAGATTGGTATTAATAGTATGATCAAATTGTTCTATCGATGTATCGATAAAATCTTTGAAGTAAGTAACTCCCGCATTATTAATGAGAATATCGATATCAATATACTTTTCTGATATTTTCTTCACGGCTTCGGATACCGAGGTTTCGCTTTGCACATCGCAAGGAATCACATCACACGTACCGTTAGATTCGGATATCCGCCGCTGCAGCTCGTTTAATTTGGCTTCTGTTCTCGCGCTTGCAGCGACAACATCGCCGTGTGAAGCGAATGTTATTGCGAGAGATCTTCCGATTCCCGTACTTGCACCTGTAATCCAAACGATCCGCTGTTTTTTCTTTTCCATCGGCTGCTACTGTTTCCTGCCGATAAGCGTGAGGAATTCACTTCTTGTCTTTTGATCATTCCGGAACGCACCCAGCATTGCGCTTGTTGTCGCGACAGAATTTAATTTCTCAATACCGCGCATAATCATACAGAGATGCTGGGCTTCCATCACAACGGCAACTCCCAGCGGTTTAATATGCTGATAAAGCGTATCCGCAATTTGCTGCGTTAATCGCTCTTGAACCTGTAATCGCCGCGCAAATACCTCGACGATCCGCGGCATTTTACTCAAGCCTATAATTCTCCCGTTGGGAATGTATGCAATATGGCACTTGCCAAAGAACGGCACCATGTGGTGCTCGCACAGCGAGAAGAAATCAATATCCTTAACAATAACCATTTCGCTGTATTTTTCCTCAAAGACGGCGTTGTTCAGGATCTCTTCAATATTTTGTTTATATCCCTTGGTTAAAAATTCATACATCCGCGCAACACGGCTCGGAGTGCTGAGAAGTCCTTCACGCTGCGGATCCTCGCCAAGCTCGGCAAGCAGTTCTTTTATTATCGCTTCTTTTCGATCGCCATTTCCAATGGTCATTCTTCACCTCGATACTCTACTATATTGTTCTCTGTCTCACGAAGCCGGATTACGGAAAGCTTTGCTCCGCTGATTTTATTTTCCAGCACCTGCCAGAATGCACGTACAATGTTTTCTGAAGTGGGAATTTTATCTTTTAGAAAATCTACGTCATAGTTCAAATGCTTATGATCGACTTTCGAAATAATATCTTCCCGGATGATTGCTTTTAATTTCTTAAAATCCATTACATATCCCGACTCGTTTTTCATATCGCCGACAACCGTTACTTCAAGCACAAAATTATGGCCGTGCCCGTTCGGATTAGCACACTTGTCGAACAGTTCTATATTCTGCTTTTCGGATAGACCGGGATTCCACAAACGATGCGAGGCGCTGAAAACTTCTCTTCGTGTAATATACATCTTCGGCACGTGTTATTTTACCTTTTTCAAAACGTTCAAAACCTCGTCGGCGTGGCCTTTTACTCTAACACGATGGAAAATATACCGGATAATTCCTTTTTCATCAATAACAACCGTAGTGCGGTCTACACTGAAACACTTTTTGCCGTATAAAGATTTTTCTTTCCACACACCGTATACTTTTATAACCTTTTTCTTTTCATCACCGAGGAGTGGGAACTTCAATCCGTATTTTTTTGCAAACTTTATATGGGAATCTGCACTGTCCGGACTTATTCCGACAACAATTGCGCCCTTCCTTTTCATTGCAGTCCGTTTTTTCTCAAAAGATCGGGCTTCTTCCGTACAACCGGGAGTATTGTCTCTTGGATAAAAATAAAGCACCAGTTTTCTTCCTGCAAAATCTCTTAAGCAGTATTTTTTTCCGTCACCCGACAACAAATTAAAGTTGGGCGCTTTTTTCCCGATTTTAATCATTGGTTTTCCTTGTATAATAGAATATGAATAATCTCTTTGAAATTCAAAAGAGATTTTATCTGATTGCTATTTTAATGCGTTTTCGATAGCATTATAATCCGGTTCTACTCCGGGATTCTCCGTAACCCATGCATATTTAACTATGCCGGTTTTATCTATTATATATACCGCGCGTTTAGAGGCACTATAACCCTCCAATCCGGCAAAGTTTTCGTGTATACCGCAGTATTGTTTTATTACATCCCGGGAAAAATCGCTTAAGAGCGGGAACTGCAGTTTATTCTGCGCAGCGAATGCTTTATTAGCAAACGGTGAATCTACACTAATGCCAATAACTTGAATATTGTATTCATTGAACTTTGCCATCGTATCGCGGAATGCACACATTTCTTTCGTGCATACTCCGGTGAACGCACCGGGATAGAATGCGAGCATGATTTTCTTTCCGCAAAATTCAGATAATGAGCGGGACTTCATTTCTGTATCGAATAAAGTGAATTCAGGTGCTTGATTTCCGATTTGAATTGTCATGTTAATTTCCTCCTTTTTTTTATTATCAGCTTTAAGATAAGAACACCAAATCACATTCGAAGGTTTCATTAACACAACTTTGAATTCTTTAGCCTTTTAAGTGCAGTCAGAACTTATTTACCAGCTGTTGTCTGGAAAGCGTCCTAATCGACATTCAAAGTACTCCCGAGAATTTAAAAGATGCATTAAATATACTTCTTAAATACAGCCCGCGAAATCGACTGAAGTAAACTAAGCCCAAAAAGGTCAAATTCAATTAGATTCTATTTACCCATTGCAAACGATAATACTATAGAAAACGAAGACTTATTTCATTCTTAAGATGTCAGGAATCCTACTTCGCGGGACTGATACCACTTAGAATTAAATAAGGTCACTATACACTTTTGAATTCTTTCGCCTTTATCCGTATATTTATAGAGACCAAACTTGGAAGGGTGCGAGAGTCCCGCCTACATTTCATTTCGGCGGGTAAAGGTTGCCTGCCCGCCATTTTTTTGGCGGGAATCGGCCGGTCTCTAAGATTGTGTTTTATAGTCCATTGAAAAATAAAAAATAAATTCGGAGGGGTGCTAGAGTGGTCGAATAGGCCGGTCTCGAAAACCGGTGTACTCTTCGGAGTACCCAGGGTTCGAATCCCTGCCCCTCCGCACTTAATAAAATGGAACAGAAAGAGGGTTCTCCCGAAGGGACTCTCCAAAGGAGCACTTCGTGCCTTTGGAGGAATCCCTCCCCTTCCGCCAATTATACTGGCGTGTTGGTTATTTGTTCTTTGGATTTAAAATATTAGATTGGGTATATTAAATCAACCGGAGAGATGCAAGAGTGATTGCCTGCCCGCCATCTTTTTGGCGGGAACTGGCTACCCTAAATTTGGAGAGATGCAGGAGTGGTTGAACTGGCTACCCTGGAAAGGTAGTGTATCCGCAAGGGTACCGTGGGTTCGAATCCCACTCTCTCCGCAAGAAAAAGAAAAATACCGTGGGTTCTCCCTCAAAAAACATGGTTTTTTGAGGGATCCCTTCGGGAGAATCCCACTCTCTCCGCAAGAAAAAGAAAAATACCGTGGGTTCTCCCTCAAAAAACATGGTTTTTTGAGGGATCCCTTCGGAGGAATCCCACTCTCTCCGCCAAACTACGTTCTGTAAAAAACACAGAACTTCGTTTGGCATGCGCCGCATCATTACATTTTTTAACCAACGAAGCTCCATAGGAGCGTAGTTGGTCGGTTGGTAAACCGGCCTATGCTAAAGTCATAGCTGGTAAACCAAGCTTTCTAAACAACGACCTGTCTGCAGAAATCCTGAAGAGATGCAAGTAGAGTTGACGAAATCCTGCTTTTTAGGACGTAGTCAGTCCACCCTGGTATATGAAGCTCCGAAGGAGCGTAGTATACTTCCAAAACACACAGTGTTAGCGATTTTTGCTAACCCTGAAGTGTTTTGAGAATCCCTGCCTGCGGCTTGCCTCGCTGCAAGCGGGCAGGCAGGCCGACGATTTTAGTCGGGATAAATCCTATAAAGGCACCCATTTTTTAAATAATTCTTTTGATCTTTAGTGGAAATATATCAAATCAGATTTTTTATTATGTTCATTGAAGCTAATAACACGAAAAAACTAATCCCAATATAATATTTTTCTTTATAACTATTGTAAGAACAGAATTAAATCAGCTGTTTAACAAGAACACCTACTAAGACAGCAATTCCAACACTCATAGATGTTCCCAATAAATAGTATTCTGCAAAATATTTGTCATCCAATTCATTAAACCTTGCAATAGATTTTGCAGCTACTGAAAAAGCTACTGCCTCATAACTTCCTACTAACACAAATGTTAATATAAGTATGCGCTCAATGATTCCAATAATTTCACCTGAATTTTCTTGTTCTGAACGTACTGTAACCGGTTTTTCCCTTCTTCTTTTGCCATTGGCACTGCGCGAAATTGCATCCATTGCTTTTTGTGTTAGCATGGGAAATTTTTTCAACATTCCTTTTACTATTACTGTTCCGCCGTCTATAACAAAAATGTAGCATATTGCATAAAGTAATATTTTGGGACTATCTTTAATATGTTTATCGATAACTTTATTCCAAATAATATCAAACCACCTGTTCGGTTCAATGTCTGTAATAATGGATCCTAGCATTATAAAAATTACAATAAGAATAGTAGTTCTGACTATGAATTTTTCTAAAAGGAATTTTTCGCCGCTTAAAATCTTAGCTAAAACTCTCTCTAGAATATATAACACTATAAGAATAATTAAAATACTGAAGAACACGATCCAGGAATAATATTTTAACGTGAATATCGATATACTGACAAATGCTATAATAGCACGTATGAAATATTTTTTCTCAAGAAGGCTAAAATATCTTTTTAGAAGATATTCATATAAAAAGAATCCGAGAATATATGATAAAATGAATTCCAAACTCATATTCTTTCCTTTCCTACATCAATTCTACATATCCCTCATATCTCATTAAAAACACATTTATCAATCTTAGTCAGCGCACTAAATTATTCCGCAAAACGCTCTGCATCATTATGACTTAGCAGACAACCTGCACGGTTGACTATTGCTAAGTCAACCTATATAGTAGACTTTATTATAGTCAACATATATGGTTGATTGTATTATTTTACTGTAAAAAAGGAATCCAGCGCTTTAACCGATTTTTCCATCTCTTTAATAGCCGCCGCATTGATAGCTTTCGATACGGCTTGCTTGGTAATGCCGATCTTCTTTGCTATTGCTTTCTGCTCTAATCCTGTTTTCCTTAATCGGATGATTTTTCGTTGCGTTTTATTGAGCTGTTTCCATTGTTTATCAAGCGTAGCTACAATTGCATTTACTAAAAAAGATTCTGGCTCTTGAAAATCATACAATAATTCTCTCTTTTCTTTTTTTGCCCGCTGCAAAGCGGCTCTTGCACGATAAAAACAATCTCCATCCATTCCTATGGCAGCATTAGGCAAAATAGGTGTAGCAAGTGTACCAATTCCTATGCCAAATGTAAAAGAAATATCTTCCATTGAATCCTGAATGCGTCGAATGATATGATAGCTTTTCGCAGGAGAGTGTAATATCCCCTGAAACTCATCTCCTATTGTAATAAGAAACTTTGAGGCTATTTCGCTTTTATATTCCTTATTTATCTGCTCAATTACTTCTTGAAATTTCTTTTGTACGATGCCTCGCCGTTCTAATTGGCGAGATTTGTTTATATCACCGATAATCGCACAATACACTTTCTTCATGTTAACATCTCCAATATATCAGTTATCATATAATTGCACATTCATTTTCTCAAAACTCATCAAACTTTGTTTCAAGGCTCTCGTTGAAAACTCGATCCTTTGTCTCCCCGTCTTGAAAAAGAAGGTAGTCTGGGGTTTGTGCTCTATTGGAAACAGGTAATGAAAGGTTAGAAAAATATGAAAATCCGAGATTATCTAATAGATGTTCTAAAAATTCTCTACGAGTTGTTTCCTCATTCCCGTTCCCAAGACCAATATATCTTTTCCTCCAAAGTTCGGAGAATTTTTTATATAGCAATTCTACTCTATCATTATTTGGCCAATATTCAGATGATGGGAGGCGATTACGTAAAAAATGATCAGAAAAAATACCATTAGTCTGCCAACGGCTTTCCTCCGTATCAAAAACAAATAAGGATTCTACTTGAGATACTTTGCGTTTCATATTCTGAATTGGTTCAATCTCTCAAATATATTTAATACATTAGATTAACAGTATCTAATGTTCTTTTTTTGTAACTGCTCAGCGTAATTGAGGAATCGGAGATAAAGGATTACCGACAAAAACACTTGAGAGAGCAGAAAGAATATTGACACCTTGTTTTTTCATTGTGGAAATGTATCCACGAATGCGACAA
>Ga0315548_1002687_pt1 | contig 13694 bp, 18 predicted proteins | sample SalMarSW160110MG_2_FD_202540 | JGI IMG/M metagenome (GOLD analysis project Ga0315548, IMG submission 202540) | Salt marsh sediment microbial communities from the Plum Island Ecosystem LTER, Massachusetts, United States - Salt Marsh Sediment SW1601-110 ... | reverse complement strand
TTTTTGGCCAGGCTGGAATACAGGTTATCGTTGGCATCAGCGGAACTGTACGTGCAGCCGTTGAACAACTCAAGACTGGCAAATTCTCTTCTGCGGATGGTCCTAGTGTACAAAGCCATTTTGGTGTTGGTTCCGGGCAACCACTGCCTTTCGGCTCGGATAGTCCCGCAATGGGCAATCCGGGGATGGGTCGAGGTGGTGGAATGGGCCGAGGCATGGGTGGCGGACGCGGTATGGGTCGAGGCGGCGGTAGAGGTATGGGCATGGGAAAGTCTGCGCCTATGTCCGGTTTGACGGGAGGCTTTAGTGCCGGTCAACCATTCAATGTACCTAAAGGAGGCCGGCAGGAACTGGAAGAATTAAAACAGCAGGCTGAAATCCTAAAACAGCAAAAACAGCAGATTGAAAAAAGAATATCTGAATTAGAAAGCGGGCGAAAGGCCGCAGCTTTTGTCCAAACTGATAAATGCACTGGTTGTGGTATCTGTGCTGATGTTTGTCCAGCCAATGCTATCAGGATAGATAAACATGCTGTTGTAAATCCTCAGTTATGCACTGCCTGTGCCGCCTGTGTATCTGAGTGTCCGAATGAAGCGATTATTATTACCCAGCAGAAAGTCGGTAGCTAATAATCCAAATCAAGTTAAACGGTACATATTGGACTATTTGTAATTCGATTGAGAATTAAATAGGGGTTCTAAATGGAAAGATTCGTGCTCAAGTCCAAGATTCACTCAGCTACGATAACCGGAACCGAGCTTGATTATGAAGGCAGCATAACAATCGACCTGCAACTTCTGGAAAAAGCGGATATACTGCCGGGTGAGCAGGTTCATGTGCTGAATATCAATAATGGCAAGCGTTTTGTAACTTATGCTATTGCAGCGCCGCGAGGTTCCGGCACCGTGTTATTAAATGGGCCGGCAGCAAGGTTAGGCACTGTTGGTGACAAAGTCATAATTATATCGTATTGCCAAATTTCTGCGGGCAAAGCAAAGGATCTGAAGACAAAAGTAGTATTCGTTGATGATGAAAACAAACTAAAGGAGTAGATAAGTGGAAAAAAGTATATCTCCACAATGTGCACAGTGTGAGGGTAAAGAATGCCGCAACGGCAAGGATTGTTTTTCGCAGAACGGTAATCATAGACGATTATACCAAGACAGCCATATAGCAAAATTGCACCGGGCCGCTTCGGCAATCGAGGCAAGATACTATGGCAAACAGACGCGATTAGGCGAAATAATCCTTTTGGCTGAGGAATTGGGATATCAAAGAGTCGGTTTGGCATTTTGTATCGGTTTGAGCGAGGAAGCAAAGATTATCGATGAAATTCTCTCAAAGCATTTTGAAGTTGTGTCAGTGTGCTGCAAGGTATGTGGAATCGACAAGAAGGATTTTGACTTACAGCAGATCTCATCGGAAGACTATGAAGTTATGTGCAACCCGGCAGGTCAGGCCCAAATGCTAAACGATGCGGAAACACAGCTTAATGTTTTATGCGGGCTTTGTGTTGGCCATGATGCAATTTTTGCTAAGGTCTCAGAAGCTCCTGTGACAACGCTTATTGCCAAGGATCGCGTATTGGCCCACAATCCTGCGGGAGCTATTTACAGTCACTATATTCGAAAACAGTTCAGTGGAAACTCATAGTGGAGATAAATGATGGATCCAGTGCTTGACGCAACGGAAGTTACCGCAGGGTTCCACCCCGCTGGATATAGGATAGATAAAACGGCTTCTCCGATGAACAGATATACCAAATGGGAGGTTATATCTGGGAAAGGGTGGTGTAATCCGGAACCGGTCTGCTTCGATTCTCTTCCACGGAAAGGTTGGATAGCTAAAGATAAATTCGACTGGAACAAGGTTAGTATGACTATGGAGCAGGTTTGATATGAAAATAGCAATTGCAAGCGGTAAAGGCGGGACAGGAAAGACTACTATCGCAACGAACTTGGCCTGGACGCTTGCCCAAACGGGCAAACAGGTTCAATACATAGATTGCGATGTCGAAGAGCCCAATGGCCATATCTTTCTAAGGCCGGACATCGAAAAAACAGAACAGGTGACTGTTGCTGTACCTGAGGTTGACTTAAAAAAATGTACCGGCTGTGGTAAATGCGGCCAACTTTGCCAGTATAGTGCAATTGTGTCTTTGAAAGAAACGGTACTTACCTTTGAACAGCTGTGTCACTCATGCGGCGGCTGTATGCTTGTTTGCCCCGAAAAGGCGATAACAGAAAAGCAAAAGATAATCGGTTCTTTGGAACAGGGCAGGTCTGGAAGTGTTAACTTTGTACAAGGCAGACTGCAGATAGGCGACGTACGGACTCCTGCTTTGATAAAGCGCGTGAAGCAAAAAATTAATGGTGAGAAAATCGCAATAATTGATGCTCCTCCGGGTACATCCTGCCCTGTTATAGAGGCTGTCAGGGATACAGACTTTGTTTTGCTTGTCACCGAGCCGACACCTTTCGGATTAAACGACCTTCAATTGGCGGTTGGAATGGTTCAAGAGCTTAAATTGCCCTTTGCCGTAATGATTAACAGAAGTGACATCGGTGACGATTGTCTGCTTAGATATTGCCAAAAGCAAGCTATAGAGGTGCTGCTTGAAATACCTGATGACAGAAAAATAGCAGAGGCCTATTCGCGGGGAATAATGATAGTTGACGCACTACCGGAATATAAAGCCAAGTTTACACTTTTATATGAGAAAATAACTGAGCAGGTGATTGTCAAATGAAAGAAGACTACGAATTTATGGAGAAGATTACCGCAGACTTAAATGCCCGCAAGGCAGCTTGTAAGGTCCTCGGAGTTTCCGAAGATGCTGACAAGGAAAAACTAAAAATAGCTTATCGTCATGCAGCAATGAAATTTCATCCTGATAAAAATCTGAATAATCCTGATGCAAACAAAAAATTTGCTCTTGTCAAATGCGCGTACGAATTATTGGCAGAAGATAAACCCTGTGCGACACTGTTAGAAGAAATTAATTCCTGGCCAGGCGTTCCTGAAGACGATAAATACAAGCTTGATAATCGGTGGGGACATTTCTTGTGGTGGAGAGAAAAGTTTTTCGGACCAATGTAGAATTTGTCGGTATGAAAAAATATTTGCAATCATGTAAATCGGAATTTTGGAAGAAGGTCTTCGAGGCTGAGTTAGGCTATATTCTTGACCAGTTAAAAGGGACTATAAACGTTCTAAGTGTAGGCTGCGGCCCGGCTATTATAGAGACAGGCTTGGCAGAACATGGTTTTAACGTTACTGGCCTGGATATTTCCAAAGAGGCTTTGGACCGGACCCCAGACAGCATAAGAACGGTTGTAAGCTCAGCAGAAAAGATGGATTTTGAAAACGACTATTTTGATGCGGTTATTTACGTCGCTTCACTTCAGTTTATAGAAAAGTATAAAGACGCGATTGAAGAAACAGCTCGTGTTCTCAAGCCGGAGGGTAGATTTTTAGCGATGCTGCTTAATCCGCAATCCGAGTTCTTCAAAGAAAAAACCAAAAATCCGGACTCTTACATAAACAAGATTAAGCATACGAATTTAAAAGCCGTCAAGCAAATGATTGCAAAGTATTTCTCCATTCAAACAGAGTACTTTTTAGGAATTAAAGGCCAAAAGATTTTCGAAAGCTGTGACCCTGAATTGGCAAGCCTTTACGTTATAAAAGGAACAAAGAAACAATGTGGATAAAAGAAGCTGATAAGGTTATTTCGTTTTAGGTGTTGCCAATGAGTTCTGCGAAGCTGTCTGATAACTTTTACGACAAGATTAAACCACGTTTGTATCAGCGTGTCGGCCAAGAGTTGCGTTTAGCTTATCGTGTGCTTGATTTGGGTTGTGGTGCGTGTGAGCTTGCCCAGTACTTGTCCGAGACCTATGGTCAAAAAGTTACAGGAGTGGATATTTCTGCCAATAATTTTCCCAATAACCAAAATATCACCAAAAATACCAAGCGTATTCGCTGTATTCGTAAAGATGCAACTCGGCTTACTTTTATCCGAAACGAAACGATAGATGCAGCGATAATATTTTGGGCTTTGCACGAGATGAAAAATTCTCAGGCGATTTTGCAAGAGGCACATCGCGTTTTGCGACCAGGTGGCAAAATACTCGTTGTTGAATTCCCACACAACTCATTGGCCCGAAAGTTATGGAATGAGAGCTACTATACCAGCAAGGAATTGACAGGTTCTCTCCGTAAGGCCGGTTTCAAAAATATCCGGGCTAAACAAATTGAACATAAACAAATCCTTTGGGTTAATGGGTGCCGAGGTACCAATTGACAAAAAAACAGAAATTGTAATTCTTGAAGCCTACGGAAGGCGATAAAATGAAAATAGCAGTTACAGCTATGGTTACATTGTGTGTCGCCATACTAATGGCCATGACGGGCCGTGGGGGCGGCAATTTTTATGTTCCTGTCTTGATTGCAGCGGGGGCTACGATGCACGAGGCAGCCACTACCGGTCAGCTCATACTCGTAGCTACTGCTGTAACGGCCTTATTAATTTTTCAGAAACACAAAACAGTGGACTGGAAGCTGGCGCTGGTAATTGACCCTCCCACAGACATCATGGCATTTGTCGGAGGTTACTATGCGCATACTTTTAGCGACGTGGCGTTAAAGCTTGTTTTTGCGGGTCTGCTTGTCTTGGCTAGCTTGCTTATGCTGCGTCCCGTTCAAGAGCGAACGAGCAAAAACCAGAGGCGACTCGGGTTTTGGCAACGCCGGTATGGCAACTATAAATATGTTGTTAATCTTTGGTTGACAATTCCCATAACAGCAGCGATTGGATTTGCAGCCGGCATGGTCGGAGTTTCAGGAGGTTCGTTTAAAATCCCTTTAATGGTTCTGGCCTGCGGTATTCCAATGCGGATTGCCATAGGGACATCCTCAGCTATGGTAGCCGCAACTGCTTTGATGGGTTTTCTTGGGCATACTGTTAGTGGAGACTTTAATCCTACTTGGACGATTCCGCTGGCAATTGTGGCCGTGATGGGCGGCTTACTCGGAGCGAATTTTTCCGTCAAGGCAAGACCCGAGAAATTAAAACTGATTTTTGCTTATACTACGTTAGCAGCAGCAGTATTCATGTTTACTAATGCTGCGATGTCCGTATGCAAGTGATCGAAAAACAGAAATTGTAATTGTTGAAGCTTATGAAACACCAAAAGAGTTACTTGTTCAAAAATACGGTATTTAAAGAAGGTGACAAAACAGCGAAGACCGTTTTCAGCGGCCCGGGGGAGCTGAAAGTTGGACCAGCTCCTGAGTTTGAAGGAAGTCCGGAGACGTTAAATCCGGAAGAAATGTTTGTCGCCGCAATTAATAACTGCCTGATGACAACATTTTTTTACTTTGTGCGAAAGTCAAATTTTGAGGTTTTATCGTACTATTCGGATGCCCAAGGCCGGGTCGAAAAGCAAGCAGATGGATTTCGATTCACCAATGTAGAGGTTCGAGCAGAGGTTATATTACTCCAACAAGAGTTTGCTGAAAAAGTTCGCGAGTTCGGAGAGTTAGCTGAAAAATACTGTCTTGTTTCCCGTTCAGTAACTTGTCCTGTTCATTATCGATTGGAAGTTAAGACAACAGGAAAATAATCGTAATGGTAGAGTTTGAATTTTGTGCAAATAGAAAAGGAGACAAAGAGTATGCCCTGGGTAAATGAGGATATATGTGTGGGTTGTGGCGTATGTGTTGATGATTGTCCGGTAGGAGCGATTACATTAAAAGGTGACCAAAAAGCAACCATTAACGAAGACGAATGTATCAGGTGCGGTCGATGTCACGATGTTTGTCCACAGGAAGCTGTTCGGCACGATAGTGAAAGGATTCCGCAAGAAGTTGAGGCAAACATAGAGAAGACTGAAATTCTTTTGAAACATTTTGAAACTCTCCAGGAGCAGCAGGAGTTTTTGGAACGAATGGTGCGGTATTTTAAGAAACAACAAAAGGTAGCTGGTTTTACTATAGATAAAATAACTGCTATGAAGACCGATCTCGGCAACTACTGAAAAGTAATATCCCCGCAAGCTGGGATCTATGACCAGTTAATCCTGTTGTTAATGAAAGGTGAATTCATGAAGGAATTGGTAGTAATAAGCGGTAAGGGCGGGACAGGTAAAACGAGTATAGTAGCCTGTTTTGCCGCACTTGCTGAAAATGCCGTGTTGGCCGACTGTGACGTTGATGCAGCCGATTTACATCTGATTCTAAAGCCGAATATAAAACAGACAACGAATTTTATCGGCGGCAAAAGAGCGGAAATTGTTGCTGAAAAATGCATCGGTTGCGGTAAATGTAAAGAATTATGCAAGTTCGGTGCAATAAAGTTAAATGGACCGGCAAACAGTGTAGTAAAAAAGACCTTTATAATTGACCCCATTCTTTGTGAAGGCTGCAAAGTATGCGTGGAATTCTGTCCTGTAAATGCAATCGATTTCAGGGATTGTGTCAACGGCCAATGGTTTATTTCTGATACTCGGTTCGGGCCGATGGTTCATGCGAGGTTGGGAATCGCAGAGGAAAACAGCGGCAAATTGGTGACACTTCTGCGAAAAGAAGCACAGAGAATTGCTGAAGAACAAAACAAGGATTTGCTGATTGTTGACGGCTCACCGGGTATCGGCTGTCCTGTAATTGCCTCGATTACCGGTGCGGACCTGGTTTTAATAGTTACGGAACCGACTCTTTCCGGTCAGCATGATTTGCAACGTGTTGCAGAATTGGCTGCAAATTTCAAAATACCTGTTCTGGTTTGCATAAACAAAGCAGATATAAATCCGGAAATCACTGAAGAGATTGAAGAAGATGCAAAAAACAAAGGCCTTAAAGTTGCCGGTAAGATACGTTATACTCAGGCTTTCACCAAAGCGCAGATAGCTGAATCCACTGTCATCGAATACACAGATGGTGGTGTGTCGGAAGAGATAAAAGATTTATGGAGAAATATACAATATGCCTTTGAATAAAGAACATCGCAATCAATTGCAGGCTGAGCAGAAGCAAATAACCGAAAACTTAAGGCAGGTCAGGCATAAGATAATTGTTCTTTCCGGCAAAGGCGGCGTTGGCAAAAGCACCGTGGCGGTAAATCTTGCGGTTTCAGTTGCACTTGCTGGCAGGAAAGTAGGTCTTCTTGATATAGACATACATGGCCCAAGTATTCCTAAGGTGCTTAATCTGGAAGAAACTGCTCTTCAAACGGACGGAGAAGCTCTGCTGCCTGTAGAGGTATCGGAAAATCTTAAGGTAATGAGTATAGGTTTTCTGCTGCGAGGCAGTGACGATGCTGTGATATGGAGAGGGCCGATGAAACATCATATGATAAAACAATTCCTCAAGGATGTACAATGGGGCAATCTGGACTTTCTGATTGTTGACAGTCCGCCCGGTACTGGTGATGAGCCTCTTTCCGTGGTTCAGCTTTTAGAAAAAGCCGATGGTGCTGTTATAGTTACCACCCCTCAGGAGGTGGCACTGTCGGACGTTCGCAAGTGCATCACCTTCTGCCGTAATTTGAATTTGCCGGTTATAGGTGTACTGGAAAATATGAGCGGTTTTGTCTGTCCCGAGTGCGGCCATAGAACGGATATATTTAAATCAGGCGGCGGAGAAAAAATGGCCAAAGAAATGGCAGTGCCGTTTCTGGGACGAATACCTATCGACCCGAGAATTGTTGAGTCCTGTGATTCCGGCGAGCCCTACATTCAAAAATATAAAGACAGCCAAACAGCCCATACCTTTAATCAGAGTATCTTGCCTTTTATGAATTTGAAGTAAATAGAGAAATTGGAAAAGTGAGCTTTAGGAGTGTTTTACTATGCGAGTAGCAATCCCATTAGCACAAGGAAAGTTAAGCCTTCATTTTGGCCATTGTGATCAATTTGCAATTTTTGATATCGATGAAAGCATCAGGAAAGTGATAAACAGAAAAGATGAAACTCCTCCTAGCCATGAGCCCGGAGCGTTGCCAAAGTGGTTACATGAAAATAACGCGAGTGTTATTATTGCCAGCGGAATGGGCCAGCGCGCACAGCAGTTATTTGCCCAGAATGACATTAAAGTGGTTATTGGTGCATCAGGCGATTCACCGGAAAACCTTGTATCAGCTTATTTGCAAGACACACTTGAAGCAGGAGATAACATTTGTGACCACTGATGCTATGACCAATCAGAATTTGTTGATGTAATGGAATAGTTTTAATGAATCCGGATATTCGTATAACAACTTTAGTTGAGAATACTGCATCGGGGGCCGGTTTATTGGCAGAGCACGGCTTATCATTCTGGATTGAATACGGTGATAAGCGGATTCTTTTCGATACAGGCCAAAGTGACATTCTTACTAAAAACGCAAAGGTACTCGGTATCGATTTAGCTGAGACTGATGCTATTGTATTAAGTCACGGCCATTATGACCATACGGGCGGCCTGTCTGCAATTCTAAATCGTGTTCGCAAGCCGAAAGTGTATATTCACCCGCAGGCCCTAAATCCGAAATTTTCCCGCAAGGACGATAATATTAGAGTAATAGGAATGCCGGATACTGTAAAGCAAACAGTCAATATTGCAGCCGAATCTGGAAGAGTTGTTTTTACGAAAAAGCCGACCGAGGTCCTCCCGGGTCTTTTTGTTACCGGGCAGATACCTCGAAATACCGATTTTGAAGATACCGGCGGCGACTTTTTTAAAAACCGTAACTGCACAGAAAAAGACATTCTTGCTGATGACCAGGCAATATTTTATGAAACAAGAGAAGGTTCTGTTATTATTCTCGGCTGTGCTCATTCGGGTGTGGTTAATACGTTGAACTATGTTGCGAAATTAACAAATCAAAAATACATTTATGCTATTGCGGGAGGGATGCACCTTTTAAATGCTTCTGCGGAAAGAATAGAGCGTACCATTGAAGCTCTCAGGCGATATAATGTGAAAAGAATCGGTTTGGCCCATTGTACCGGAAACAAAGCTGTCGAAGAATTTAACACAGCTTTTCCAGGCCGATGTTTTATCTGCTCTGCTGGTATCCGGCTAAATTTATAGAAATTGATAAGGATTAGCAGGATTATGGAAAAGATTACGATGACTCCGATTGGTACTATACATTCGTCTTATAAAGACACGAGAGATATACCCATTCAGGGCAAGTTCAAACCAGCAGTCAAAGCATATATCAAACTAAAGAGCAAGTATGCTCCGGGTCTCAAAGATTTGGATGGTTTCAGCCATGCCATTATCATTTATTTTTTCCACAAGTCTCAAAAAGAAGAAATTCTCGGTAAACCATTTTTGGAAGATAAGGTACACGGCATATTTGCAATTAGAAGCCCTCATCGGCCTAATCATATAGGCCTGTCTGTAGTCCGGATCGAAAGTATCGAAGCTGACGAGTTACACTTCAGCGAAGTTGATATGCTTGATGGTACTCCTGTGCTCGATATAAAACCATACATCAAACATTTTGATATGCGAGACGATATATCTTGCGGCTGGTTAGACAAACATTTCTCTTAGAATTTGCCGTCTTGGTTTACATCGCTGTTTTTTGGCCGTTTTCAAGCATTAAAGATGGTTTCGAACAAAACTATTTTATAGAAAGTAAAAATAATAGATTGAATATTAGGTCTAATTGATATGTTTATAAATTTCAGAAATGCTTGCATAAGGGTAAATAAAATGGTGCTTACGAGGGAACAAAGAATTGCGAGCTTGGAGCGGGAAATCGTCGTACTGAAGGATACGATTAAGCTTCTGCATAAAATGCTCAAGGAGCAACGGCAGTTAATACACGATTATATTACACAGAAGGTTGCTGCAGGTAACGGCCGCAATGGTTATAACGGCGAAGACGGCAGGCCTGAAGACGCCATATACACTTTTATTTGTAAAAAGAGAATGGACAAGCTCGGCAAAGATATCGATAAGGTGCGAAAGCTCGTGGATAATATAAGGTTCGGCGTGCGAGCCGGCTAGTTTTGATTAATCCGTGAGAAAGTCATTAATTTTTGGCCTTTCTGCATAAGCTTATATTTCATTCCTGTACTTTTCACTTTAATGCAGATAGATTTGATACGTAAATCATCAAACCATTATTACCTTCACAGGTATAAATGTAATTGTCAATGGGTTCTATAGCACGGGTCCAGTCTGTAGTTTTATACTCTGCGATTTTCTTTTCAAAATCCTTTTCGGCCATATCTACTATGATTGTTCCGCCACTGCCATCAGCTACATATGCAAAGGAATCGACAACTTTAATCTGCTCTGAAAATTGTGAAGTATTAAATCGCGCATATACTTGTAAGTCATCAGGATTTGTTATATCTACAGAAAGAATGCCATCACTGCCTGTCGCCGCATATAATAAATCTCCTTCACGGTAAAGAGATACTATTGAATTCTTTTCTGTTACAGTTAGTTGAATTTGGTCCAACTCAGTCAGCGTTAAATCATTTTCCAATCTGCAGGATTGTAATTTTCCATTAGCAAAACCGACATATATGACTTTATTATAGATAAGTATTATTTTAATTCTTTTCTCGAATGGTATTGCTTTGTAAAAAGCTGCATTCTTAGGATTTTCAATATTCCATATTTCGATAGACGAGGTTTCATCTTGATGATTGTACTTTACAACAAAGAGGTAATTGTCTTTTATTGCGATACTATCTACAGGGAAATAAAAATTTTGTACTATAGAAGGCTCAGCAGGATTTGAAATATCAATTATCCCGGCCCTGGTATAAAGATAGTTATTTTCAATTATAAGATTGCTTCGATCAGCCAAAGCGTTTTTTAAGAAAGCTATTTGTTTTGGAATCGAGGGTTTTGATATATCAAAAACTATTAGTCCTTTGGATGTGGACACATAGGCATAATTGTCTTTATGAATAATATTATCTGCTCGCAAACCGGTTTTTTTACTTTCCCCTGCAAAAAAAGGCAAACCAGTTAACTCGCTTGCTTTACCATTTTCATCGACAATATAGTTTTCTTCCTTACCGAATAGCAAGTCTGTAGGGATATAACAGGGGTGACTTCTAACTTCTTCGGGTTTCAGCGGATTTGATATATCGTAAATATGTACACCTCCGGGATAGAAAGCAAATATATGCTCATATTTGAAAATGGCATAATAGCATATTGTTGCTTTGACTGATGATACTTGCCGAATTTCTTGAGGATTGGAAGCATCGAAGATTAAGAGCTCCCCGTTTACAAATACGTACACATATTGTTCGTAAGCGATGAGAGCACCGAGATTTTTTTCAGATTCGATTTTAGCTGTACCTAAGAGCCGTGGTTCAGATACATCTTGTGTATCGACTATGGCAAAACCGTCGTACCCTAAAATATAAATCTTATTATCTGATTCAAATAGTTTACAGCATACGCTTATGCCGTTAACTTCATATTGTTCGATTACCTGCGGGTCTTCAGGATTTTCCAGAGATAGGATAATTAAGAAATTATCCTTGGTATCTGCTGCGAAAAGCATATCATCACTTATGATAACATTGGAATAGCTGTAAGCTTTTATGTCAAGATTTTTGATGAACCGAATTTTATATGGGTCTCTTACATCAAAAATGGATATGCCCTCACCCTGTTGAGGCAGATAAATATAGCCATTGTAGTATTCAAAAACGCGCATGCTCCTGTATGGCGTCCAATAAAAATCGGTAACATTGTTAATGTTATCCTTCTCAAATATTTTTAATCGTCCTTGAGTAAAACCACACAAATGGTCTTCGTCTATTTGAGCAACAAATTGCGTAATATCACCAACAGCATTAACAGGTGAAAGGAAGGCATTGTCTTTGATTAGCTGTTCAGCATGTTTTTCTATTTTTTCATTAATAGAAACTTTTTCTGCTGTAGTAGTATTACTAGAAATCAAAATAATAGTAATTAAAAAAATATAATAAGCATCTCTCAGCATTTTTATTCCTATGTTATTATGTATTATTATACATATAATATTATTATACCAAAAAATAACGGTTGTCAAGTGCAATAATTTATAAGTGATGTATTTTACAATTACTTTACACTATATGTAAATTTCAAACGTAAAAGCAGTGTTTGAAATTATAAAAATACTCTGACAGTTTTTATTACACCTAATTATTTATGCGGCAGGTTTATAATATTGTGACATCTTGGGCATTTCACGGTAGATTGCTTAAAATTTGGTGGGATTTTTAATTTCAGGCCGCAGACGCAGGTCAGAAATATAAAACCGTTTACTCTTCTCATAATGTCACCAATATCATGTATCTGTTTTTCTATTCGTTTCTTTTTTACCTCTTTTTCCCGCGCTTCTCTGATTTCGACTTGTTCTTTTGTTAAGGCCGAAGGCGGGATGATGGACTTTCTTTTTGTTATTTCCGAATAGGCTCTTGAATAATCATTGAATGATGCGCCGTGCGTCAAGCTTCGTAGAATTTTTATTCTCTCGGAAATAGGGGGGTGTGTGCTTGTAAGGTCGGCCAGTTTTCTCGCCTTTGCTTTTTTTAAGGGATTGACAATGTACATTGGTGCTGTAACTTTATTTGCGCTTGAAAGCTGGGCCGACGTGTCACCTGCAATTTTTTCGAGCGCGCTTGCCAGGCCTTCCGGGTATCTTGTCAGCCGGGCCGCACCTGCATCGGCGAGGTATTCTCGTTTTCTTGAAAGCGCGAAATATAAAAGATACGCCATAATCGGTGCCAGAATTGCAGCGACGATTGCAACAATTAATAATACAAGCTGCGCTTGACCGCCGCCTTTACCGCCTGAAGAGTATCTTCTTCTCGAGCCCATAGAGCTGTAGAACATCCCTCTCAGGAAAACCTGTGAGAGCAGCACGATTGAGCCGAGCATAATTCCTGCCAGTGTGACGAAAAGTATGTCGCGGTGCACGATGTGGCTTATTTCGTGGGCCATTACACCCTGAAGCTCGTCGCGGTTTAGTTTCCCCAGCAGACCTGCTGTTATCGCGACGGAAGCATTTTCAGGATTTCTGCCTGTGGCGAAGGCGTTAGGGGCAGGGTCGTTGATGATGTAAATCTTTGGCATTTTCGGAAGACCTGCTGCGATTTTCATCTCTTCAACAACGTTAAAAAGCTGGGGATGAACATCGTGAGTTACCGGAACAGCTTTGCTTGAGGCCAGTAGGATGCTGTCGCCGCTCGAAAAGCTGATTATCGTAATAATCAGCCATATTGTAGATGCTATAATAACACCTAAAAAGCCTGCTTGGAAAACAGAACCGATGACAAAGCCGAGCAGCAGCAGGACGGCAGCCATCATTACTATTAATATGACGGAGTTTCTTTTATTGACTCTAATCAGTTCCCACATATACGATTGTGAGCTTTCAGATGCTGGTTTTTATTTTTTCTGATGGAAAATTTATGCACACAAATTCTTCTATACACAAGAGAGTATAGATTGATGTAAAATTATAACATTAAATTTGCTGCTATTATTTCTCAGGTAAAGCTTACTTTCGGCACTTCTCTTTCCGCAGGGGCTTCGATTTCAAAGAAGTCGCGTTTAGTAAAACTGAACATAGACGCGATTATATTCGAGGGGAACATCTGAGTTTTGTTGTTGAAGAAAAGAACCTGGTCATTGTAACTCTGCCTTGCAAAAGAGATTTTGTTTTCAGTGCTTGTAAG
>Ga0315548_1002686_pt1 | contig 13696 bp, 15 predicted proteins | sample SalMarSW160110MG_2_FD_202540 | JGI IMG/M metagenome (GOLD analysis project Ga0315548, IMG submission 202540) | Salt marsh sediment microbial communities from the Plum Island Ecosystem LTER, Massachusetts, United States - Salt Marsh Sediment SW1601-110 ... | reverse complement strand
TCCTCACCACCGGCAAGTCCATACGCGAGGTTATAGCGGCGGTGGAAGAGCTTAAGGGCAAAATCATCGGCATCGGGGTGCTGGTTGACCGCTCCGAGCAGAACATAGATTTCGGTTTTCCCTTGTTCAGCTGCCTGCGGGTGGAGACGGTGGCCTACTCACCGGAGGACTGTCCCTTATGCGCCGCCAGAATCCCCCTGGTCAAGCCCGGCGGGGGGTAGAGCTATCTTAAACACATTTTCCTTGGCATTACCTCACCCCATTTTTTAACAGTTGTTTTTCTTCCCATACCCTCCCGCCCAAAAAGGCTTCGCCTCTTTTCATCTCTTTTCCCCGTCCCAATGGGGGGGTGGTCTGAAAGTTTTAGAAGCGCAGCTTATGAGGGTGGGCTGGGTGGGTAGATAGTCAAAACTTAAAGAGAGGGGAGGCGTGAGTGTAAAAAACCCTACATTCCCATTACCTAAGGGTTATTGACAAAAAAAACCTCAGCTTTTATACTTTAAGTGCAGAGCTATCGACCCGAAAGGGCGGTAAGCTCTCCTGGTCAAGACTCTTAAAAATTTAAGTCGCTTGGATCGGATACGACCGAGACGGCAAAAATAGAATCCTATCCTGGTGCCTTCTCTGATGTGTCGGAGAAGGCTTTTTTAGTGTAACTGGCTAAAATGCTAAAATTAGGCTTTATCGGGGCGGGGACGGTGGGGACTGCCCTGGCGGCCAGGCTGGCCGGCAGGGGCTATCCTGTGGTGGCCGTGTCCAGCCGCAGCCGGGCATCGGCCCAAAAGCTGGCGCAGGCAGCCGGTGGCTGCCGCGTCTTTGATAGCAACCAGGCGGTGGCCGATAACGCCGAGCTTATCTTTATCACCACCCCCGATGACGCCATCGCCAGGGTAGTCGTCGAGGTTAAATGGCACCCCGGCCAGAGCGTCGTCCACTGCAGCGGCGCCGACTCCACCGATATCCTCCAGCCGGCTAAGGAAGCCGGGGCTAAAGTGGGCGTCTTTCACCCCCTGCAGACCTTCGCCAGCCCCCGGCAGGCCATGGAGAATATACCCGGCTCAACCTTTGCCCTGGAGGCGGAAGAGCCCCTGCTGGGCACTCTTAAAGGTATGGCAGCCGCCCTTGACGGCCAGTGGGTGGAGCTTAAAGCCAGCGATAAGGTTCTCTACCACGCCGCCGCCGTCTTCGCCTGCAACTACATGATAACCCTGGTCAAGCTGGCCACTGACCTCTGGCAGACTTTCGATGTCCCCCAGGAAAAAGCCACTAAAGCCTTAGTCCCGCTGCTCCGCGGGACGCTTCATAATATCGAGACTATCGGCATTCCCCAGTGCCTCACCGGACCAATCGCTCGCGGCGATATCGGCACCATCAACAAACACCTGGACGCCCTTAAAGCTACTGCCCCCCACCTCCTCTCCACCTACCGTGAGCTTGGCCGTCAGACCATACCCATCGCTGTAGCCAAGGGCAAAATAGACCAGTCCCGGGCCCGTGAGCTGCAGACGGTGCTGGAGTCAGCCGATTGAAATAAATTATTGGAGGTCGTGATGAGAGTAATGCTAAAGAGCAAGATTCACCGGGCCCGAGTCACCCACGCCAATATTGAGTACGAAGGCAGCATCAGCATTGATAAGAAGCTGATGGAAGCGGCCGACATCCTCCCCTACGAGCAGGTTCATGTGCTGAACATCGACAACGGCGCCCGCTTTGAGACCTACGCTATTGAGGCCGAGGCCGGCAGCGGGGAGATTGGCATCCAGGGTGCTGCCGCCCGGCTGGCCAGCGCGGGTGACAAGGTTATCATCCTCACCTACTGTGACGTTGAAGAAACCGAAGTCCATGAGCACCACCCCACCCGCGTCTATGTCAATGAGCAGAATGTTATCACCGAGGTCAAATCGGCGGAGGCTATACCCTTCTGGGAGAAATAGATGCGCACCACCATAAACCAGATAAAAGAAATGAAGGCGAGGGCTGAAAAAATCGTCATGCTCACCGCCTACGACTATTCCATCGCCCGGCTGGTTGACGAGGCGGGCATACCGCTGATTCTGGTCGGCGATAGCCTGGGCATGGTCGTCCTGGGCTATGAATCAACCATACCGGTAACTATAGATGAGATGCTCCACCACACTAAAGCGGTGGTCAGGGGCACCAGGCAGGCGATGGTGGTCGGCGATATGCCCTTTATGACCTACCACTTCAGTGTCGAAGATGCCCTGCGCAATGCCGCCCGCTTTATCCAAGAGGCAGGCGCCCAGGCGGTCAAGCTCGAGGGTGGGGTGACGGTGGCAGAAAAGGTCAAGCACATCGTAGACTGCGGCATACCGGTGATGGGCCACATCGGGCTTACCCCCCAGTCCATCCACCAGTTAGGCGGCTTCAAGAAGCAGGGCAAGACCCCGGAGGAGGCCGCCAATCTTCTGGAGGACGCCAAGGCTCTGGAGGAGGCCGGGGCATTTGCTATCGTCCTGGAGACCATTCCCGCCAATCTGGCCCGGCTCATCACTGATAAGATATCTATCCCTACCATCGGCATCGGCGCCGGCCCGGCGTGCGACGGGCAGGTGCAGGTTATCAACGATATCCTCGGTTCGTTTACCGACTTTGTCCCCAAGCATGCCAAGCAGTATGTCAAACTCACCGATATTATTGCCAAGGCGGTTACCCGGTACCGCGACGAGGTCAAAGACGGCACCTTCCCCGCCGAATAGGCCGCTATTTTAATATTCTCCCCCCACCCCTTTTATATCTGATGAAAGTAGTTGAAACTACCGCCGAGTTGAGCCAGTTAAGGGGCAAAATGCCTGAACCAGTAGGCTTTGTCCCCACCATGGGCTACCTCCACGAAGGCCATCTGGTTTTAGTCCGGCAGGCCAGGGCGGAAAACGCCTCGGTGGCGGTCAGCATCTTCGTTAACCCCACCCAGTTCGGCCCCAAGGAAGATTTCAAGCAGTACCCCCGCGACCCGAAGCGAGACCTGGCTCTTTTAGAGGGGGAGGGAACTGACGTAGTGTTCATGCCCCCGGTGGAGGAGATTTACCCTCCTGGGTTCAACAGCTGGGTAGAGGTGGGCAGGCTCGCCGAACGATTGGAGGGGGCATCCCGCCCCGGCCACTTCAGGGGGGTGGCTACCGTGGTTGCCCGGCTCTTTGAGCTGGTCAAACCGGATAGGGCCTACTTCGGGCAGAAGGACGCCCAGCAACTGATAGTTATCAGGCAGATGGTGGCCGACCTTGATATGAACCTTGAGGTGGTGGCCGTGCCAACAGTGCGCGAGCCCGACGGCCTGGCCATGAGTAGCCGCAATACCTACCTGAACCCCGAGGAGAGAAAGCAGGCCGTTGTTCTTTATCAGGCATTAACCCTGGCGCAAAAGCTTTGTGGTGAGGGGGAGAAAGACGCTTTAACTATCCGCCGCCATATGACCGCCCTTATTCAAAAACAGCCATTAGCCGACATCGACTATATCAGCATCGCCGACGCCGAAACACTGGAAGAACTGGACGAGGTAAAACCCCCGGCTCTGGTGTCAATGGCGGTAAGAATCGGCAAGACCAGGCTGATAGATAACGTGGTGGTGGGGCAGGGGATGCACTAAACCCACCTCGCGGTCGGAATTATGTCATACAACTCTACCCTGGTCTGGTCCTCCACCAGCGGCTCGATTTCTTTGATTAGCTCTGCCCTCACCTTTGACTTTTCCCAGGCTATCCAGTTTTCGGGTCCCTCCCAGGTGCTTATTGCCACGATGACAGAGACATCTCTACGGTGAGTCAGGTTCTCGGCCCCCACAAAGCCTGGATACTGCATGGCATTCATCCTGAGCTTCAGCAAGATGGGCTTTATGTCCGCATCTGCCTTCACTCTGTAGCCTGCGATAACTTTTATCATTACTTCCACCCCCTTCCCCCTCTTTTTGACATTGTTTTACAGGCTGGGATTTGAGTCTAGCCCTCAGTAAAGGCCTTGTCAATAACCCTTTAGTAGGAGTTAAATGGGGCTATTTTATCATCGGCTCCCGCCCGTGTTCCTCCCCTATCTGCTGGTGCTGGCGGGCATCCCTGTCAATAACTTGCTTGACACTAACATGCCTAATAGATACAATTAAACCCGTGCCGAGGTAGCTCAGTCGGTAGAGCAGCGGACTGAAAATCCGCGTGTCCCCAGTTCAATTCTGGGCCTCGGCACCATGTTAATACGGGCGGAAGTGGCTCAGCGGTAGAGCATCTCCTTGCCAAGGAGAGGGTCGCGAGTTCGAATCTCGTCTTCCGCTCCAGGTGAGTTTACGAGCCGAAGTGGCGGAATGGGTAGACGCGACAGTCTCAAAAACTGTTGGGGGGCGACCCCCGTGTCGGTTCGAGTCCGACCTTCGGCACCATTTCCGGTTGCCGAGTTGTGTAGTGGTAGCACAGGGGACTTTGGATCCCTTAGCCCAGGTTCGAATCCTGGCTCGGCAGCCAGTTTTCCCCGGTCTTGGCCATGGGAATTAAAGAAAATATCGGCAAGCTACTGAAAGAGTTGCCCCAGGGCGTTGAGCTGGTGGCCGCTGCCAAGGGCAGGGCGCCCGATGAGGTGTTGCAGGCGGTGGAAGCCGGCGTAAGGGTTATCGGGGAAAACTATGTCCAGGAAGCCGAAACAGCCTGCGCCGCTATCGGCGGTAGAGCCGCCTGGCACATGATCGGGCATTTGCAGAAAAACAAGGTGAAGAAGGCGGTAGCCCTCTTCGACATGATAGAGACCGTCGATTCTATTGAACTGGCGCGGGAGATTGACAGGCGGTGTGCCGAAATGGGCAGGGTGATGCCGGTGCTGGTCGAGGTAAACAGCGGCCGCGAGGAGCAGAAAGCGGGGGTACTGCCCGAAAACGCTGAGCAGCTTATCAAAGAGATTTCCAGCCTGCCCAACATAAAGGTAATGGGGCTGATGACCATGGGGCCCCGCTTTGGCAACCCCGAAGATTCCCGGCCCTACTTTGTTATTACCCGCCGGCTCTTTGACCGGATTAAAGCCCTCAAACTGCCTGATGTGGAGATGAAATACCTGTCTATGGGCATGACCAACTCCTATCAGATTGCCCTGGAAGAGGGGGCCAACCTGGTGAGGATAGGGACTAAAATTTTCGGCGAAAGAAGCTAACCCCTTGACTAGTCCAGTCTTAGACCTTAATCTATAAGGGGACAGATGGTTGAAGAAGAGGAAAGAGAAAGGCTGGCCCAGGAAGAGCTGGTCAGGGAGAGAGTAGACGAGGAGGGGAACAGGTGGCGCAAGGTCTACTTCGGCGGCGGTGCCCATTTCCGTAACTGGCTTGAGCAGTGCCGTGAGCTGGGCGAGGTTGAGGTGGAGGAGGTGGACTCCAAGGGGTTCAAATGCTTTGAGGAGGGTGGCGAAAAGCTATACCGAATCTGGATGAAAGAGGAGCCGCCCGAGTAAAAACTGCATCAGTTGCTGGCAATCTAAGGAGGTACTAAAAAGGTGCATTGAATCAGGATAGGTGCTAAAATAGGCCGTAATCAAGTTTCAGGAGGATAAATTTAACAAATGGCATTGAAGATTACCGAGGATTGTATTAGCTGCGGGGCCTGTGAGCCCGAGTGTCCCAATGAGGCTATCTCTGAGGGAGAGGAAATCTATGTAATTGACTCCAATAAGTGCACCGAGTGCGTTGGTTCTCACGAATCCTCGCGCTGCGTCGAGGTCTGCCCGGTGGATTGCTGCGTGCCTGATGAGGACCATAAGGAAAGCAAAGAGCAGCTGCTGGAGAAGTGGAAGAAACTGCACCCCGGCGAGACCCCGGCGTCCAGCTAGAACCGCCGGTGCTGGCTTTAGTTTGACCCTAAACTCGTTAAAGCAAGTATAGGTATTATTCTTTCTGTGCCTTCCCCGATAGCTCAATTGGTAGAGCGGGCGGCTGTTAACCGCTAGGTTGTTGGTTCGAGTCCAGCTCGGGGAGCCAGATATTCTTTCTATTGCCCCACCCCATTTTATTATCTATTCCCGCCCGCCGCCCTTATGGTGGGGCTAAAGCCCCTTTTATCCCCGCTCCCATTTTTAGCGGTTCTCTTTCGTCCCATACCCACCCGCCCAAAAAGGTTTTTCCTCTTAGACTTCTTTAACCCCACCAATTAGCGATTTTGATTGGAAAAGAGGGTCTCTCGACCTAAAATTCGCTTCGGCAATAATGAACTTTCGTGGTATAATTATGTGCGTAAAGGGACACCGATGCCAAATTTGAACAGGTTTGTAAAAATATACACAGACGGTGCGTGTTGCCCAAATCCGGGAAAAGGTGCAATCGGTGTATCTATATTGAATGAGAAAAACATAGAATTAATCGCTCATAAAGAAGCTATCGGAGATAGCACGAATAACCAAGCTGAATATCGTGCGCTAATAAAAGGATTAGAGTTGGCTCAAGAAAAGTGTACATGGAAGGCGATTTGCTTCTCTGATAGTTTATTAATAATCGAACAACTAAACCATGTGTATAGGATAAGAAATAAGGAACTTAGAGAACTTAATAAACTAGTTAGAGCAACAGAAATACAATTCAGAGATAAGGTTGAATACAGGCATGTTTCAAGTAACAGTCCATTTATTAAAAGAGCGGACAAGCTAGCAAGGGAAGCTCTAAAGGAGGGTTAAAATGGCGACAGGGAAACCCAAAAAAGTAATTGACGCTGATACCTTTCAACTTGCTGGGGGGAAACGTATCCGTCCCACTGGCTACGATGCGCCAGAAAAGGGGAAAAGGGGAGCTCAAAAAGCTACCCAGCACCTAAAGGAGCTTATCCTTGGGAAGACAGTTGGGTTGTCTCCCGTTGTGGCTGTTGACCGGGGTCGGGAGGTTCGGCGTGTCACTGTCAAAGGTAAACCACTTGAGAAGTTAATGAAACCCTATGCTAAAAAGCGGAGCTAGTGATTAGCCCTTGTATTGGCTTTTGGTCGGTTTTGGCTGGGAAACGGTAGATCGCCAGCTTATCGCTGTTGAAGCTGCTGCAGAATCTGCTCAAGCACCCTAGTTATTCTCTCTAGTTCCTGAGCTATCCGTTGTAGGGATTGGTCTGAAGACATTTCTCACCTCATTATGTAAATTCTACCACAAAAAGTAAGTCCCCTCCCCCCTTTTTAAGGAGTGTTAAAGAGGTATCACCTCTGTAGGGTGGGTCAGGGTGGGAAGCAAGACCAAAGCGTTTGAGCACCCCCTATGCCTATGTTATAATTCCATCGTAGGGATACCGTTATGTTGGACAGATTAGAGCAGATAGAAAAACACTACCAGGAGCTTGACCGGCAGATAGCCAGCCCGGAGGTTTCCGCCGACCACGATAAACTGCAGGCGCTGGCCCGGGAGAAGGCGGGCATTGAAGACGTGGTGACCAAGTACAGGGCCTACAGGGCAACCGCCAGAGAGCTGGAAGACACCAAAGCCATGCTGGACGGCGCTCAGGAAGAAGACATGAGCGCTATGGTCAGGCAGGAGATAGAAAAGCTTGACGCCAAGCTTGAAAAACAGCTTGACGCGCTTAAAACCGCCCTGACGCCCCGGGATGCCAGCGATGATAAGGACATCATCATGGAAATAAGGGCGGGGACGGGTGGTGATGAAGCCGGGCTGTTCGCCGCCGACCTCTTCCGCATGTACAGCCGCTATGCCCAGGATAAGGGCTGGACGGTGGATATAATTAACAGTAATGAGAGCGGCATCGGCGGCTTTAAGGAGATTACTTTTGAGATAAAGGGCAAGGGCGCCTTCAGCCGCCTCAAGTATGAAAGCGGGGGGCACCGGGTGCAGCGCGTGCCGACCACCGAGTCTTCGGGCCGGATTCATACCTCGACGGCCACCGTGGCCGTTCTCCCCGAGGCTGACGAGGTCGAGGTAGACATCAACCCGGAAGACCTTAGAATCGATATTTTTCACAGCGGTGGAGCGGGGGGGCAAAATGTAAACAAGGTGGCCACCGCCGTCCGCATTACCCATATCCCCACCGGCGTGGTCAGCATATGCCAGGACGAGCGCTCCCAGCTTAGAAACCGCCGCAAGGCGATGGCGGTGCTCCGCGCCCGCCTGCTGGATATAGAGCGGAGCCGGCAGGAGGAGGAGATAACCCAGCAGCGCCGTTCCCAGGTGGGCAGCGGCAAGCGCGCCGAAAAGATAAGGACCTATAACTATCCCCAGGACCGCATCTCCGACCACCGCCTCGGCCAGACATTTCGTAACCTGCCCCGCATCCTGGACGGCGACCTGGATAAGCTCATCGACACCCTGGCCACCAGCGAGCAGGCCAAACAGCTGGAGGAGCAGCTGGCTTGATCATAAAGCAAGCTCTCCGCCGTGCCCGGGACGTTCTCACCCAAAACGGGGTTGAGGATGCCCCTTTAGAGGGCGAGCTGCTGCTGCGGCATACCCTTAAAATAAGCCGGGTCCAGCTGTATATTGACCTGGAAAAAGAGCTGGCCCCCCGACAGGAAGAGACCTTCCGGCGTTTGCTAGAGCGCCGCTTGAGCGGCGAGCCGTCGGCCTATATCACCGGCCGCCGCGAGTTCTACGGGCTTGATTTTAAGGTTAACCCCGGTGTCCTCATCCCCCGCCCGGAAAGCGAGCTGCTGGTAGAAATCGCACTCAGCTTAACTCAAAACTACCCCTTAGCTATCATTGCCGACATCGGCACCGGCAGCGGAGCGCTTGCCATTAGCCTGGCGCTTGGCCTGCCCCGGGCAAAAATTTACGCTACCGATATCTCCGCCGCCGCTCTGGAAACGGCTTCTGTCAACTGCCGCAAACACGGCGTTTCGGGTAGAGTCCGCCTGTTAGAGGGGAACCTGCTTGAGCCGTTACCGGAGCCGGTTGATATCATAGTGGCCAACCTGCCCTATGTCAGCTGGTCGGATTTAAACCCGGGTCTCGAGCCGCCGCTGGCGCTTGATGGCGGCGCCGACGGGACGGAGACTATAAAGCAGCTGTGCCAGCAGGCGGGCGGTAAGCTTAAAGGCGGCGGCTCCCTGCTTCTGGAGATAGGGCAGGGGCAGAGGAAAGCGGTAACGGCTATTTTACATAACATCTTCCCCGGCGGTGACATAGAGGTTATGCCCGACCTCGGCGGCATCGACCGGGTGGTGCTTTTAAGCCTTTCTGCCGGCCCGGTTCAACTTGACAGACAACCTATACACTGTTAAATTAGATACTTGGGTTCTCCCCCAGGTTTCAAGTATTAAACGGAGGAATTAGGCGTTATGAACATGATTGTCTGCATCAAACAGGTAATTGACCCCGAGGCACCCCCCGCCAGTTTCAAGATTGACCCCTCCAGCAATAAGGTGATGCCGCCGGCGGGGGTCTCACCGGTAGTCGACCCCTACGCCGAATATGCTATTGAGGCAGCGCTAAAGCTCAAGGACGCCTCAGGGGGCAAGATCACCGCCCTCGGCCTGGGCTCAAACCAGCTCAGGGACATCGTCAAGAAACCGCTGGCGATGGGGGCTGACGAGCTTGTCTTATTGGAGGATGAGGCCTTCGACGGGAGCGATAGCTGGTCAACCGCCTACGCCCTGGCCATGGCCATCAAGAAGATAGGCGAATACGATATCATCTTCTGCGGCCGTGAGGCTTCGGACTGGAATGCCGGGCAGGTAGGCTCGGGCATTGCCGAGATACTGGGGCTGCCCAGTGTCACCCTGGCCGGGAAGGTGGACATCGCCGATGGCAAGGCAAAGGTGCAGAGAAAAACCGACGATGGCTATGAAGTGGTTGAGGTATCACTGCCCTGCCTGATTACGGCCAGCAACGAGATTGGCGAGCCCCGCTACCCCACCATAAAGGGGATTATGGCCGCCAAGAAGAAGGAGCCGGTGGTCTGGAAGCCAGCCGATATCGGCGTTGAGGCTGCCCAGATAGGCGCTCAGGGCCGGCATACCAGGCTGCTGAAACTGTTCCAGCCGGTTCGCGAAGGCAAGTGCGAGGTTATCGAGGGAGAGAATCCGGAGGAAGCGGCCGTCAATCTGGCGGTAAAACTGCGGGAAGTCAAGGTATTGTAAGGAATTCTTAACCAGTTCTTAATATTATTCTGCTATAGATAGGGAGTAAAATAATGGCTGAAAATAAAGGTGTTCTGGTTGTAGGTGAGACTAAAGAAGGCAAGCTGGCCTCGATTTCCGCCGAGCTGCTTGGCGGCGGTAGTAAGCTGGCTAAAGATTTGGGTCAGGAGCTGGCGGCGGTGCTGGTTGGCAGCGGCGTGGCTGATTTAGCTCAGGAAGCCATCGCCTATGGTGCCGATAAGGTCTATGTCGTTGACGACCCGCTGCTTAAGGACTACCAGACCGATTCTTACGTCTCGGTCATGGAGAAGGTGGTGGGGCAGGCCATGCCCCAGGTTTTAATCATGGGGCAGACCTCCATCGGCCGCGACCTGGCACCGAGGCTGGCCTTCCGGCTGAACACGGCCGCCTCTCTGGGTTGCCTGGAGGTGGCTATTGACCCCGACTCCAAGAAATTACTTCAGACCAAACCGGTCTACGGCGGCAACGCCCAGGCCGTTTTCATCACCGATTCCTTCCCCCAGATAGCCACCGTCCGGCCCAAGGCAATGGCGCCGCTGGAGCCGGACCAGTCCCGAAAAGGGGAGGTAATCAAGGTTGACGCTGGCCTTGACCCCTCGGCGATAAGGACCAAGGTTTTGGAGAAGGTCCCAGAGGAGGTGGAGGGGATAAAGCTGGAGGATGCCGAGGTGGTGGTCAGCGGCGGCCGGGGCATCGGCAGCGCCGAAGGCTTTGACCAGTTAGAGGGGCTGGCCAAGATATTAAAGGGAGCGGTGGGCGCTACCCGCCCCCCCGTTGATAACGGCTGGGTGCCCACCGGGGCGCAGGTAGGGCTTACCGGCAAGATTGTCACCCCAGAACTCTATATCGCCGTTGCCCTCTCCGGTTCCAGCCAGCACATGTCCGGCTGTTCCGGCTCAAAGACCATAGTAGCCATAAACAAGGACCCCGAGGCAAATATATTCAGGGAAGCCCGCTTCGGTGTGGTGGGCGACTGGAAAAAGATAGTACCCGCTTTCACCGAGAAGCTCAAGGAGCTTCTGGCTAAATAAAGTCAGTAAATAAGGAGCGATACCATGAAGCTAAGAATACTATTTGGGTTGTCTCTACTGCTGGTCAGCCTGCTGGTTATTTCCCCGGCGGTCGCCGTCCTGGCCCAGGAGGAGGAAGCCCCTCCCCCGGAAACGATTACGCTGACGGCCACCCACACCAAGCTGGAGGGAGTCGCCGGCACCGGCTTTGAGTTTGAGGTTGACCTGAAGTATGCCGGGGGAACCGAGGCCCGGACCTTTGACCTGACGGTTAGCGGGCCCAAGGACTGGACGACCTTTATTACCCCCACCTATCCCAAAGACAAACAGATACTGGACATCAGGATTGAGCCGGCCATACCCTACCAAACTGCCCCGGTGACGAAGATAGTTATTTCTGTAGCTCCCCCCTACTGGCTCCTGCCCGAGCCGGGGGAATACCAGATAACCGTGGGGGCGACCTCAGGCGAAGTTAGCGGCAGCATCGACTTCACCGCCGTGGTGACTTCCACCTACATAATGGCTCTGGCCCCCGCCGAGGAGCGCTACAATACCACGGCTACGGCCGGCCGGGATAACTATTTCACCATAGCGGTGCAGAACCAGGGCTCGGCGGCTATTGATGATATTGTCTTCTCCTCCAACAAACCGACCGGCTGGACTATTGAGTTCTCCCCTGAAGAGATAGATACCGTGGCGGCCCAAGATTCTCAGACGGTAGAAGTCAACATCAAGCCGCCGGCCAAGACCATCGCCGGGGATTATCAAATCAGCCTCACCGCCAAGGGCAAGCAAATCGAGGACGATATGGATATCAGGGTCAGTGTGGAGACACCCACCATCTGGGGCTGGGTGGGGGTGGCTATTATCGTGGTGGTGATTGCTGGCCTGATATACATCTTTATGCGCTTTAGCCGACGGTAAAATATGGACAAGAAGATAGTCGTAGAGACCCAGGATTTGACCAAGAGGTACGACGGCACTACGGTGGTTGATAACCTCAATCTCCACGTCGCCGAAAACGAGGTCTTCGGCCTGCTCGGTCCCAACGGCGCCGGCAAGACCACCACCATCCTCATGCTCTTGGGACTGACCGAGCCGGCTTCGGGTAGCGCCCGGGTATTCGGCTTTAACTCCACCCGGGAACCGCTCAAGGTAAAGCGCCTCACCGGCTACCTGCCGGAAAGACTGGGCTTCTATGACGGCCTCACCGCCCGGCAGAACCTGCGCTTTATCGCCTGGCTGAATAACATGACCGATGACGAAGCCGACCCACAGATTGGGCAGGTGCTTAAAGCCGTTGGTCTGACCGAGGTGGCTGACACCGCCGTGGGCAAGTTCTCCCGGGGGATGAAACAGCGCTTAGGCATCGCCGACGTGCTGGTCAAGAAGCCCAAGCTGGCTATCTTAGATGAGCCCACCGCCGGCCTTGACCCGGAGGGGATTAATCAGATTTTAGACTTGATAGCCGGCCTGCCCAAGATGGAGACAACCGTGGTCATGTGCTCCCACCGCCTCTATGAGGTGCAGAGGATATGCCACAGTATCGCCATATTGGCCAACGGCAAGCTGGTGGTTGAAGGTGCCCTGGACGCTCTGGGCCGGGAAGCTCTGGCCGAAGGCCGCTACAGAATAGAGGTGGAAACCGAAGGGGCCAGCCCGCAGCTGGTAGAGGTTATCGGCAAGATTAAGGGGGTAAAGAACGTGGAAGCTGAGGGTAATTTCCTGCATATAATTGCCGATTCCGACCTGCGTGCGGCCATTTCCAAGGTGGTGGTGGATAGCGGCGCGGCCCTGATTCAGATGAAGGTCCAGGAGTTCTCGCTGGACGATATATACAAGAAGTATTTCCAGGAAGGTTAGCTTAAAGAATGATAACTATAATCAGGAAAGAACTGGCTGACTATTTCACCAGCCTGAGGTGTTTAATCCTCTTTATCCTGGTGCTGCTGGCCAGCGCCGCCGGGCTTTATGCCGCCCAGCAGGGAATTCGCGGGGTAAGCCTTGAGTCTGGCTTTGTTTTCCTCAACCTGTTTACCACATCGGGGGAGAACATACCCTCGCTGGTCAGCTTCATCGGCATCTTCGTCCCCATCATCGGGATAGCCCTCGGCTTTGACGCCATCAACCGGGAGTACTCCAGCGGCACCATGAGCCGAATCCTGTCTCAGCCTCTTTATCGGGACAGTGTCATCAACGGCAAGTTTCTGGCGGGGATGATTACCCTGGCCATCATGATGGCCACTACCCTGCTCATTGTTTCCGGCTACGGCCTGAGGATGATCGGGGTGCCACCCAGCGCCGAGGAAATCATCCGGCTCTTCATCTACTTCGTTTCTATTGTTGTCTTCGGCGCCTTCTGGATGGGTCTGGCCATACTTTTCTCGGTGATAATCAGGAACCTGGCTATCTCCCTGCTGGCTTCTATCGCCGTCTGGCTGTTCTTCGGTTTCTTCTATACCATGCTGATAGTACCGTCGGTAGCCAAGTCGGTGGAAACCCTGCTGGCGCTGATGCGGCTCTCCCCCAATACCCTCTTCGAGGAGGCGACCATGGCCATGCTCCTGCCCCATTCCAGAGGTCTGGGGATATTAACCTCGGGCGAGGTATCCTATATGATACCCAAC
>Ga0315548_1002683_pt1 | contig 13704 bp, 10 predicted proteins | sample SalMarSW160110MG_2_FD_202540 | JGI IMG/M metagenome (GOLD analysis project Ga0315548, IMG submission 202540) | Salt marsh sediment microbial communities from the Plum Island Ecosystem LTER, Massachusetts, United States - Salt Marsh Sediment SW1601-110 ... | reverse complement strand
GTCTAATATGGGTATTGTTGAAAGAAAAGAAAGGGAAAAGGAACAGAGGCACAATGAAATTATTGATGCCGCCGAAAGGATCTTTTTCAGCAAAGGTTTTGAAACAGCTACCATGGAAGATGTCGCCAATGAAGCAGAGCTAAGCAAGGCCACCCTCTATCTCTATTTTAAAAGCAAGGAAAACCTACTTTTCGGAATTTGCACCAAAGGACTGAAAATACTTCTTGAGATGTTTAAAAAGGCCACATCAAAAAATAAAAACTCATTTGAAAACCTTGTTGAGGTAGGAAAAGCATATATGAAGTTCGCACAGAAGTATAACAACTACTTCAAATGCATGATGCACTTCGAAACAAAAGAACTACAGGACATGGAATGCAACAATTGCCTCCTTGGCAATATTGATGACTGTCCCTTAATATTTCTTATCCGGCTCATTGAGCAAGGCCAAACGGACAAATCCGTAAAAACAGGTATCTCCCCCGAAGTAATGGGGCATCTTTTATGGTGCCAGACAACAGGCGTCCTGCAAATGGCTAATACCAAAAAATGCCACATCTTCCAGGAAAAAATAAATGCAGAAGAAATTATTAAGGGCCATTTCAAAATCTTAAAATCAGGAATTAAAAAAAAGTAAAATGCTTAAAGTACAAATATGTATCCTATGTCTGTCTGGTATTTCAATTCTATCAACTGCGCAGAAAACGGTACTTGATGATTATATAAAAAACGGACTGGAAAATAACCTTGCCCTGAACCAGAAGCTCGCCTCCTATGAAAAAAGTATACAGGCACTAAGGGAGGCAAAAGGTTTGTTCCTCCCCCAGATTAGCATTAATGCACGATATACAGTGGCCAGGGGCGGACGTATCATCCCTGTAGGCGATATGGTAGGACCGCTCATAAATAATCTGAACACACTTAACGATATAATTCTTGGCAGTACTTTTGATTACTCTGAGCTTACTTCACAGGAATTCCAGTTCTTCAGGCCCAGGGAACATGAAACGAAAATCAGTCTGATACAGCCCATATTCAACCCGCAAATCTATTACAATAACAGGATAAAAAACTACCTGGCAAGGGCAGAAAAAGCAGATGCAGAAACATATAAGCGGCACCTTGTTGCTGAGATTAAGACAGCTTACTATAACTACCTTAAAACATTAGAAGTGAGTCAATTAATTGACAATACCCGTAAACTGCTGGAAGAGAATATAAGGGTTAATAAAAGCCTTTATAAAAATGACAAGGTTACAATTGATCATGTCTTCAGGTCCGAAGCCGAGCTCAGCAAACTCGAACAGCAAAAGGCAGAAACTAACATGCAACAGCACCTGGCAGAATCCTATTTCAATTTTCTGCTTAACAGGGAATACGATGCCGAAATTATAGCAGACACCAGTCAGACCCTGGTAGCGCCCCTGCAATCATTTGAAGAAGCCCGGCTCAATGCTCTTGACAACAGGGACGAGCTTGAAAGGATAAGAAACTTTAAAATCGCCGCAGATAACAGTTACAGGATAAATAGCTCCAACAGGCTTCCTGTCCTGCTCGGTGCTGTCGATTACGGTTTCCAGGGAGAAAAATACAGCTTTACCCGCAATGACGATTTTGTTCTTGCTTCCCTGGTGCTTCGCTGGGACCTGTTCAAAGGATTCCAGAACAACGCAAAGATACAGCAATCAAGGATCGAACAGGAAATTATTGATAAACAGTACCAGGAACTTGAGATGCTCATTCAGCTGGAGGTGACCAATGCATTTTATACACTTGAAGCTGCTGAAAAAGAAATTGTTGCTGTAAGCAAGCAGCTCGAAAGCTCAAAAAAGGCATTTAGAATAATAGAAAAAAAATATGCAGAGGGACAGGCAAGCTTAATCGAATATATTGATGCACGCACTAATATGACCAATACCCAGGAAAAGCTTATTATTGCCCGGTATGATTATATGATCAAATATGCCGAATACGAAAGGGTTACAGGTTTATATAATTTAAATAAATATTAACAGTCTAAAACAACTATATATATGAAAGCCAATTATTTGTTTATTATCCCGCTCATAGTGTTAGCCTCGTCCTGCCTTAATAAAAAAACGAAAGAACAGGACACGGAAGTTAAAGCTGTCAAAGTGAGGGCTGTCGAGGTTGTTGAAAAAGAGGTGGCCTTCCCTATTCACTCCAGTGGTAAATTGTCATTAAAAACCGAACAGAAATTAAGTTTCAAAACAGGGGGCATAGTACGAAAGATATATGTATATGAGGGACAGGATGTCAGAAAGGGAACACTGCTTGCAGAATTGAATCTTTCCGAGATAAAAGCAAAGATGAACCTTGCCGAGCAAGCCCTGGCAAAGGCAGAAAGGGATTTCAAAAGGGCCTCCATCCTTCTTGAGGACAGCGTTGCCACACTGGAACAGTATCAGAATGCGGAGACAGCAATGGAAGTTGCAAAATCCAACCTTGAAATAGCAAAGTTTAACTTCCAGTATTCTACCATATCCGCACCTTCAGATGGCAGAATACTCAGAAGGCTTATGGAAGAGAATGAAATGGCCAGTGCTGGTCACCCTGTATTTATATTCGGACTTACTGGTGATAAATGGGTTGTCAGGGTTAACCTCACTGACAAAGACATTGTAAATATACGTACAGGAGACAGTGCAATTATTAAGTTTGATGCATACAGGGATTCTGAATTCAAAGCAACAGTCTCTGAAATAGCCAAAGATTCCGACCCCTATACCGGAACTTACGAGGTTGAACTGTCGCTGCAGCCTGTGAAAGATAAAAAGCTGGTATCGGGATTCATTGCCAAGGTTGACATCACATCAGGCAAGCTGACCAGGAAGTATCTGTCAGTTCCGATTGATGCACTGGCAGACTGCGATGAAATGACCGGGTATGTTTTTGAGATAAGCGACAGCACAGTACACAGGAAAAAAATTGAATTCGTAAAAATCCTCAGTAACGAAGTATTGATAAATGCAGGACTTGTTCCAGGCACGAAAATAGTCACTGAAGGTATTAACTATTTAAATGATAATTCAAAAATCATAATTGTCGAGTAACCATTATTCTGAACAAGTATTATGAAACTTCCTAGTCTAGCGATTGACAATCCCCAGTTTACAATAATAATATTTGTACTGCTGGTGCTTTCAGGTATAGGTTCCTATATGACCATGCCACGCACGGAAAATCCCTCAATTTATGCACCGGGGGCTTCTGTCGTTATTATATATCCCGGTGCCAGTCCGGCTGATATAGAACAGCTTGTTACAATTCCCGTTGAAGAGGCTTTAAATGAACTTGAAGACGTAAGCAGAATAGAAAGCAGTATAAAGGATGGCTATACAAGCGTAAGCGTGGAATTTACTTTTAATACGGATATTGAAAAGAAGTATGATGATGTAGTTGCAAAAATTAATGACATAAAAACAAATCTGCCTGAAGAAATATACAGCATCAATACATTTAAATGGTCAACAGGCGATGTCAATATTCTGCAACTGGCGTTTGTCTCGGAATCTGCCGAATTTTCTGAGCTGGAAGAACTCGCAGACCAGCTGAAAACAGAAATTGAGAAAGTCAGTGGCATAAGAAAAGTTGAATTGCATGCTTTTCCTGAACGCGAAGTAAGGATATCGTTTGATGTTGAAAAAATGGCCCAGATGAATATATCAATCGAACAGGTTGCTCTGTCGGTTCAGAGCAATAATGCAAATATACCCGGGGGAACTATAAAATTAGGCAGTAAAAGCTTTGCCGTTAAATCAAGCGGTTCATATAATAACCTGGATGAGATCGGTAATACTGTTGTCAGCTCGTACCAGGGTAAACCAGTTCTTTTAAAGAACATTGCCACGGTTCAGTTTGACTATGAAGATGAAAAATATAAAGGCAGGGTGAATGGCAAAAGGGCAATATTTCTTACAGCCCAGCAAAAGGACGATGTCAATATCTTCGATATAATGGATGAGGTAAATCCCGAAATAAAAGAATTTGAAAGCAGGCTAAATAGTGATATTCAATTAATTACAGTCTTTGACCAGTCGGTTTACGTTGATCACAGGATAAACGGATTTATATCTAATCTGCTGCAGGGTATCTTCCTGGTGGGACTTGTAATCTTCCTTGCACTGGGAGTAAAATCCGCTATAATTGTTATTTTTGCCATTCCCATCTCGTTTTTAATGGGTCTTGCATTTGTGGACTATTCCGGATTCGGACTGCAACAGATGTCAATTGCGGGCCTGGTAGTAGCCCTGGGTTTACTTGTAGATAACTCAATAGTAATGATTGAGAATATAAACCGCTTTATGGGTTTGGGCTTCAGCAGAAGAGATGCAGCTATAATGGGGGCAAAACAGATTGCATGGCCCATTGTCAGCGCCACGGCAACAACAGTCCTTGCTTTTATACCTATTATAATGATGAAAGATGAAGCAGGGGATTTTATTAAAAGCCTTCCCATAACAATAATCTATACCCTTGTTTTTTCCCTGCTCATTGCTCTCACCCTGACTCCCCTGGCAGCAAGCAAGATACTTAAACCACCTGCGTCCGGTAACCATATAAAAGGACATGGCAAACTATTAACCCGGTTGATAGAAGGCCCCTACAGGAAATCCCTGAATTTTGCTTTAAAAAACAAATTGATAACCTTATTAATAGCTTCAGGAATTCTGATCATCTCTGTGATGTTATTTGTAAACTTTGTCGGAATTAGCTTTTTTCCTAAAGCTGAACTACCGCAATTTATGATTAGAATTGAAATGCCCGAGGGCACAGATATTGAAAAAACAGATAAAGTTGCACGTTTTGTGGAAACCGTAATTGACACTATGCCAGGAGTAAAATATTACGCAGCAAATGTCGGGCATGGCAATCCGAGAATATATTATAATGTTTCGTCAAGAAATTTTAACAGTAACTTCGCCGAAATATATGTCCAGTTAGAAAAATATGAAGTAAAGAAATTTGACAGACAGCTCGAAATGTTGCGGACATATTTTTCAGGCCAGACAGGCTGTAAAATAAATATAAAGGAATTCGAACAGGGAACACCTGTGCAGGCCCCTGTAGTGATTAACGTTACAGGAGACGATATAAAGGTTTTAAAGAAGGTTTCTTCAGATGTTGAGAAATTCATGTCCGGTGTCGATGGAATAATAAATATTGACAATCAGCTAAACAAGACAAAAACTGATCTGATAATAAATATAAACAAGGAAAAAGCAAATTACTTCGGCGTCCCGGTAATAGAAATTGATAAAACAATAAGGACATGTATTAACGGTACAACTATATCAAAATACCGGGATTCCAGGGGTAAAGATTATAATATAGTGCTCAGGCTTCCTGCTGAAGATAACATTAACCTGCATGATCTCAATAAAATTTATGTAAAATCACTTTCAGGCAAATTTATACCGCTGAGACAGCTTACAAACATTGAATTTGCTGAGGCCCAGGGATTGATAACACGGCTTGACCTTAAAAAAAATGCCGGCATTATAGCTGACATTAAAAAAGGATATACCCTCGACGAAGTGCTGATACCTGTTGAAGAAAACCTCAAAGCTTACCATTTTCCTGCCGGATATTCGTATAACATAGGTGGTGAGCTTGAAAACCGCCAGGAATCATTCGGAGGTATGTTTAATGCAATAATTATTGCAGTAATATCAATATTTGCCGTCCTCGTTTTACAATTCAGATCATTCACACAGCCGCTGATTATGTTTGTCGCAATTCCCCTGGCATTTATCGGCTCCATATGGGCATGGTTTATAACAGGAAACACATTTTCATTTACGGCCTTTGTCGGACTGATAAGTCTTGTCGGCATTGTCATTAATAACTCCATAATCCTCGTTGACTATACCAATAAGCTGATCCAGGAGGGTAATACTATATCGGATGCAATAAAGACAGCCGGTGAAACAAGGTTTGTTCCTATCGTCCTTACCACGCTCACTACAATAGGAGGTCTGCTCCCCCTCACACTAAGGGGAGGAACACTGTGGGCTCCAATGGGATGGGGAATAATAGGGGGACTCCTGACTTCTACCTTCCTTACTTTGATTATTGTACCCGTACTTTACCAGTTGCTTACCAGACCGGACAGGAATAATAAACTTCAAACAGAAAAAATATAATTATACCTGTACCTTCTTTACGTCCGTACATTTGAAGCTTAAGGAATCCGTCCAATAATTTACTAATAAAAAATGTAACCATTCGGTCAGGTCGAAGTCTTTTATTATGTAAATTGAATGTGAATATAAAAACTTCAGCTGTGATCACAGACAATGAACTGATGCTTAAAGTTAAATCGGGAGACATTGACAGGCTGGGACTAATATTTGAAAGATATAACAAAGCATTATACGGCTACTTCCTGAATCTCACGGGAAGAACAGATATTAGCGAAGACCTTGTCCAGAATGTGTTTATAAGAATTTTAAAATACCGGACCAGGTACAGGGGAGATGGAAATTTCAGTATATGGATTTACAGGATCGCTCACAATATTTTTATTGACTATGTTAAGAAGAAAAGCAAGCTCGAATTATCCGGAAATATTGAAGAATGGGCCAATGTATTATCCGATTCCCATTCCGGTGACGGCAATTCCATGGAAGAAAGGGTAAGTACACTCGAAAAAGCCCTGTTGCAACTTCCGGATAAAAAAAGGGAAATACTGACCCTAAGCCGCTACAAAGAGCTTAAATACAGGGAAATATCACAAATCCTGGGATGCTCCGAGAGCGCTGTAAAGGTCAGAATATTCAGGGCACTTGATGAGCTCAGGAAGACCTATAAAGAATTATCTAATAACTAGCAAAATGAACAGAAAGAAAAAAATAAGACTAATTACCGAATACCTTCTAAATAAGGATGCAGGGGATAAAAATAAAATGAGCGGATTTCTAATAAAAAATGGTATAAAAGAAGAGGAGCTGGAAGAATTTGAAAAGCTGACAAACCAGCTCAATGAGCTACCTGACAGGGAGCCGCCGGAAAAGATGAAAGCCGCCTTCTACAGTAAACTTGAGGAGTACAAAAGCACCCTTACACAAAACGAACCGCGTGTATACAAATTGAATATTCTGGCAGAAGGACTCCGGCATCCTGCCCTAATAAGAAAGCTTGCGTATGCAGCAGTGATTCTTGTGCTGGCCGGACTGGCAGCTTTCTGGTACAGGTCCGAAATAAAATACAAGAACCAGGTTACCTCAATGATTTCGCAGATGCAGGATATGCAGAAAATGATGATGCTTACCCTGCTTGAGCAGCCTTCACCGACAGACAGGTTAAAAGCTATAAGTATCAGTAACCAGATAAATAATGCAGATGATAAAATTATAGACGCCCTGCTGAACACTCTGAACAATGACGAGAACGTAAATGTAAGGTTAATGGCCGTCGAGGCATTATACAACTACGCGGAAAATCCGAAGGTGCGCATAGGATTAATCCGCTCCATTGTAAAGCAGGAATCCCCCATTGTCCAGGTTGCACTGGCCGACGTTATGGTCATGTTGCAGGAAAAAAGATCAGTCAGCGAACTGAAAAAACTTCTCGAGAAGAAAAACATTGACAAAAATGTTGAAACCAAGCTAAAAAGCAGTATTGAATTATTAATTTAAAAACAAATAAACCATGAAAACAAAAATTTTAGCCATACTGGCAGTATTTTTACTGGTAGTCCCAAAATCAGGAATAGCCCAGAAACAAGAAGAGCAAATTAAGCTTTCCTTCAGTAATCCCGATGCACCGGGTTTCATCAAAATCGAGGTATTACAGGGAAATATCGATGTTACCGGTTATAACGGTAAAGAAGTCATTATCGAACTGTCTCCCATCCAGGGTGAATCAAATTATCCTGATATACCTCCTGCACCTAAACCCTCAGGAACGGAATCAGAAGATGAAGAGGTAAACACTGAAGGACTTAATAAGATCAAAAGCAGTCCGTCTGATATAAATGTTACTGAGGAAGAGAATAAAATAACTATAAAGCCAGGTTTACAAATGAATAACCGCGACATGGCCATCAAGGTTCCCTATAATTGCTCTTTTAAGATAAACACTGTGAATGGAAATATTTCTGTAAAAGAAGTTAAAGGAGAGATGGAAATAGCCTCCGTAAACGGCGAAATTGATCTTGACAAAATTACAGGTTCTGCTATTGCCAGCACAGTTAACGGATTACTGAAAGTAAATTTCAGCGATGTCACGCCTGATACGCCGATGGCCTTTTCAACAGTAAATGGCCATATTGATGTTACTCTGCCTTCAGATGCAAAGGCAACATTAAAAATGAAAACCGAATTCGGGCAAATATACTCGGACTTTGACCTGGAGATAAAGGAAGAGAAGGGAAAAACCGATAAAAGTGATAAATCCCCGTCTTCTGCAGCAAGCTGGTCAAACTGGACGACAGCCAAAATTAACGGAGGCGGACCCGAGCTTGTATTTAAAAGCCTGAACGGTAACATCCATGTAAGGAAAGGACAATAAAATAAGGTTTTCCTTTGTTAATAAAGTAATTATTTATAAACAAATTTTTATTCCCCATAAGGCATACCTTTGCATAAAAAAGGCAGATGACCAAACATGCATTAGGGACACTCACGGTAATTGTATTTTGCAGCTTTTCATCTGTAAACGGACAGGCAGATAAAAAGATCACCCGCCAGGAGTATATAAAACAGTATAAAGATATTGCCATAAAAGAAATGAAGAGAACGGGAGTACCCGCAAGCATAACGCTTGCTCAGGGTGCTCTCGAGTCAGGGGACGGCAATAGCAGGCTTGCAAAAAAGGCAAACAACCATTTTGGTATTAAGTGCCATGACTGGAAAGGCAGGAAGATTCGCCATGATGATGATGAGAATAATGAATGTTTCAGAAAATACAAATCAGCAAACGACTCATACAGGGACCATTCGGATTTCCTCAGCTCCAAGCAGAGATATGCTTCCCTTTTTGAACTTGACCCTACGGACTATAAAGGATGGGCCGAAGGATTAAAGAAAGCAGGCTATGCAACAAGCAGGAATTATGATAAGGCACTTATAAGGATCATTGAAGAAAATGAGCTTTATGCCTATGACCAGGGAGTAGAAATAATAAAGGAACCTGCTGCAGGAGAAGCCCTTGCTGAAGTATCCGGTGCCACAATGGACTCAAGAATGGTATTCGAAAAGAACAGGATCAATTTTATCATAGCAAAGTCCGGTGACACTTACACTTCAATTTCAAATGAATTTGACCTGCTGCCGTGGGAACTCAGGAAATATAATGAACTTGATGAAGGAGCAAAGATCGATTCGGGCCAGATACTTTACATACAACCAAAAAGAAAAAAGGCGGAAGCAGGTAAAAAAACACATGTGATCAGAGAGGGAGAAACAATGTATGATATATCACAGCTTTACGGTATAAAGCTGGCAGAGCTGTATAAAAAAAACCTGATGGAAGAAGGCACTGAGCCCGCTGTATCGCAAACCCTGCAGCTAAGAAAAGGTTTAAAACCTGACCAGGGTCCCCCGGAACTAACCCTAAAGGAAGAAAAAATATCCGATGATGATGTTAAACGGAAAGAAGAGGAAAAGAAAAAAGAGGAAAAGAAAGAAAAACCAGCTCAACAAAAAACAGATGAAATAATATTTGAATTTGATTTCGACCAGGAATAGGGAGTAAATGGAATCGGACTATTGCATGAAAATCCTGTAGCTCTGCGGTTCCTTAAAGCCCTTCAGAAATTCCTTAATTTCCATCTTGTTCCTACCTGCCAGCTGGAGTTTTTTAATATATAAATAACCTCCCTGCACAGCAATCCTTAAAAAAGATCTGCCGTCACTTTCAATACTACCGGCCTCAGTTTTTTTATCTGTCATTATAATCCCGGATTCAAATATTTTAAAAGACAGCTTGTCCCCTGCCGGAGAAACAAGCTCTGCCCACGCTGCCGGATAAGGGCTGAGTCCCCTGATGAAGTTATAAATTTTTCCTATATCATCACTCCAGTTTATTTTACAGTCTTCTTTATAGATCTTCGGGGCTGCCTTGATTTCTCCGCCTGTAACCAGTGCTGACTGATCAACGGGTTTGCAGTCGCTCCTTCCAATTGCATCGACGGTCTTTATTACCAGGGCGGCCCCTGCCTTCATCAGCCTGTCATGGAGCTCGCCGGCATTCTCATCGGGACCGATATTTAACTTCTCCTGGAAAATTATACTGCCGGTATCAATATTTTGATCAATAAAAAAGGTAGTAACTCCCGTTACTGTTTCCCCGTTGATGATAGCCCAGTTTATTGGTGCTGCTCCCCGATAGTCAGGCAGCAGTGATGCGTGCAGGTTAAAAGTGCCCAGCTTTGGCATGGCCCATATAACTTCGGGCAGTATCCTGAAAGCAACGACAACCTGAAGATCGGCATTCAGTGCCCTTAGTTCCGAAATAAAATTCTCACTTTTAAGATTTTCCGGCTGTAACACTTTCAGGTTTTTCTCCAGGGCAAAAACCTTTACAGGGGGAGATTTCAGTATCTGTCCCCGGCCCGCCGGCTTATCCGGACCGGTAATAACTGCTACAACATTACGCCCGTCATCTACGAGGGCCCTGAGGGACTCCACGGCAAACCCGGGTGTGCCCATAAAAATTATGCGCAGACCTTTCGATGTTTTATTATTGGTCATCATCATCCAGCAATTCGAGGAAGTGCCCCATCTTATTCTTCTTTGTCTTTAAATAGAACTCATTGTACTCATTCGGAGGAATCTGCAAAGGTATGTTTTCAACAATTTCAATTCCATAGCCTTCAAGTCCGGCTCTTTTAACGGGATTATTGGTAATCAGCTTTATCTTGCCGAGTCCCAGTTCCCTTAATATGCTTGCTCCCACCCCGTAGTCGCGTTCGTCTACCAGAAAACCAAGATCTATATTTGCCTCTACCGTATCACGTCCCTCCTCCTGCAACTTATAAGCCCTTATTTTATTAAACAATCCTATTCCCCTGCCCTCCTGGTTCATATAAAGAATCACTCCCTTGCCGGCTTTTTCCACAATCCTCATAGCCTCATGGAGCTGAGAACCGCAATCACACCTGTAAGAACCAAAAACGTCGCCGGTAAGGCATGAAGAATGGACACGAACAAGCACAGGCTCATCTTTTGTCCATGTTCCCTTTATCAATGCAACATGCTCAAGGTTATTGGATTTCTGGATAAACGGTATAAGATTAAAATTACCATATCTCGTGGGCAGCTTCACCTTTACCCCTTTTATGACAATACTCTCTTTATCAATAAGATAGGCAATAAGACTCTTGATGCTTATTATCTTGAGATTAAATTTTTCAGCAATTTTCATCAGGTCAGGAAGAAGAGCCATGGTGCCATCTTCATTCATAATCTCCACGAGCACCCCTCCCGGCTTTAATCCGGCCAGTCGTGTCAGATCTACAGCAGCCTCGGTATGGCCGGCCCTGCGTATGACACCTTTGTTCTTCGCCTTTAAGGGGAATATATGTCCGGGCCGACCCAGATCCCCGGGTTTTGTTTTCGGATTAATGAGTGATTTGATTGTCTTGGCCCTGTCACTGGCAGATATGCCCGTTGTGCAACCATGGCCAAGCAGGTCCACCGAGACAGTAAAAGCTGTGCCATGCAGAGAAGTATTATTGCCCACCATCAGATCAAGTTCAAGCTCCTCACACCTGTCCTCAGTGAGGGCCACACAAATTAATCCCCTCCCATGCATGGCCATGAAATTTACTATTTTAGGCAATATAAGTTCTGCTGCATAAATAAAATCCCCCTCGTTCTCCCTGTCCTCATCATCAACAACTATCACTATTTTACCATTGCGTATGTCCTCGATCGCCTCTTCAACAGTATTAAACACATATGTATCGGGTTTCATCAGATTGGCAGTAATATTTATTTTAAAACATAAAACAAAAGTACTATATCTAATTAAATTTCCCTAACACCGGGCCTGAATCAGCTCCTTTTTGCCTTTTCCCATTTGACTGACTGCTTTCCCGATATATACCTTACCATGCCATAAACCATGGCATAGTTCATAATGAACATATAGTAAGGTACAAAAATCAGTTTTATTCTGATTTTCATATTATTCATTAATGCCCCTACTACTACCATTAAATAGAAGAAAAGCTGGAAACATAAAAAATAGAAATAAAACAAAGCGGCACCATGCTGCTCAAAGACAATAACAATATTAAGCACCAGCACAATAATAAATGAGAAAGGAACAAAAGCCCATCTTAATACCTTATGAGAAATATACTGAAAAAAAAGCATCCTGTATCTGAAAATATTCAAGATCTCCTTCATCCGGTATAATGTTTGTAATGCCCCGGATGCTATCCTGAATTTTCTTTTAAGTTCTTCCCCTATAGTCAGCGAGCCCGATTCAGAAGCATATGCATCAGGGGCATATTTAATCTTATAGCCCTTTTTTGCTACCTCCAGTGATATTGTAAAATCATCGAGTATGGTATCTTCCCTGATGTCCTGATAAAGGTCGGTACGGACCGCAAAAAGCTCGCCCGCAGCACCCATCACTGAATTAAGTTGTGACTCCAGCCGCTTTATAAGGGATTCGTACCGCCAGTATAATCCTTCCCCGGCGATTACAGCTTTCTCTTTTTTTAATATTACTATACGTTTTTCACCGGCTACGCATCCTACAGACCTGTCGCTGAAAATCTTCACTATTTCCCGTATCGAGTTCCTGTTTAAATTTGTATTGGCATCGGAAAATGCGACTATCGGGCTTTTAATATATTTCACGGCCCTGTTTATAGCATTTATCTTCCCTTTCCTTTCCTTCTCATGAAGCACGGTAATGTTGCCGTATCGCTTTAATTCTTCAGGACTACCGTCGTCCGATCCGTCTGTTACCCATACAAGCTTCAATTTATCTTTCGGATAATCCAGTTCAAGTGAATTCGCTATTTTGTTCTTAATGCAACCTTTTTCATTATATGCGGGCACAAGCAAAGTAACTTCAGGCTCATAAACATCTGTTTCAGTCATTTTTTTACCAGGCCTCAAATTCTTAAAAGCAACCATCAGCATTAATATCAGGGTATAGCCAATATAAGAATAGAAAATCACCGAAATAAATATCCAGAATAGCAGCCTTACTGTCATTTTAAATTAGTCTTATAGAATCCTGCCAGTGCAGCAGTGATTTTATTATTATTTAAATTTTCAGCAACAAACCTGCCCGCATTTTTCCCAATTTTTGTAAAAAAACTTTTATTCTCCAAAATATTTTCAAGTTCTTTTTCAAATTCATCTCCTGATTCTGCAATTAGAATATTCTCCCCGTGTCTGATATCTATGCCTTCAGCTCCCATTGCTGTTGATATAATAACCTTGCCATGGGCCATGCCCTCAATAATCTTTACACGCATCCCGCTTCCCGAGAACAAAGGAACAACCATTATTCCCTTATTGACCATAAATGCATATGCATCCTCAATCTCGCCCATGAATACTATATTGCCTGTTTTTGTAATCTTTTTTTCAAGCCACTTCGGTGCATTTCTGCCTGCAACATAAAATTCAACATCCGGATATTTTGCATGTATTCTTTCCCAAACATTATCAATAAACCAAACCAGCCCTTCCTGGTTAGGAAACCAGTCCA
>Ga0315548_1002678_pt1 | contig 13717 bp, 15 predicted proteins | sample SalMarSW160110MG_2_FD_202540 | JGI IMG/M metagenome (GOLD analysis project Ga0315548, IMG submission 202540) | Salt marsh sediment microbial communities from the Plum Island Ecosystem LTER, Massachusetts, United States - Salt Marsh Sediment SW1601-110 ... | reverse complement strand
GTGACTCCTTTGCAAGCTTATATATCCTGGTATCAGAATATTTCATTGCGATGACCTCCTAGGGTGTTGATTCGCTATTAATATCTTAGGAGGTACTCCTACTTATTCAGAGGATTGCAACAGAGCCGTATTTATCACAACAGAAATCATAACTCTTTCTGGCAAGCCCTTTAATCCATTATTAACACCACTTGAAATAACATTCTGTAATTTTGTGACTTGTTCTGGAGATAAAAACCTCCTCGGTGATTCTATTATAGTTATTTGACTTAAATCAGGGTGGCCGCTCATAGCAAAACCACCATATCCAAGTATATTCTTTATAATATCTTCTGGTTTAGAACGAAGATAAACTTTCTCTAACACCATCCAACCAGATTTACCTTCCATTTTCACTCGACCTTCCTTCTGTAGAGAATCAAGATGCCTCAATATCGTTTGTCTCGGTATACCAGTTTCTTCTACCAAATAACCCATCTTAACTAAACCGCCTCTTCTAAAAAGGACCTGAATAATTTTATCATGATATTCTTCCCATTTCCTCAATTGGCTTATGTCCCTAAAACCTTTCTCCCTCTTTCTATATCTCTTACTAAAACGACGTGTCAATTCATTTTCCTCTTCGTTATATCGAGTCATAATATTAAATATGACATGTAGTTTTATATCCTTAACGGTGAACAACCATGGCTAACAAGACAAAACACCTTGGATTCAGATTTCCTCTGAGTGATGCAAACCTCTTACAGAACGTATGTAAATCAAGAGGAGAAGATGTTAGCGATTTCGTTAGAAGAGCAACAAAGATAGAGCTTGCTCGTCTGAGCTATCTGAGTTCTGAAGAGAAAAAGGCGTTGGGTGTTGCTGATGAATGAAGATAGCCTGGAAACGCTGGTTAGAGAGATTTTCGAAATTGCTCAGAAAGAAGTGAAGGAGGAAATGATGAAAGAAAATAAAGGGAGGGTGCGAACCTCCCAAGATGGTGATTGTTGTGGAAAGGATTGTAGAACAGAGATTAATTAAAGACCTTGACCTGGAAACACAGCTTAAGGAAATTCTTTCTCGAAGGCCTTGTACTGTGGATACACTCGCATACATTACAGATAGAACCAGTTGCTCCATTCTTGTAAAGTTACGGAGACTTCAGTCATGGGGCCTATGCAAGCCTATAACTAAGCGAGAGTATCTCGTCTGGCGATGGGAGGGTGATGGGTGATTTTATGACTATGTGCGTTTGTGGTTCACAATTTGGGTACAACCCAATCTGCAATCTATGTTTGTTGAAGATAGAGAGGTATATTGAATATGCCAAAGAAGAAACGGGATAAGCAGAGTGAAGAGAGGCCAAAGAAGGAAGATAAAAAATCCATTCAGGTCTCTTTCTTTGAGGTTCATAATGGTTTGGTTGAGCAGATATATGACCCCTCATCATGTAAGATGATGTTCATTCATTGGGATGACAAGCTTGGTTACAACCCAAGAACAGGTCCCGACCCAGGAATAGAGATTGACAATGAGGTATACATACCAGTAGAAGGAGATGAATATCAATATGGAGCTATTAAGCTGCCAACTGGAGTTGAAGAATACGGTGATGTAGGAAAGCTTATAGAAGAAATTAAAGAGCACATTCATCGGTATGTCGATGTGTCATCATTCTTTGAGACAATAGCAGCATATTATATACTAATCTCTTGGCTTTATGATGAGGTTTATGTTCTTCCTTATCTTCGGCTTAGGGGAGACGTGGGCACAGGAAAAACCAGAGCATTGGATGTGATAGGTGGCCTTCTCTATAAGGTCATATCAACAAGTGGTTGTGTTACACCAGCTCCAATTTATCGCTTGCAAAGGAAATGGAATGGCTCTCTCATTATTGATGAGGGGGATTTCAAAGACTCTTCTGAACAGGCAGAGGTAATCAAGATACTCAATACAGGCATTGAGGTAGGCAAACCTATTATAAGGTGCAATACCAACGACCCGGCCAAATTGGATATCTTCCCGGTATATGGACCTAAAATGCTTTCTACAAGGAGGGATTTCAAGGACAAGGCCTTAGAATCCCGCTGTATCACTGAAATAATGAAGCAGACAACAAGAAGGGATATTTCTGACCAATTACCCAAGAAATTTCATGAGGAGCAAGATGCCTTGAGGAATAAGCTATTGTTGTTCAGATTCCGCCATCATGGAAAGGTTGATTCTGAGGAAATACAGAAAGTTGAGATGGGAGACATAGAACCAAGGCTAAGGCAGGTTACGAGGTCTCTGTTGGTCTTTATGATGGATAAGCCTGAAATAAGAAAGAGCTTCCTCAATTTCCTGAAAGATTATAACCAAACTATTATTGAGGAACGGGCAGACAGTTTTGAGGGTTGGGTCGTCAATTCTATATTCAAGCTAAGGGAGGATGGCCATGAACACATTACTTCCCAAATGATTGCCAACAGGATTACAGAGGAATATGCTCCTAAGAGAGAACCCACAGCCCAAAGGGTTGGAGTTTACCTGAAGACATTGGGCATCCAAGTTAAGCTAAAGAGAACTGAAAACGGTGTTTTGCGTATCATCGTGTGGAATAATGATTTGATGGAGATACTGAAATCGAGATACGTAACAAGTGTATCAAGTGTAACAGCAGATATAGAGGAAGGAGAATCTGTTACAGAACCTCAGTCACATAGTGACGTTACAAATGTAACAGATGTTACTGCTACTGATTCTCGTGAAAAGAATGTTATTCGCAAGGAAGACGGAACTATAGAGGAGGAGATTATCATTGAAGATGGGCCTGAAAGGTGATTCAAGATGACAAAAAGATGCCTCTTAGAATCTCCCGTAGAATACACGAAACCTACCAAATATTACCAGATTTGCGTAAAATCTGTGCCGAAACCCTGCTATGCGAGTGATAGGTTAATTGTTTATGGGAAAGGTCTCACAAAGGATAGAGCAAGAGCGGCTCTGAAGAAAAGTCTGAAATATTTTCATACAGCTCCTTTACTTCCTTGAGAAAGCTTCAAATAAACAGCATATCCTCCAACGCTGATAATTAGGATTGCCCCTACAATAAGGATGTGTATAGCTTCAATACCACTATTCTTTATACTCTCAACATTCTCTGAACCCATATTAGGAATTGCGCTTATGATTAGAATAGAAAAGACGCCAATTACTATCACTACAAGAACCCATAAAGCATCATCAGCCGAAGGAACGAAAGACATTTAATCACCGTTTCTGAATATCTTGGTTGCATTCATGAAATCTTTTCCTTTAATCAAAGGAAATGCATCTCTAATATCTGTATACAACCCTTCGAAACTCCAGTAATCGGTTGGCTTCCCATTCACATGCTTTGAGAATTTCAGATGTTTATCTGGTTCAATATCAGACACTTTTACACAGAGACAGTGTGGCTCACAATTCAAGGCTATGACTAAGACTGCTTCTTTCCAATATTTTATTAGGTCTTGAATCACTCCCCACTTAAACATGAATTGAGTCTTTGACTCATCAAAGAACTTGATTCCAGGATGCTTCACTTCTATTAGATGAGACTCTTCCTTTTCCTTATCAACAACGATGAAATCAGGTAGTGACTTTATCTTCTTGTTGGTATCGGTCTTGAAATTACTTCTTATGAGGTCTTTGACCTCCTCGCTCCTGGTCTCGACTCCAAACGGTATTATCTTGTACCCATCCGTTATCTCGAATAGGTTTCTTATGAAGAACTCACCTAATCGACCTTTGGCTCTCATAGTATTGAAATCGTAGGTTACCTTGAGGCCTCTGGATTTGCAGGTTTCTTCATGCTTGTCACACTCTTCTTTGGTGTCAAACACCGAATCACAGTAATCACATACCCATTCATATGTCATATTTAAGCAATCGTGACAATACTTATATAACCCCTTAATGTGTACTCAGTTATTAAACTCCGGGCGGGGCTATACGAACTTATCCTAAATCCCCGGGGGTTTCGATAAAGCCCCGCTTGTAAATAACTGCTAACCTTGTTCTCGGTGCAAACCATAACACCGACCATAGTGAGACAGGCCCAGCTGCCCCAAAGGATATAAACCATAACCTCAATTATTGGATATGGGAGAAGAAGGGCCTCAGAACGGGGAAGGGCCTGATAACAGCGATGTGGTTAGAGAGTCAATTCTGGCAGTCGAGGAGGCCATCGTGGGGGCCGGAATACCACTCGAGGTCAGGGAGTTCCCCGGGGGGACGAGGACCTCCAGGGATGCGGCCGATGCCATAGGCTGTGACATCGGCCAGATTGCGAAGTCCATCGTGTTCAGGTGCGAAAAAAGCGGCGATGGAGTGCTTGTCATTGCCTCGGGGCCGAACAGGGTTGACATAGCCAAGCTCGAGAGGGAGACAGGAAAGGGCCCCCTCCGGATGATGGCGCCCGAGGATGTCAGGAGGCTGACAGGCTTTGCAGTGGGCGGCGTCCCGCCCGTTGGTCACAGGACAGGGCTGATTAAGCTCATTGACCAGGACCTCATGCAGCATGATATCTTGTGGGCGGCCGCGGGCACGCCCAACTCGGTTCTTTCCATAATGCCCGGTGACCTGGTAAGGATAACATCCGGAAGGGTCGCAGATGTCAAGGAGTGATACACTCCAAGGAGGTTTCGATATGAAGACCGTCCCCTCTGTAACCCCTGAACAGATGGCCAAGATAGACAGGATAGTTGAGAATGAGTTTCATGTTTCTCCGGTCCAGCTCATGGAGAACGCCGGCCGGGCTGTTGCAGGGGTTGCCTGCAGCGCGTTCAGGCTTCCCATGAGGGTGGCAGTCCTTGCGGGAAAAGGTAATAATGGAGGGGACGGCCTTGTGGCAGCCAGGCACCTGCACAACAGGGGTGCGGAGGTTTCTGTGGTGCTTGTTGATAAGAATCTGAGGGGCCTCCCCCTGCAGCAGCTCAGGGCAGTGCAGGCCCTGGGAATAAGACCCGGGAGTGATTTAAAGGCCCTAGGGGACAAGCCGGACCTGATTATCGATGCCCTGCTCGGCTTCGGGGCCAGGGGCCCGCCTATGGGGATAGTGGCCAGGCTGATTGCTGATGGCGTGAGGCTGCAGGAGAAGGGCGTGCCTGTTCTCTGTGTTGATGCGCCCTCGGGCCTTGACCTGGAGACAGGGAAATGGTTCTCACCGGCCTTCAGGGGCGCGGATGTTGTGACCCTGGGCCTGCCCAAAATGAACATGGTCGGCAACACCGGGATAAAGCGGCTATTTGTGGCCGACATCGGGATTCCCAGGGAGGCCTACATGCGGATAGGCATAGGGGTGCCTGCACTCTTTTCAGATAGGGATTATATTGAAATCACTGCACAGCACGCCCTGGGCATCTGAGGAAGTGGCACTTAGGGTATAAAATGGTCCTGATATCAACATTTAGTTTTTTCACTGTCTTTTTGATATTTTCAATGGCCGTCTTGCTAACCCACCCATTGTCAAAATGCAAAGCAAGCGGTTTGAAACCAAGCCTCTTTGCAACAAGAATGGTATATGTGCTGTCTCTTCCCCCGCTCAACCTTACAATACATCCGTATTTATTCTTTTTGGCATGTTTTAATATCCTTTTTCTAATTTTATTGAATTGTTTTTTCCCATAGTTGTTGATAGGATATCTCTTATCTAATTTATAATGCAATGCGTATTGATTGCAAATCCCGTTTTTATCAAACCTTATACTTGGTATAGTTGTATCGCAAACGCATATGGTGCAGGTTTTCCTTCTTACCGTATATTCTGTATAATAGTTAATGTTGATAATGAACCTTACACAAAGAGTGCGAATGACAGGCTTATCGGAAAACGGAAAGTTCCTATCCTCAGGTTTAAAATACACGACTCCCATCGTCCCCGGGCCGGCCTACTCGGTCTCAAAGAACATCATGTCTATGAAGAAGGCCGCGGCCAGGAAGGCTATGACAAGCATGATTGCAGCGACCACTATAAGGGAGGAGTCCCAGGTTGAGACAAAGACGAGCATGAATATCCAGAAGGCCAGCAGGAAGGCCACAAAGAAGGCGGCCAGGGAGAAGTATTTTTCCTTTGGTGTCCTACGCCTGGCCCGTAAGTAGGCGACACGCTCCTTCTTGGTCCAGGCCTTGGCGCGGGGCCTGTAGCGCTCGATGTCGCCTATGAAGTGGATTGTTATCTTGCTCTTCTTTTCTTCCTCATCCTTGCCCACTGACTTGACCTGGTAGCGGCCCTCCCCGTACTCCCTGAGCAGGTGGGACTCTATCTTCTCCTTGTCAGAGAAGTCAAATGGTGGCGTTATGTCAGAGTAGACCGTCCTGTAGGGCCCCATGAGGTGGGGCCTCCTACCGTGCCTCTCCTTGAGCTCCCTCTTCTGGACTATGTAGCGCTTGGCCATTCCCTTCACCTTAACTGTTCGATTTGGTAAGCACACCAAATCCGCCTTTCAGGCGGCAGTCACTCCTTCACCTTAACTGTTCAGTTTGGTAAGCATGTTCTGGCCATCACATCGGGACGGTATGTACTCATTCGCTTTGCAACAGGCCTGTTTAATTATTGGAGAATCAGCTATTTAGATGTTTTTGCCTGCCTGCGTGTGCTCTTCTGGGTGTGCCCCGTGGAGTGTGCCCTCTTGTTCGCCTTGGATGTTGTATCCCTTGTGGTGCCCCTGGCCCTTGCAGGCTTCCTGGATTTGCCAGCGGCCTTGTCCCTGTAGTTGAATCCGCACTTCACGCAGAACCTCCAGGGCCTTCTCCCCCCGCCAGGCCTGACCTCTATGAGGTGGAGGCCGCACTTGCAAAGCTTGGGAATGGCCTGGATAAAGCCGTGCTGGGGCAGCGGGAAAGAATTGTGGCATTCAGGGTAGCTGGAGCAGCCCACAAAGCGCTTGCCTGTCCGGTGGGAGTGGATTATCCTCAGGGTCCCCTTGCCGCACTTGTCGCATGCCCCCACGGTGTGAATCTCCTTCTCGTGCTCCCTGACGGCCTTGAGCATGTGGTTTCCTATCTCCTTCTCGTGCTCCCTGAAGTCCTTGAGTATCCTTCCGAGTTCTGTCTCCGCATCCCTTATGGCATCCCCTCTCTTGAGCTTGCCTGCCTCGATTGCCTCCATCTCCTCCTCGAACCTCTTGGTGAGCTCCACTGATATTATCTCAGGCGAGTGCTTCTCAAGCGCGCTCACCACAGCCTCGCCGAGCTCTGTAACCACGATGGACTTGTCCCTGATGTAGCTCCTGTCATAGAGGGTCTGGAGTATCTGGGCCCTCGTGGCCTTTGTTCCTAGATTATTCTCCTCCATCTCCTTGAGGATGCTGGCCTGGGAGTAGCGGCTCGGGGGCTCGGTCTGCTTGTCAAGCAGGTCCAGCTTCCTGTTCATGGCAGGGTCACCCTTCCTTATGTCAGGAAGGAGCTGCTCCTTTATGCCAAGGTAGGGCATATAGAACTCCATCCAGTTGGCCTGGAGGGTCCTGATGCCGTGGGCAGCAAAGTCCTCGCCCTCTATCCTGATTAGCACCCGGGTCTGTTCCCTGACAGCCGGGTCCCCAAAAACCGCCATGAACCTTCTGACTATCATGTCATAGACCTTCCTCTGGTAGGAGGCGAGCTTCCTGGGCTTGTGGCCTGTGGGGAATATGGCGGGGTGTGCGGAGTCCTCCTTCTTGCCCTCGTTGGGCTTTAGGGCTGGCCTGGCAAGGAGCTTTCCGGCAAGCTCGCTGTATTCAAGCTGGCCTGAGAGCCTTTTCAGAATATCCCTGTAGCCTATCTTGGCTGGGAGCTTCTGGCTCGATGTCCTGGGATAGGATATTAGTGCGTGCTCATAGAGGTGCTGGGCAAAGTCAAGGGTCTGCTTTGGCGAGTACCCGAAGCGGGAATAGGCCTCCCTCTGGAGGCTGGTCAGGTCGAACGGGAAGGGGGGGTTCTGCCTGACCTCCCTCTTATCCACTTCGGCCACGGTGCCGTCTTTTCCCCTGCACCTGTTGAGGATTGATTCTGCCTCCTCCCTCTTCCAGAACTTGTCCCTGACGTGGCTGGCCATGAGGCCCTTGCCGTCCACCTCGGCATTGAGCTCGAGCTCCCAGTAGGGCTTGGGCTTGAACGCCCCTATCTCTCTCTGCCTCTTCTCAAGTATGTTCAGGGTCGGACCCTGAACCCTGCCTGTGGAGAGTATCCAGTATCCCCCCGTGTGCTCCAGGGAGAGTGTTAATGCCCTGGATATGTTGATTCCGAAGAGCCAGTCCATCTGGTGCCTGGTCAGGCCGGCCTCTATCTGGGGAAAGTCCAGGTGCGGGCTGGCCTTTTCATAGGCCTCGACAATGTCGCCGGGGGTCAGGGTGGAGAATTTCATCCTCCTGCCGTCCCTGGCCTTGCATATGAACCTGATTATATTAAAGGCAATTACGGACCCTTCAATATCATAATCGCATGCTGATACAAAGTCAGAGGCCCCCTTGACAAGGGCCTCGATGTTGCGGAAGTACTTGGTGGCCCACTTGTTGTTCTTCTCCTCGATTGTGGGTATCCATTTCACGTCAAAGACAGGATAGCTCCACTTGGCCTTGGCCTCTGCCTCTGTGAGGACAAAGAGGTGACCCACCGCAGGGACTACCACTATATCCTTGCCCTTCCTTTTGAACCTGTAATGGGGGGCGTCCCTGCCCAGCTTTTTGGATTTTCCATCAGAAAGGGCCTCAGCTATACGCATTGCTGCGTTTGGCTTTTCCGCTATTATCAGGGTGTAGCCCATAAGATACAATTGGGCGTGTTCTTATAAATGCTTCCTTTATCCGTAGGGAAAGCAATAAAAAGCATTTTCTACAAGGAATAACCATGCCAGAGTGCAAGAAGTGCCCGTATTTCGTGAAGGAGGGCAAGAACCAGCTCAGGGCAGGCCGGGTAATTGTGGGTTTCTGCAAGCTCAGGCAGAAGCACATCTCTGACGTGTCTGTGAACCAGGCCCAGTGCAAGGACAAGGCAGTCATATCGCTGTGAATTTATGCATTAAAGTTATGGAGGTCATACATCTTGTTCAGCTATGGTTTCTCTCCACATTGCTGACAATTCTGATTCATAGGCCTTTAATGCCCCGGTTTCGGTCTCCCCAACCAGCTTCAGACCATCAAGATTTTTTTGGGCCGATGCTTTTTCCTGGCCGTGTCCACTGGTAGAGCCAACTTCCCTGTCAGCTTTATTTGTTGCATCTTCTGCTTTTGTTGCCCTGTCGGATAACCCCTTCCATTCTCCCAGAAGCTTAAGCGAATCCCTGATTTCACTTATGCAGTCTCCAAGGCCTTGGTCTCCCATTTCAAGAAAACTGGCTGCGGCTGTATATGCTGCTTGGGCCCTTTCGAATTCTCTAGCTTCCATGTACTGCCTGGCTTCTGAAATAATGTCGCCTCCAATGCCGTGCTCCCTGAGGAATCCCAAGACCTCCAGTTCGTCTGTGGTTCTCGGTATCTCATAAAAGGAGGCAAAACCATGCTCGATGCCGCGTTCACAAATGATTTTGAGGTATTTGCTGGGTGTTCTGCTTCTTTTCAGAATTCCATAAACCTCGTCATTAAAGACAATTGAAACTTTACCGGGTTCAGAGCCCCCCACCAGGGCTACAGCCTCTCTTGGCACATCCTTTGTGGTGTAGATTGGGACCCTTTCCTCGCACATGCCCACCTGGAGGTATCTCTGGCCTCCCTTGAATGGTATTGATTCATTAAATATTTCCATCTTCATAACTAGAGGTATCGGGTTAACATTTATAAGCCTTTTGATTTTAGAGTCAGATTTTAATCATTTTTTCATGTTGCTTATAGGCTGGTTACATCCCACAGCGCCCGTAAGCCGATTCTGTATTACTTGGGTGTTTTTGTAAAATCTGAATATTCTGCTTACTTGCTTGTGACCTCTTGTGCCCCTTGGGTATTAGGTTATGCCCCGGAGGGGTATCGGCCTTTGTGCAAGCGGCAGCTGTCGTAAAAGCCGATTAAACGTTACCAGAATGCCTTTGTAGATTTTGCATGTTGCTTACTTGTGCCCCGGAGGGTATCGGCTTGCATAAGTCGGAATCGTCAGCTATGCTGGCGAGACGTGCCGAAGGCACGGAAGCCTCTCGTAAGCCGATTAGGGCAGGAAGTCCTTCTCTGCGATCTTCTGGGGTAAATACTTCTCGGAGATAAACTTTACTCCCTTGGAAGTAAGAGCCTCAAGTTCCAGTTTGTAGTCAAGCCTGAGCATGTTCCTGATTTCTTCTTGCCATTCCTTTGGTTTGAACCAAACATATTTCAAGAGTTCATTTCCCCTCTTGATATCTCCCTTGTTCAGCTTTATCGTAACATTTTTTGGGATGTTAAATTTTTGAACATCCTTTGTTGTCAGTCCGATGAATTTTGCGGCCGGTGTCCCTAATCTATCCGAAAGGAAAGATAGATTTATTGAGCCTTGTTTTATAACAGAGTATATATAGTAGCCCCAGAAATCGCTATCAGTAAGTACATAAACAGGGAGCTTGAACTCGTTGTGCAGTCTATTTATAAGTCTCCTTGTACCCCTGTCGGGCTGTCCCTTGCCAGTTATTATGATGCAGTTATGCTTCTTCCAGAATTTGTCCTCATTGAGCCTCTGCCAGACAGCATCCTTCTCTATCACAAGCACATACTCGGCCCCGCGGTTATCGAGCTCTATCTTCTCTGGCTCCACATTGCTGGGGATGCCCCACCCGGACGAGCCCATCCTGCTGGCGTCTATGGTGTCTCCAGAGTCCTTGATTGTGAGGGGCCCTGCAAGGTAGCCCTTCCTGTCGGCCTTGAGGTGAAGCTTCTCCCTCAGGGTGTTCAGAGCAACCTCGATGTCCTCGATAATCGGATCCGACTCACCTTGATCATCGAACGTGTTCTCCTTGCTGTCTGGTATTGTCCTCTTGAGGGCATAGTACAAATCCCTGATTGAGATGGTGACCTTCTGGTCGATAATCTTCTTGCACTCTGCCGCAACCATAAGGGTCTGCATGAACTTCCTGGTGTGCGCCACATTGAGGTAGGTCCTGTGGCTGACCTTATTCCCGAGCCTGATAAGCTTGTGCTTCTCGTCAAAGTAGATGTTGGAGAGTGCCCTGATTGGAAGGTTTATGTCCGGGTTCTTGACCTTCTTCAGGTGGCCGAGCACCTCACTTCCCAGATTCACTATCTTCTTCTGTGTCTCCTTCTCCGCTTCCTTCTCCATTCTCTTCACCTTCTTCCTTTTCATTCTCTTCCGGTGGCGGGGCTTCCTCGCCCTCGCCAGAGAGCTCCTCTGGCTCTTCCTCGCCCATCTCCTTTACTATCTCCCCCCATCTCTTCTCCACAAGCTTGATTATCATCTCCTCCACAGCCTTCTTCTTCTCGCCAGTTAGCTCCTGGATGGCCTGGGCAGTCTCTCCGGCATACCTCTCGAATATCAGCTTCCTCTCCTGGATGGCTGCTGCCCTCCTCACCCCGGAGAGGTAGAGCGAGAGCTTCCTGGCGCAGTCCTGGAGGGCGAGCTTTGTCTCCTTGATTATAATCGGGTAGTTGGCTATGGCCTCCTTGGATTCTGACGTGAAGGGAACCCAGACCGAGGCAAAGTGCACGAATACGATTACAGGACCCTCGGGCATCCTGTCCCCCTGGAGGCCGTAGCGCTTCCAGTCCACCTGGCCCACTGCCTTGGTAATGGCGCAGTCCCCGGACTGGTAGAGCAGGGGGACCCTGTTCGCGAACCGCATGATGCTGGACTCTGTTATCGAGCCACCATAGGCTATGCCTACCTCAATCTCAAAGGGCCAGCCCCTGTAGACTTCAGGGGGCCTGGTCAGGGTGGCTGTGAACTCGGGATTGAGCTCCTTTTTCAGCCCTGACTCCACAGCCTCGGCCCCCAGGGGAGAGAGGCAGTCAGTGGGCGGCCTGCTGAGCTTGACCTCCTTAATCGCGTCCACCAGGGCAACCCTCATATTGTGGTCTACCTTCTTGGGAGAGATATTGAACTCGGGTTCCTCCTTACCTGTCTGGGGATTCTCCCTGGTTATTCCTGCCTTCTTTATTATCTGCACGGCCGAGAGGCGGCCCACCCTGGAGAACTCTGAGGTCAAGAATGTCAGAAGGGTCCTGGCCTTGGTCTCATGGAGCATCCTGGTGAGGATTCCCACCTCGATCCCGTAGAGGTGCGGCTTGATTTCCTTGGGCTCCTCCGGGAGCTTCTCAATGCCCCTGGCGAACTCCACCCTGCCGTTGGGGGTGTCAAAGACTATGTTGGCATAGGGATTGGATATCGCGACCTGCTTGATGTATTCCATTGCGGACTGCTTGTGCTCCCTGTATATGCCCTCGGCAATGAATGTTATCTGGACCCCGTGCCACTTGTTGTCACCGTCCTCGACAACCTCATCCCTGAGTATCTTGGGCTGGTTGACCTTGACATCTATCTTGATTTCGTACTTGTGTGTCTTGCCGTCGCCTGTGGAGGATATTACCTTGGTGGGCTCGCCTGTGGTAAGCTGGGAGTACAGGACAGCCCCGGACACCCCTATGCCCTGCTGTCCCCGGCTCTGGCGCATCCTGTGGAACTTGCTGCCGTACAGGAGGCTCCCGAATATCCTGGGTATCTGCTTCTTGACTATGCCCGGGCCGTTGTCCTTGATCACTACCTTGTACTTCTCCTTTCTGATTTCCTCTACCTTGATATAGATGTCAGGGAGTATCCTGGCCTCCTCGGTCGCATCCAAGGCGTTGTCCACACCCTCCTTGACTATAGTTAGGAGTGCCTTGATCTTGTTGTCATATCCGAGCAGGTGACGATTCTTTTCAAAGAACTCGGATATGCTTATCTCTCTTGCCTGGTTCGCCATGGACTCGGCAGTCTTTCTATTATCTGTCATTCCCTGATTCACCTTATCAGAAGAGGGTGGTTTAAACTTCCCTCAAGACTGATTTTATATATTTGCAGCCGAGATTTATTAATCTTCACGAAATTCTGCTGCCCTTCTTACAATGCTATTGATGTCTTTAACCGTTAATTCGGAGACCCTTTTCTCCAGTAAATTATTCAGATTCAAGCTTTTTATTGTTATCCTTGCCTGGCTCTTTGTGTGTTTCTTTGCCGAGCAGAGGGCCTCCCTGAGGGCGTTCTTGACCCTCATATCCGGCCTTAAAAGCATTTGGCAGGAGACAGAATTCCTGGGCTTTGCCAGGAATTTCAGGACAACGGAGTTTGTCCTCGGCTTCGGCCTGAAGGAGTCCCTCTGGAGGTCAAGGCAGGCCTCTACAATGAAGAACCTCTGGAATGTGAAAGACAGCCTTGAATATTCCTTCTCCCAGGACGCGGCTATAAGACGGTGGGCAAATCCCTTGGGCAGGGTCAGGACAGCCAACCCGAAGTCGTGGAATATCAGCCTCTGGATTAGGGGCTCGGATATGGCATAGGGTATGTTCGAGATGACCTTGTCGAATCTTATTCCCCGGGAATCGAGGAGATTGAGGGCGTTTCCGATAATGATTTCCGTGCTGGGGAATCCCCGAAGGTTTTTCCTCAGTTCCCTCTCAAGGGTGATGTCCCTCTCCACAGCAATGATTCTGGCCCCGGATTTTGCAAGTTCCCGGGTTAGGTTGCCTGTGCCCGCGCCGATTTCCAGGACCGTGTCTGTCTTCTTCAGGCTGGCCTGTTCCAGAATCCACCTGATGGCCCTGGGGTTCACCATGAAGGCCTGGTCCCT
>Ga0315548_1002676_pt1 | contig 13722 bp, 14 predicted proteins | sample SalMarSW160110MG_2_FD_202540 | JGI IMG/M metagenome (GOLD analysis project Ga0315548, IMG submission 202540) | Salt marsh sediment microbial communities from the Plum Island Ecosystem LTER, Massachusetts, United States - Salt Marsh Sediment SW1601-110 ... | reverse complement strand
TCTGAGTTTCTTTAACTGTTTATTTTCTGAAGTGTTAAAAAATAAAAGTAGAATTAAAAAATTCAATAAGCTCCCTTTCCTGATAAAATAACCGGGATTGTTTTTAAGAGAATGAAGAAATCCAGGCTTAATGACCAGTTATTTATGTATTCCAAATCGAGTTCCATCCATTCCTCAAATGGTAAATCGGAACGTCCATTTATTAGCCATAGACAGGTTAATCCCGGTTTTATAGATAGTCTTTTCCTTTGCCAATTTTCGTATTGGTTCACTTCTTCAATTAGAGGGGGTCTGGGCCCAACCAGTGACATATTTCCTTTTAAGACATTAAATAATTGAGGTAGTTCATCAAGACTGAAACGCCTGAGAAGTCTTCCGATTCTTGTTATTCTCGGATCGTTTTTTATTTTAAATACTACCTTATCCATTTTATTTAAATGTTGTAGGTTTTTCTTTGTTTCGTCGGCATTTTCAAACATTGTTCTGAATTTAAACATAGAAAAAATTTTCCCATTTAAACCTACTCTGGGATGTTTATATATTACAGCTCCTTTTGAAGTTAATTTTATTGAAATGGTGATTATAACGAATATTGGAAACAAAAGAAATATTGCCATGAAAGACAATATTCGGTCTAATGTATATTTAATAAATAATCCCGCATAATGGGGTGGGAAGGGGTGAAAAGTGATTATTGGTGATGGTAAAGAAGTTTCAAGAGAAACAAAACCGGGTATGCTTCCAAATACTTCTTTTAGATAATAAGAAACGGTTATCCCAAGATTCTCGAGTTTGTTGATATATTTTTTGTGGGTTTTTTCCGTAATTATAATCCATTCGATAGGTTCATCTTTCAAAAGTTCCGTTAAATTTTCAGGAACTTTATTGAGCACTTCTACTATTTTTATCCCAAAAAAATCGTGAAGTGAAAATAAGGTTTCAAGCTCTTTTGCGGCTTTTACTTTCCCAAACACAATCGTTTTTATCGAGTTCTTAGGATTTTTTGAAATCAATTCTCTATTTAATATCATAAGAGTTACCGAGAAAAGTCCAAAGAATAAAAGAGCAACACGACTCTGATTGAATAATTTAAAATAATAAAGTATGACTATATATATTGCAATGGCTATTAGAAACGAGAGAGTTGTTCTTAAATAGAAATTATATTTATCAACAGGAAAATTCTGCAAAGTTAAATTGTTGAGGTATATGACGGGTGCGAATGTGATTAAAAAGATTGGAAATATTTTTACGTAATAAGAAAAGTACCATTCGGTGATTTGTCCTGTTGAGGAGGGTATATTTGCTCTGATTATTACTGTTAACCAGTAGGTAAATATCAAGATAATGATATCAAATAAAGTTATCGTGAATCTTATATAGTGCTTTTTTTCTTGAATCATTTTTTCATATCCTTTATAGATAATACCATAAAAACAAAAATAAGTCTTGTTATCAGAGCGATGAAAAGGAAAGAAAGAAAGATGAAATTATAATTCATATTTTTTTTAATATAATGAAACATAGATATATTATGGATAATTTTTGTTTTTAACTGTTCTTTTTTTGTGCTTGATCCCAATTTGTGGTAAAAAACAGCTTCAGGTAGATATGCTGTTTTATAGCCTTTTTCTCTGAGACGCAGGCAAATGTCCGTATCTTCAAAATACAGAAAGAATTTTTCGTCAAAACCGCCGATTTTTTCAAAAATATCTGTTTTAAAAAGTATCACAGCGCCTCTCACCCAATCAGGAAATTGGATTTTATTGTAATCAAGCTCCGACATCAAGTATTCTTTTGAAATCATGTTATTGGGAAAAATTTTTCGCAAGGTTGACTCCCTCCCAAAAAGAGCTCTTAGAATCGTAGGGAATTTCCTGCAAGAAAGTTGGAGGGAACCATCGGGGAAAAGTAATTTCCCCGTAACTATACCTACTTTTTCATTCTTTTTTAAAAAATTTATAAGTTTATCTATCGAATTTTTTCTAATTTCAACATCGGGATTTAAAAATAAAATATAGGAAGAATTCTGCGTTTTTGCTATCTGATTACACGCTGCACCAAATCCCCTGTTTTCCTTATTTAAAATGTACTTAATATTTTTTTGTTTTATTTGTTTTAGAAATATTTTACTTCCGTCTTTCGAATTGTTATCCACAATAATGATTCGGAAGCTACACTCTGGAGGTTTCTGTAGTATTGATTTTATACATTTTTTTAAATCCTTTTTTGTGTTATAGTTTACAATCCCGATAATAAGGGTCATATTTTTTTAATTAATCTGCGTAACCCCAACTTCCAGACCAGCCAGAAAGCTTCCCATACGATTTTTTTTGACATTTTGGAATTTCCAATTCTGCGTTCGACGAAAACAATGGGAATTTCCTTGATTTTAAATCTCTTCCAATATGTGTAAAAATGGATTTCTATCTGAAATCCATATCCTTCGGCATCAAATTTTTCAAAATTTAGATTTTCAAGGACAGATTTTCTTATGCCCTTAAAACCACTGGTAAGATCGGTGAGAGGTACCCCGGTTACCGTTTTAGCAAAAATATTTGCAAAATAGCTTAAGATAAGGCGCGACATAGGCCAGTTTATTACATTGACGCCTTTTTTGTACCTCGAGCCAAGTACAAGATCCATTTTATCTTCAATTAGGGTTTTTTGTAATTTTACAAGGTTAGAAGGATCGTGGGAGAAATCGGCATCCATTTCAAATATGAAATCATAATTTCTTTCCAATGCCCACTTGAAACCGGCAATATAGGCGCTTCCTAACCCCATTTTCTTTTCCCGCTGGATTAAATGTACTCTTTTGTTCTTTTTGTCAGATTCCCTTTTTTGGATTTTTTTAACGGTATTGCTGGTGCCATCGGGAGAATTATCATCAACAATCAAGACCTCAAATTCGTTTCCTTGAAGTAGAACTTCTTTAATGATAGATGCAATGTTATCATTCTCATTATAAGTTGGGATAATAACAAGAGAATCCGTTTTCACTTTCCGCCTCTATTTTCTGGCAAAAAATAAATTTAGTGCCAACGTTAGAATTATAGAAGCAGAAATACAGAAAACCAGGGGGAAGAGAAATACAAAATTTCTTCTCTCAATTACTATGCTTCCCGGTAAACGCGAAAAGAATGGAATTTTAGCAAATAACATAAATAGAATTCCTATGCTTACAAAAGTACATCCAAGCAAGAATAAAGGCGCCTCAATTTTCATATTAAAGTATATAATTCAAGACGAAGTTGTCAATGGTAATGTTCCACCATACTACCTCCAATTTTTTAACCACAGAGAGCACAGAGAACGCTAAACCCACTCATCCCCTTTAATTTTTATTTTTTCAGATGAAACGTCGACAAAATAAAAGTGGTATGGGCTACATGTCCTCGACATCTCCCTGTGAGATTGATTTAGGGTGTTGAGCTAAGTTTTAAAAAACGAAATAATAAATCCTGTCAATCTTTTTTAATCTGCGTCTAATTATTTGGGTTGGGTGCAATGGGGCTTTGTGTCTTTGTGGCAAAATAGCGGCTTTGCCGCGCTATGATTTAAATTATTCGGAAAAAATTGAATAAAAATTCACAAATAATGAATTTTTACCCTTGACAATATTTGTAACTTATGTATATTCGATTTAATTGTAAGGGATTGAATTGGGGAGTAGGTAAAAAAATAGCTTTTGAAGGAGGTTAATTTGATGGAAGAGTTAAATCCTTTTAAAATCGCGCAGGCTCAGTTAGATGAAGCTGCAAAGCTTCTTAAGCTCGATTCGGGTACTCACGAGATGCTAAGGTGGCCGATGCGTGAACTTCATGTTACTATACCGGTTAAAATAGATGACGGTACCACAAAAGTATTTCAGGGGTTCAGGGTCCAGTACAATGACGCTCGTGGACCTACAAAAGGCGGTATACGGTGGCATCCCGAAGAAACTATAGATACAGTCAGGGCTCTCGCGGCCTGGATGACATGGAAGACTTCTGTAGTTGATATCCCTTATGGTGGAAGTAAGGGTGGTGTTATCTGTAATCCAAAAGAAATGTCCGAGGGTGAGAAAGAGCGTCTTGCCAGGGGTTATATCAGAGCTCTCGGCAGGTTTATAGGCCCAAAGAAAGACATTCCCGCTCCGGATGTTTACACTACGCCGCAGATTATGGCATGGATGATGGATGAATATTCAAATATAACCGGTTATAACACTCCCGGAGTGATAACCGGAAAGTTGATTAATGTCGGCGGTTCACTCGGCAGGGGAGATGCTACAGCAAGAGGCGGAATGTTTGTTTTAAGGGAAGCCGCTTATATAAACGACATAGATCTTTCTAAAGCAACAGTTGCAATTCAAGGATATGGTAATGCCGGACAGTATGCTCATTCTCTGGTGGAAGAAATGTTCGGTTCCAAAGTGATAGCCATATCTGACTCGAAAGGTGCAATATTGAATAAGAGCGGTTTAAAAGCAAAGAAATGCATAAGCACTAAATTAAAAAAAGGCAGTGTTATTAAGTTAGACGGAGATAAAATAAGTAATAAAGAATTACTTGAGCTTGATGTAGATGTGCTTATACCGGCAGCTTTGGAAAATGTTATAACCGAAAAAAATGCAAGTAAGATCAAAGCTAAGATAAGTGTAGAACTTGCTAACGGTCCGACAACTCCTGAAGCAGATAAAATTCTTCACCATAATAATTGTTATGTTATTCCCGATTTTCTTGCAAATGCAGGTGGAGTAACCGTTTCTTACTTTGAATGGGTTCAAAACGAGGCAGGTTATTACTGGCCTCTTGAGAGGGTTTACAATGAACTTGATGAACATATGACTAAAGCTTTTCACGCTGTTCATGATATGAGAGCTAATGAGAAAGTACACAACCGGCTTGCCGCTTATATGGTTGCGGTTAAGAGAGTCGTTGATGCGATGAAAATAAGAGGCTGGGTGTAGTAGGCTTAATTACCATAAGAAATAAAAACAGGCTAACGTCCGTTAGCCTGTTTTTATTTCTTATGCTTGATTAATAAATTAAATATCAAATATCAAAGAGCAAAATGATAATCATAAAAAATGAAAATAGCCGCGGATGAACACAGATAAACACTGATAGAAAAATTTTTTTTAAAAAAAAGTATTTAGGGATGAAAGGTTGGGAAGTCCATGTTAATCCGTGAAAATCAGTGGCTAATTATTGGTGTTCTGGGTTGGGTTTTAAATAAACAAAACTATTTTTTCTCTGTGGTCTCGGTGTGTTCTTCCTTCTCTGTGTCCTCTTTGGTGATTTTTTAAATTTATTTGTTTTTTTCGTGTATTTAGTGTGTTTCGTGGTTTATAATTTTTTTTCTGGATAGTTTAAAATCTTTATTTCTTGAATTATTCATATAGAATTGAATAAAAATTCATAAAAAAACGAATTTTAGCCTTGACATTATTTATAACGTGTATATATTCGAACTTGAATTTATAAATAGTCGAATTGGAGAGTAGTGCGAATTTGTCCTTCGAAGGAGGTCGAATTAATGGAAGAGTTGAATCCTTTTAGAATCACTTTATCTCGATTAAATGAGAGATCGTTGTGATGGAATCATTAATATCTGTTGAATCTATTTTGGATAAATGGAATAATGAGGACGATTCATTGATTTCCATACTGTTAGATATTCAATCGGAGTACAATTATCTTCCAAAAGAAGCTCTTGTAACCGTAGCAAATAGACTAAATATTCCGCTTATACAGGTCTATTCCGCAGCCACGTTTTACAAAGTTTTCAGTTTGAAGCCAAGAGGAAAGCATATTATAAATGTATGTGTTGGCACAGCCTGCCATGTGAGAGGGGGGCAAAGGATTGTTGATGAAGTTAAAAGAAGACTGGACATTGATGTTGGCGAAACGACAGGAGACAAACTATTCACCTTAGAAACTGTTAGATGTCTTGGATGCTGTGCATTGGGTCCAGTTGTAGTCATAGGTAATACTTATTATTCTCATGTAACACAAAGAATGGTAGGTACAATTTTAAATAAATACAAAAAGAGTGAGAATGCATAATGAATATGAGATTTTCGGATATAGGTGAATTTGAATCATTGTGTGGTGAAATTCGTGAATCTAAAAAAAATGAATCTAATGAGTTGTGTCTAATAGTGTCATCTGGTACGTGTGGTCAAGCTAAAGGATCTTTAGCTGTTATTGATGCATTAAGGGAATCGCTAAAAAAACACAATTTGGACAAAAAGGTGAATACAAGGATAACAGGCTGTCACGGTTTTTGTCAGGTAGAGCCTATAGTTATTGTTAATCCTGAAAATATATTCTATCAAAGTGTTAAACCGGAAGATGCAGAGGAAATTGTATCTGAAGCTATTATCAATAAAAAAGTTATTGATCGTTTGCTGTATGTTGATCCAAAAACCGGTAAAAATATTAAATATGAAAAAGATATCCCCTTTTACCAGAAACAGGTCAGAACGCATTTAGCCAGTAATGTATTGATTGATCCCAATAAGATAGAGGACTATATTGGAATTGGTGGATATTCGGCATTCTGCAAAACTCTCAAAACAATGAAACCTGAAGAGATAATATATGAGGTGAAAAAATCGGGTTTACGTGGCAGGGGTGGAGCTGGTTTCCCGGCAGGTATCAAATGGGAGTTTTGCAGAAAGGCTAAGGGTGACGTAAAATACATTGTTTGTAATGCCGATGAAGGAGACCCCGGTGCCTATATGAATAGAAGCCTTCTGGAAGGAAATCCTCATTCTGTTTTAGAAGGAATGCTGATTGGAGCATATGCTATTGGTTCGAGTGAAGGGTTCATATATGTCAGGCATGAGTATCCTCTTGCCGTAAAAAATGTTAAAATAGCTATAACCCAGATGGAAGACTACGGATTGCTTGGCAAAGGGATACTTGGTACAGATTTTAATTTTGATATAGATGTGATTACAGGAGCTGGCGCGTTCGTATGCGGTGAAGAGACAGCGCTTATAGCGTCAATAGAGGGAAAGAAGGGTGAGCCAAGACAGAGACCACCGTTTCCTGCTCAGAAAGGAATATGGAGAAAGCCGACGAATATAAATAATGTTGAAACATGGGCGAACGTACCGCTGATTATTAACAACGGCGCAGAGTGGTTCTCGGAAATTGGAACAGAAGGAAGCAAAGGTACAAAAATATTCTCGTTGGTTGGAAAGATAAACAATACGGGTTTAGTTGAAGTTCCTATGGGTATAACGTTGAGGGAGATGGTGTACGATATCGGAGGGGGTATACCTCAGAGTAAGAAGTTTAAAGCAGTCCAAACGGGAGGACCGTCAGGAGGATGTATACCTGAAGAATTTTTAGATACGCCTGTTGATTATGAGAGTTTAAAGGCACTTGGGTCTATAATGGGTTCCGGTGGTATGGTTGTGATGGATGAGGATACTTGCATGGTTGATACCGCGAAATACTTTCTTGAGTTTCTTCAGGAGGAATCCTGCGGCAAATGTCTTACCTGCAGAGAAGGTATTGAGAGATTGCTTGAAATACTTACCGGTATCATTGAGGGAACAGGAAAGGAAGAAGACATCGAACTATTGAAAGAATTAGGTGAACTTGTCAAAGATACGTCCATGTGTGGGCTTGGGCAGACCGCTCCGAATCCTTTGCTTTCGACTATCAGATACTTCAAAGATGAATATGAGCAGCATATTAAATACAAAAATTGTCCCGCCGCGGTATGTAAAGAAATCATCTCTTCGCCCTGTCAGCATACTTGTCCTATAGATACAGAAGTTCCTGTTTACATTTCACTGATTGCCAGAGGAAGATTCAAAGAGGCATTCGATATAATCTGGAAAGATAACCCCCTGCCGTCTGTTTGTGCCAGGGTGTGTCATCATCCATGCGAATTCAAATGCCAATCGGGTAAATTCGGCGACCCTATATCTATCAGAGGACTTAAAAGATTTGTTACAGATTACGCTTTAAGAGAGGGATTTAAACCTTCTTGTAAAACTGAAAAGCCAAAGAAAGAAAAAGTTGCTGTTATTGGCTCCGGACCCGCCGGGCTTACAGCGAGTTATTATCTTGCTCGGAAAGGATATACCGTTACTATTTTCGAATCTTTGCCTGTCGTTGGTGGCGCGTTGTATGCATACATACCGGATTACAGGCTTCCTAAGAAGATTTTAAATAAAGATATTGAGAATATCAGAAATGCAGGAGTGGAAATCAAAACCAATGTTACTGTAGGAAAGGATATTCTTTTTGATGAACTTCGAGACAAGTACGACGCCATATTCATTGCAACTGGCGCACACAAATCTTTGAAGTTAGGTATCCCGAATGAAGATGCTGCTGGTGTTCTGCATGCTATGGATTTTTTGAAGGATATAAACCTTGGAAAAGAGGTTAAAATAGGTAAAAGAGTTGGTGTCATTGGTGGAGGTAATGCTGCTGTTGATGCTGCCAGGGCCGCTAACCGTATAAAGGGTTGTGAAAAGGTCTTTATAATATACAGGAGAACAATAAATGAGATGCCTGCGATCAAGGAAGAGGTAAATGCAGCTATCGAAGAAAAAATCGAGATGCAGTTACTGACAGCACCTGTAAAGATTTTGACTAAAAATAGAAAAATTACCGGGGTTGAATGCATTAAGATGAAATTGGGGGAAATGGATGAATCCGGCAGAAAAAGACCGATTCCGATTAAGGGTTCAGAGTTTGTTGTTGAAATCGACTCTCTGATAGTAGTAGCTATAGGTGAACAACCGGATGTTTCTTTCCTTGACAGAAACAAATTTGAAATAAGTAAGCACAACACTATAGTAGTAAATCATGAGACATTCGTTACAAGTGTAGCCGGTGTTTTTGCCGGAGGAGATGTTGTAAAGGGCCCCAACACAGTGATAGAAGCTATGTCGTCCGGTAAAATAGCTGCAGAAATGATCGATAAGTATCTGCAGGGTAAGCCGTTGGTAAGAGAATACAAAATAATTAGACCATCAATGTATGTAGAGCCAGTTGAACTGACAGAAGAAGAGGTTATGGAAGCAGAAAGACAAGCAATGCCATATTTATCAGTGAGTAAAAGGGTTAACAATTTCGATGAGGTAGAGTTAGGTTTTACCGAAGAAGCTGCTATTAGAGAGGCAAGGCGCTGTGTTAGGTGCGATTTAGAAACTGAGGATGGGAAAAAGCAGTTTAAAGAAGAGGTAGAAAGTGGTAAAGATAAAACTTAATGGACTGGAAGTCCAGGTGGAAGAGGGTTGGACAATATTGGAAGCTGCTGAGTTTTATGGGATAGAAATCCCGACATTATGTCATCATGACGGTCTCTCGGATTATGGCGCCTGCAGACTTTGTATAGTGGAAATTGGTGAAGGAAAAAACGCAAAATTCGTTTCATCCTGTACATACCCGGTAGAAGAAGGATTGGTAGTTAGAACACATTCTAAAAAGGTTATAAATTACAGAAAATTAATAATAGAACTTATGCTCGCAAGATGTCATACTTCAAAAACCATTCAGGATTTGGCATCCAAATACAATGTGACCAGTGTAAGATTCAAGTTAAAAAGCGATGACTGCATACTTTGTGGTCTTTGTACAAGAATGTGTGAAGAACAGATGGATGCACGGGCAATAGGTTTTGTAAACAGAGGCAAAGAAAGGAAAATAACAACGCCATTTGATATTAAATCTGATGTATGCAGAACATGCGGTGCGTGCATGTATATTTGCCCGACATGTCAGCTTAGATGTCAGGGTCCCGAACCACCGGGTGCTGTGTGTGGAGGATGTCTTAATATTGAATATCCATGTCTTGATGTGTACGAAGATGTTCACTGTTACATGGACCCATGTGCTGCATGTTTGTTAACAGAATCAGAAAAAAATAAAAATACGAATAATAATGGAGGAAAAAAATGTCTTTAACAAAGATTAACGCAACAGCGGCAACGCTGACAAAAAATAGAACTGAAGGGGCAATAAATTCAATGAGCGGAATGTGCGCAACCTGTGTAGACGGATGTATAGGGATGTGCGAAATAGGTAAATCCGCCTATCGAGGGCATGAGGTGATTTATCCCCAGCCTTTTGGAATAATAACTTCCGCAAACGAAAAAATTTATCCTGTTGACCTGTCTCATTTCACAATACTCGGAGGAATCGTAGGTGCTGAAGGAATAAAGGCTGACAGCGATGAAGCGTTATTCTCAAATGTAAATATAGAAACGAATATTGGAAAAAATAAGGATATAAAACTTAAGATGCCTGTAATCATACCCGGTTTAGGTTCGACAGCCATAGCGAAAAACAACTGGGAGGGACTGGCAATAGGTGCGGCGTTAACAGGTATACCCTTAACTATCGGTGAAAATGTGTGCGGAATGGACCCTGAATCTGAAATTGTTGATGGAAAAGTAAAGCATTCAACGGATCTTGAGTGGAGAGTAAAACTCTACAAAAAATGGCAGCAGGACGGATATGGTGCGATAATTGTCCAGGCGAATGTAGAGGACACAAATTTAGGGGTTCATGAATATGCTATTTCGGAACTGGATGTTGACGCTGTTGAACTGAAATGGGGGCAGGGAGCAAAAAACATAGGTGGTGAGGTTAAAATCAAGGATTTGAAAAGAGCTCAGCTCCTGAAAAAAAGAGGGTACATTGTCCTACCTGATCCAACAAAACCGGATATTATCAAGGCATTTGAAAAAGGCAATTTTAAAGAGTTCGAACGGCATTCCAGGGTAGGTATGGTTACTGAGGAAAGTTTTTTGAAGAGGGTAAAGGAACTGAAAAGTTTAGGCGCAAAACACGTTTTCCTCAAGACAGGCGCATACAGACCTGTAGATCTGGCAAGAGCATTGAAGTTTTCATCAAAGGCAGAGATTGATTTGCTAACCGTAGATGCAGCCGGTGGCGGAACAGGTATGAGTCCCTGGAGAATGATGAACGAATGGGGTGTACCGGAGGTCGAATTGCATTCTTTACTCTACAAATATGTTGATAGACTTGCCAGGAGAGGGGAGTATGTTCCGGATATTGCTATAGCAGGTGGATTCGCATTTGAGGACCAGATGTTGAAAGGATTGGCACTTGGTGCGCCACACTTTAAATTAATAGGTATGGCGAGGGCTCCGCTTGCAGCAGCCATGGTGGGCAAGACAATCGGGAAGACAATCAATGAGGGAATGGTTCCTGTATACATTGAAAGATTTGGAAATACGCCTGAAGAGATATTTGTTACAGCACCGGCACTTAAGAGAAAACTCGGAAGCGACTTTGAAAATCTTCCAACAGGCGCGATGGGTCTATATACCTATATGGAGAGATTAAATCAAGGATTGAGGCAGATTATGGCGGGCTGTCGTAAATTTGCACTGGAATATATTACCCGGGACGATATTGCTGCTTTAACACATGAAGCGAGTGAGATAAGCGGTATTCAATATATAATGAAATGTGATAAAGAAGAAGCGCAAAAAATACTGGATTCCTGATGAAGGCTTGTGGAATTATAGTTACAAGTTATGAGCTTCTAGTTTCGGGTCTTTCAAAAAAAACAAATAAAAAATCCGGTAAATCTTGTTAATTCAGTCTTTTTTTAGGATTTAAGATTTGGGGAGTGGAATCTAGTAAAAACAATAAATAAAAAAATGGGTGTGGAGGGGCTTTGTGTTAACGGTCATCAGACTTTAGACATTGGCATTGGATTCGCTATATTTCTTATTGCTTTCTGTCATAAAAAAAGCTATTGTTCAGGGCTTGACTATATTATCAATCTATATAAATTAAATACGTATTGTTGAGATAAGGTTTATTTTATTTAAAACAACATTAAAGAGGAGGAGATTAGTGTCAACGGATAGAAGGAAAAAGAATTGCCATTTTTGTAAGAATAAATCAGATCAGATTGATTATAAAAATGTAGAATTATTGAGTAAATTTGTCACTCCAAGCGGTAAGATTCTTCCTTCCAGAATAACGAGGGTTTGTCCGAAACATCAAAGAAAATTAAAAAAGGCAATAAAACAATCCAGGGAAGTCGCATTAATGCCTTATGTTAAGGCTTTAAACTGGTAGGTTGATATGGAAGTAATACTTAAGGAAAATCATCCGCATTTAGGAGAGAGAGGTAAGGTTGTTCAAGTCGCTGATGGATATGCGAGAAACTACTTGATACCAAAAAACATTGCGGTTCTTAACACTCCCGGTAATAAAGCCAGCATCAAAGCAGAAGGCAAATTCGAAGAAATTAAATTGGAAAAGGAAACGATGTCTGCAGAGCAGATTAAAGAGAAAATCGATGGCAAAGAGTTTAAAGTTGAGGCTAAAGTCGGTAAAGAGGGTAAACTGTATGGTTCTATAACCAAACAAGATATTGAAGACCTTTTAAAGGAAGAAGGGTTTCTTATTGATAAAAAGATTATGGATATAGAAGACCATATAAGAGAAACCGGATCATATGAGATACAATTGAATTTATTTAAGGATGTAAAAGCCCATATTAAGCTTATCGTTGAGGGGGAAGCTTCTGAGGAAGAAGAAGAATCCCAAGAGGTCAAAGATGAGTCCGCTGAGGAAGAGAAATCTTCCGAGGAGAAAGAAGAATCGGTAGAGGTTAAAGAAGAATCTCCTGAAGTAGAAGAAGTGTCTGCTTCGGAGGAAGAAGAATCTTCTGAAGAGGTTAAAGAGGAAGTACCTGAAGCAGAGGCATCCCCTGAGGAGAAAGAAGAACCGGTAGAGGTTAAAGAAGAGTCTCCGAAAGTAGAAGAAGTGTCTGCTTCGGAGGAAGAAGAATCTCCGGAGGTAAGAGAAGAAGCTACTGAGACAGAAGAAAATTCTCTTAAGGAGGAGGAGAGTGAGGGAAGTTAAAATTGCAGGTATTGCGATTGACAGAACCTCAAATACTCCGGTAGTACTTTTAAGAGATATTGACGAAAAGAAGAGGGTTCTTCCTATTTGGATAGGTCCTTTTGAAGCTGAAGCGATATCTCAAGGACTGAAAAACGAACAGTTTAAGCGTCCTCTTACTCATGATTTACTTTTGAATGTACTTAAGGGCTTGAAGGTAGATATATCAAAAGTTGTGGTTTCCGATTTAAAAGATGATACCTATTTTGCTGAAATTTATCTAAAGAAAGACAACGCAATATTCAGAATAGATTCGAGACCTAGTGATTCACTTGCCCTGGCCTCTAAGAATCATATTCCTATCTATGTACAGGATAAAGTGATGGATAAAGGTGGTATAAAATTGGATCTTGATGATAATAAAAAGGTCCAAGATATCAAAAAGTATATGGAGGACATTAAGCCGGAAGATTTCGGAAAGTTCAGGATGTAATTTTGAAGGTTCTAATACAAAGAGTGCTTTCTGCTTCAGTTCGTTTGATTAAAGATGAAAAGGTTAAAAAAGATGAAACTTCAATTGGTAAGGGGCTTTTACTTTTTGTCGGAATTGGGAAAAATGACACTCGGGATATGGCCGCTTTTTTGGCAGAGAAAATATTTAAGCTTAGAGTTTTTGAAAATAAGGGCAAATTTGATTTATCTCTGGCTGATATAGAAGGAGAAGTTTTAGCGGTGCCTCAATTTACTTTATATGGAGATACGGAAAAAGGCAGAAGACCCGAATTTATAGGGGCAGAGAGACCCCAGCGGGCAAAAGATTTATTTGATTTTTTCTGCAATCAAATAAGTGGTTATGTTTCATGCAAAAAAG
>Ga0315548_1002674_pt1 | contig 13725 bp, 9 predicted proteins | sample SalMarSW160110MG_2_FD_202540 | JGI IMG/M metagenome (GOLD analysis project Ga0315548, IMG submission 202540) | Salt marsh sediment microbial communities from the Plum Island Ecosystem LTER, Massachusetts, United States - Salt Marsh Sediment SW1601-110 ... | reverse complement strand
CTCATTGCTTGGCATCAAAGATAAAACCTCCTTGTTAAAAAAGTAGATTCCTGCGTTAATTAGGCTGTTCTGACCTGCTTTTTCTTTTTCGCTAAACCTGACAATTCTATTTGAACTATCTATTTCTATCGAGCCGTAATCTTTTGGGTCCTTGGCCTCAATCAAGGCGATTGACAACAGGGCTTTTTCAGTTATGTGAAAATCAATAAATCTACGCAGGTCAATATCAAGAAACGAATCTCCGTTTAATACTAAAAACGGGCTGCTTTGAATCAATGCCTCTGCGTTTTTAACTGCTCCACCGGTCCCCAGGAGCTCTTTTTCTTTTATTGTCAATATCTCTGCTCTGCTTTTTTTGCTTTTATAATATTCTTGAATTGTTTCAGCCTTATAACCTGCGCAAAGAATAAATCGCTTAAATCCAAAAGTGCAGATATGCTCGATTAATATGTCAATAAAAGGACGCTCATCTATTTCGGCCATAGGTTTAGGCCTGTCGTCAACAACGGCTTTTAACCTTGTTCCCATGCCGCCGCACAGGATAACCACATCAACATGCTCAGCGTCATAAACGCTCATTTTATTATCTGCTCCTCTGTGTATTTGTTTGCAGAATTAAGCTTTCGATTTCAAGAATTACTGTCAAACTTTGCCTGCTTCTATAAGTGCATCGCTGGATGTTTCGACCGCAACAATGTTAGTTTTTGCTTTTTCTTGTGCTCCTATTGGTCTGCCAATAGTAACTGGTTGGATCTCGATTTCACCAGCCGGTTCGTATTCGTAAGAGACACTATGAAGAATAATTTCACTACCGAAGTTTTCAAATTTAAATGGAACACGTAAAAAATCTTTTAAAGAGTTCTCTATCATCTTTTGTTTGTCTGGCTCAGCAAATAATATCATAAAACCGCCTCCACCGGCACCTAATAACTTACCGCCTAAAGCGCCGGCCCTGTAAGCAGTATTATAAATATCATCAATCTCAGGGGTGGATATCTTATCAGTAAGACTTCGCTTAAGCTTCCAGGATTCATGCAGCAATCTGCCAAAATCTTTAAGGTCTCTATTTTCAGTAAGAATTTTCAGTGCCTCATCCACCATGCTACGCATAGAAATCAACTCTGATCTTCTCTTGTGCGTATTTTTAATCTGACTCTTTGCAATCTTAGAAGCGATTCTGGAAAATCCTGTAAAAATAAGCATTATATGATTTTGCAGTTCCTCCAACCGGCCGCGGTTCATTATAACCGGTGTTAGCTTAAAATTATCGTCACCACTAAAGCATAATTTTTTAAAACCACCACAAGCCGCCAGAATCTGGTCCTGTGAACCTACATGCTCCTTGAGAATATCACGTTCAATATAGATGGCTTCATTTGCCAAGCGCAAACTCGTGGGCATCAATCCTTTTAGGGCATAAAGACTATGCAGCAAACCTACGGTAAAAGAAGAGCTTGAACCCAACCCTGTTCTTGCAGGCAAATCTCCATCGTGGTGTATTTCTACTCCTTCCCCTATTCCCATATATTCAAGCGTTGCCCTTACAGAGGGATGCTTGATTTGAGAAATATCTTTTACGGCCTCCACTTTTGAATAGACAATCCTGTGCTTGTGCTTAAAAAAGGGCGGCAGGTACCTGCATGTAATATAGCAATATTTGTTTATGGTTGTTGCTAAAACTGCGCCGCCATTTTCTTTATACCAGACAGGATAGTCTGTTCCGCCGCCAAAAAATGAGATGCGATAAGGAGTTTTGCTGATAATCATATCATTGTACCCCCAAAATCAGTATTTAAATGTTTGCGTACTGGTTCCTTTTTATAATTTGATATGCTTTTAATAATTCAGCTATGCCATATTGCAGATTAAAATTAGGCTTGAATCCTTTCGATTCTATTTTTTTATTGCTTATAATATAATCTCTTTTATCAGGGTCTTTTCCAATCTCCGATTCGATAATATGAAATTCCGGCACTTGTTTTTTTATCTCATCACATAACTCGCGTTTACTTATATTGCAGTCGCTTAAACCGATATTGTAAGGTTGATTCTTCATATCTTCAAAATTATCTATGCAGTGAATAAAAACTCTGGCGATATCACGGATATGGATATAATTTCTCTTAAAATGAGCCTCGAAGAGGACAATGAAACGGTCATAGACAGCCCTGTAAGTAAAATCATTGACTAAAAGGTCAAGGCGCATTCGTGGACTTACTCCGAATACTGTGGCCAACCTCAATGTGATGCAGTTACCAGAGCTGAGTATGGCTTTCTCTGCTTCTACTTTTAATCGACCGTATAAAGAGACAGGATTTAGAGGAGTGTTCTCATCGCAGAATTTATCTTTTTGCCCTATGCCATATCCGCTATTAGTAGTCGGGAAAATTATCCTTTGCTCTTTGCTGCGCAATTCTAAAATCATATTTATCGCATCCAGATTTGTTGTCCTGGCTGCAATAGGGTCCCTGGAACAGAGTGGGGCCCCTGTTAAACAGGCTAAGGGAAAGATAACCTCAACTTTTTTTAAACATCTTGAAATTAGTTCCTTATCACGGGCATCCCCGCGGATAATCGTTAATTTCTCCTGAAAACAACAATTCAATAAGGACGATTGATTGTACATAAAATTATCCAAGGCAGTTACTTCATGGCCCTTTTTAAGCAGTTCGGGGACTACAACGGAACCAAGGTAACCAGCCGCACCAGTAACCAAAATTCTCACTTAACAATCTCCTTAGCAGTATTAATAATTTCTTCTACGCCCGGATAAAACTCCTGCTCTAAAACATAACTGCTTGGTGTGGGAACATCCGGCCAACCTATCCGTTTGATTGGAGCCTTTAGATATTTAAACCCCTTTTCTGCCACTACTGCTGCAATTTCAGAAGCAACTCCACCCGTCACCCAGTCTGTGTCGGCAATAACTAAACGGCCCGTTTTTCTTACAGAATTCAGGATGATATCTTCATCAAGGGGCACATCCATTTTCTTGTAGTTTTTCAGCGGCCCTCAGAGCTTCTATAACCATATAGGATATACCAACAATAGTAACATCTTTGCCCTGCCTGCGCACAATGCCTTTACCTAATGGTATAGAATACAACTCCTCTGGGACATGACCGGAGTGTTTGAAAAGCCAGCGGTGTTTTATATAAATCACAGGATTGTTATCAGCAATACTGCTGATTAATAAACCTTTTGCGTCATAAGCCGTGCTGGGCATAACAAGCTTTAAGCCGGGTATATGCATAAATAAACCGTGAAGTGCCTGAGAATGTTGGGCAGCTGACCCCCATCCTCTTCCTATGACTGCCATGATAACCAGCGGAACTTTAGCATTGCCTCCAAACATATAACTCAACTTTGACGCATGATTTACAATCTGGTCCATCGCTAACAATAAAAAGTCCGGACGGTTATGCAAGTAAACAGGACGCATCCCTACTAATGCTGCACCAACGGCTACTCCAGTGAGAGCGTTTTCTGATAGTGGTGTGTCGAATACCCTGTCTCTGCCATGTTTCTTATCCAGGTCCAGAGTTGTCCCGAACATACCAAGAGGGTCATCCACACCCTGTCCCATGACAAATACGTTCTTATCCCTGGCCAGTGCCTGGTCAAGACCCTCCCTTATAGCTTCGGGAAACGTAAGCTTTCTTACATCTTGGCCGGCGTGTGCATCATAGCCGGGTACTTGTTTTTCAATTAGAATCTTTGTCCAGGGCATTATTATTTAACTATAGAGATATTTTGTTAGTTCTTCCTTTTTCGGCAAAGGGCTTTTTTGTGCAAAATCAAAGGCTTCGTCAATCTCCGTATCTATGTCCTTATTAATTTGATTTACTTTTTCTTCTGTTAAAATCTTTTCGTTAACGAGAACGTTTTTGAAATCTTTCAGCGGACAACACTTCATCCATTCTTTCCATTCATCTGATTTTCTGTACTTAGCTCTTAAACTGTCTCCTGGACCTGCGTGTCCTCGCCACCGATAGGCGCGACATTCGATAAAGGCGGGTCCTTTTCCTGAACGAGCTACACAAATCGCTTCTTTTGACTTTTTATAGGCGTCTATAACATCTCTGCCGTCAACCTTATATGCTGGAATATTAAAAGTCTTAGGACGAGTTGTGATATCTGTATTGGCCTGCCTTGCACTCTGATGAGAACAGACGGAATAAAAGTTATTTTCGCAAACAAAGACAACGGGTAGTTTTTTTAACGCCGCAAAATTCATGCTCTCATACAATACCCCCTCTTCGGACGCAGCGTCGCCAAAAAATGCTACGGAAACTCTTTTATCATTTTTTAAAACAGAGGCCATTGCGGCGCCTACAGCCAAAGGGATACCCCCGCCGACAATAGAAGATGAACCCAATAATCCAACCGAAGTGTCAACTAAGTGCATGGAGCCGCCTCTGCCTCGTGAGCATCCTGTTTCTTTGCAGTGTAGCTCAGCGACCATTGCCTTTAGGTCTCCCCCCTTGGCGATATAATGGCCGTGGCCGCGGTGATTACTAAAGACATAATCGCCCCTTTCTAAGTTTTCACATACCCCGGCGGCGATTGCCTCTTGACCTATACATAAATGTACAGGAGTTTTCATTTCATCTTCATGATAGAGTTGCTCAATCCTAAGCTGGACTTTCCTGATTTTTAAAATGAGTATGTAGAGATTTAATAGAGTATGTTTGTCAATTCCTGCTGTTTTCATTGGTTGAGATGTTCTCGCAAGGTTATTATAATTTAATAATGTTTTCATCTTCAATGCCTATTCCTTTAAGCTCAGCAACTTTTTCTAAAACGTTGATAAAAGAGGCGATTATAATTTTTCCACTATATCCCCTCAGCGACTGTAATGGAAGAATCTCAAAACCCAAATATTTGCTGCCAACATCAGAGTTGTTATAGATATTTGATATTTTAAGAGGCATTTTCTTTGTAAGTATGTATAAAATCTTTGCGATAAATCCAGTTCCGTAAACAGCAGCCTCTTTTACTCTCCCCGAACTTGCTTCGTCGAGGGCCTGTCTGCATAATCTTACTGTATAAATACTGTTTTTGAACATCCTCCAGGGAAAAATGAAGAATAGCAGAAAGTTAAAGAATATACCTTTTTGCATCACGCGGGTTTCATTTCCGATGTATCGTGCTATCTTGCTATAAACTTGTTTAACTATCAATGACATGATGGCCATGTAAAGTGTAAGGTTTACTATGAAACAGTTAAGAAAATATTCCGGCTTTTTTTTAAAACTTTTGCATGTACTGATAAACGAGATGTACTTCTGTTTTAATCCCGTTCTTACTTTTCGAGGTTTCCACTTTACCAGTTCAAGCTCTGGAATACTCTGTGAGAGCAAAGAATCATACAATACCATTTCCCCATCTGTACGGAGTATCTTTATAGCAGGATTCTCTACCAGGGGCAATATACGGCCCGAACTTCTGACATCCAGCGCAACGGTAGACATATTTCTACCATCATGAGGGCCGAGGTAATTATCATCGCCATCTGTGCCGGGATGCCATACATGATAAAGAAACTCATTCTGATGCCAAATTTCTTTTTTGCCTGCATTTATAATCCTAAATGTCATATCGTATGGCCCGCAAATATGGCCAAGATAATCTATGTGCTCATCTGCACCGCCGATATCTATGAGGTCTTTGCGAAGAGCACACATACATGCGCCATAATTGCGCGTGTGGAGAAAATCCTCTTTGTCAAGAAGACCTGTGGTTTTGCCATTTTCCCAGTTTATACACCCCTTACCGGCAATTTGAGATAGTGATGGATAGTTGAATGGATAAAACCTCTTATCAGTGTTTTTTATCTCGTCTATATGCAAAACAATGTTGGGGTTTTCCTGAAACGCTTCGATGATGCTCTCAGCAAATGTTGGGCTTACAACAGCATCAGAATCACAGATAGCTACAATCTCGCCTTTGCTGGCTACAATACCAACATTATACATTAAGTGTTTATGATAATAGATATCATCCGGCATACTCAGGACTATCCATTTATCGACAACCGGCGGGTTGCCCAGTTCCTTATATTCTTCTAATGCTGTCTTTATCTCTAAAGAACGTCTGCTGTAATACTCTATCCAGATTATTTCGTACTGCTCTCTCGGGATTGTCTGGTTTTTCAAATACTCAAGTATGTGAAAACTCTCACGACACGACCAGTCCAGCAGGATAATACTCACTTTTGGTGAAATGGAGCCGTTATGTTCAAACGTAATTTCCATGCGTCTTTTTATTCCTTCATTCCTATTTCGTAGAGTCTCAATATTTCAGCATTTACACCAGCAGAGATATATAGACGATAATATCTAAAGGTATCGGGATTGTTACAATTGAATGTTCTTATTTCGCCTGCCTTCCACGTAGTTTGATTTGTCTGTGTGTCCAGAAGTGTCCAACATGTTCCGTCATTTGAGCCTTCAAGCCGCCAGTCTTTTGGCATTCTTGCTGTTGGGTCGCTTCCATCTACTCCATGACTGGATGGCCCGGTTTGTAGAGCATAGGTTTTTATGTTTTTTTGATGGATACCGAAATCTTTTTGTATCCAGTGAGGAAAAGGGCCGCTTGTTTCCCAGAAAGTATTAGGATTGCAATCAAAAGCGTTTATTGCACCAAAATGCTGATGCTTTAGCTTGGGAGAGACAGAATCAGCAGTATAAGCTACGAGATTGTGGATGGTTTTAGTTTGGTTTCTATCGAATGAAACTCGCATTAAATCATTCATATTGACGACAACAGTTTTTGGTGTGAGCTGCACGGGCTCATCAGTTTCCGAAAAAGTTACAACTATAGACTCATAAGATGCCGTTTTCAAATACTCATCTATGTTCTGACCCTTGTAACAACCAATCACAACAAATTTCTCCCTATCCATAACTTGCAGCAAAGCAGCCCGCACTTTCTCAGCGATACGATGAAGATGACATAACGAGACCATGTTGAATTCATCTGTTATCTGGGGCAGTCCAGTGTATCCGTTTTTGTACCTTTCTCCCTGTGATACAGGTAGTATCACATGAATCCGTTTGATATCGTCATTTACATACTTTGCAAGTTGTGAGCTAATAAATGAAGTTTCACTGTATGAATTCAGTGCATTGTTACTTACATTAAAATTGGCATAAACGGCACTTCCTGTAAAGACAATGCAGAAAACTATGGTAATCATGCTCTTTGCCCATTTCCTGGCCAATGCTTCTATTAATCCTTTTAGGGAGAAGAACAATATGACCATTATGGCTGCTGTATAAGCGAGTATAATCCGGAATAACAATAAGCCCCCCGACATTATAAGCAGGGGTATATTAACCGCCAAAACTAATGCTATGACCGCTACTACAGACTGAAGGGCGTTACCGACTGCTTTGCGTCTGTCTCTGTGAAAATACTCTGACCTTAAGAAAGTAAAGGCTTTAGCTATGACTCCCAAACATATAACAAGAAAAACAGTAAGAGCGACTTCATTTCTCAGATATATATTCCACAGATTTAACGCCCAAACACTAACGGATTCAATGAACCATCTCGTTTTACCAATAATATCATGGGTGAGTCCAAACTGGTATGAGCCGGGCACTTTTGCAAGAGTTGGTGATAATAAGTATTTAACGGCAATCAAATAAACGATTGAGGCAGAACCTAACACACCAAAATGCAGGGCGATAACTCTTCTGACGTCGGTCCACTTTTCTAATTTTCTAAAGAGAATTAATGTAAGAGGAGGCAAAAGAAAAAGGTAAGCTAAAGCAGGGTAGCAAAATAATGCGGCCAGCAGTAAGAAGAAAGATTGGGCCAATATCAGGAAATTATTAATCACTTCTTTTCTTAAAAACATCGTAATGGACAGGAATCTAAGCTGGTATAGAATCAGCGAACTAGTAACGCCCAAAAGTATAGCTAAAACATTTGGGATATTTGCCATGCACACAAAGTTTTGGATGCCCGGAAGGGTAAATATGCTTGCGCTAACCAAAAAAGCTATATACTTTGGAAGGCCAAGATAGTAAAGCCAAACAGCAATAGTAGTGGTCGATATAACTATTATAGCCAGTGTAATATAGCGGAAGAGCGTAAGGTCTTTAATAACAGCTACATTTCTGAATGTATTAAACTCTATTTCTGCTGCAATATGCCGGCCGATTCCTCTAATAAACCCGTACTCTGAGTCATAGCCATGATGTTTTCTGAAATCAGCTGGCCGGTGAAAGTCTTCTCTAAAAAAACGATACTGGTCATGGTGCGCAAACGGAATATTTAGCGCAGGGCAATAGATAAAATAGAAAAATATTCCTCCAAAAATTAGAAAATTTAACGTGATACGTATGAATTCTATGTTCTTATGAGAACATAGCAGTCTTAGTTGAGATAATAGTTTTTGACTCAACTTTTTTCCCCTTCTGAGATTCTTCTTCAAAGCCGAAGAGACTTTCCACTATATAGTTTGGTCTTTTTTTCGTTTCAAGGAAAATAGAACTTATATATAACCCTAAGATTCCTATCCCCAAAAGAATCATCCCTCCAAGAAAGAAAAAGGCCGTTATAAAGAGAAATCCTTGTGGGATACCATAACCGAGTAATTTTTTCACACCTAAATAAGGCAAATACAAGAATGAAACAAACGAAATAACCGAACCTAAAATAACAAAAATTTTTAATGGTACATCTGAAAAAGAAATCAGGGCAGAATCCAGAAAGTTATTGATGACTTTTGAACTAAAGATGGGGAATTTGGTTTTCCCGGCATTTCGGCTTTCCCTGTGATAAGAGACTTGAGTTTGATTAAAACCGACCCAGCTGACGAGCCCTCTCATAAAAGGTCTTTTTTCCTTGAGTTGGATTACTTCGTTAACAGCTCGCCTGGATAATAACTTAAAATCACCCGCATTTACTATTAAATCAATTGATGATATATATTTTAATATATTATAACCAAGTTTGGTTATCCATAGCTTGATAAGAGATTCTCCTGCTCTTGAAAGCCGAATAGTATGGACAACATCAGCCCCATTTTCCCAGGATTTTATCAGTTCGGGAATAACTTCAGGGGGGTCCTGAAGGTCGGCATCCATATAAATTACAGCTTCTCCAGAGGAGTATTCTATGCCTGCGAGCACACATGGTGAAACTCCAAAATTACGAGACATGGTTATTATTTTTATATCAGCGTATTCCTCTGCTGCTGCCAGAAGCATCTCTTTTGAGTGGTCTGTTGATGCGTCATTAACAAATATTAGCTCGTATCCAGATAAATTTTTCTCTTCACATTCTTTGGAAAGAACCTTACGTAGCCTTTGTATCAATTCAGGCAAGACCTCTTGTTCATTAAAAAAAGAAAGCACAACCGAAAGCTTCGGATAGCCTTGTTTAGCTCCTAATTTAGTAGCTCTCATATCGTAACTCCTTTATCTATTTAGAAGCCATCCATAACTTGCCTTTGTTTAACGGAATAGCATATTAATAATTGCAACAGCGATAAGAAAAAGCAAAGATAGGTAAGTTATTTTGTAGTTTTTAATATGGTTGATAGCCCCAGTCCTCTCTGTATAGTCTTCTGCCTGATTCTTGATAACATATAATATCAGTGCTGTTAGAAAAAACACTAAGAACCCCAAGGCCATGATATAAAGGCTATAATAAAACTCCTTTGGTTTAAATCTAAAAACAATCTTGCTTTTGCCTGCAGGGAGCGTAGTCGCCATAAAGTTGTAATTAGCATGAAAAACAGGTTGTTCCTTTTCATTCACATACGCAATCCACCCTCTGTGGTAATTATCGTTGAACAATAAAATCCCGGAAGAGTTACTGCTTACATTGAGCTCGATAACATCGGTAGAATGTTCACAATATTCCAGTTTCTCAGCCTTATTATCTGTACCGACAGCAGGTATACCGGGCTTCTTTTCCAAAACAACGGTGTTATGATAGTCAAAAACAGGGTCTTTCAGATGCTCAAGAACCCTCTGACCGTCTTCTATAACCTTATATGATTTAAAGAGCATAAATCGCGACAGTGCCGTCGAGCGGGTCTTTATAGCTCTTTGTTCATCATCATACACATAACCAATTCCAGAAAGGTCCGAAAAACGTTCCTCTGCAGTTGGTGTTTGCTGTATTTCTACTGGATTTATATTTACTGACGGGGCCAATTCCCGGATAAACTGTACTGTGCGCTTGTAAACTCCATCCACCTGACCTCCATAAGTCCGAATATCATATGTGGCGTTTGCATTAGTGTACGCATTCAAAAGTGCCAAATTTATCTTTTGTCCTATTTCTTTTTCCAGCAGAATATTAGAATAACCAACTCGATAATTTTTTAGATCTAACCTGTCAAAATCAAGCACCTCTTTGTATTCTCCGTATTCTTTTTTAAAATCTGTTAGCTGAGGATATGGGGTTTTTGCCCGATGAAAAGGGTTCGCATAATACACGTATTTGTGTACTTTATTCGTGGGTATTAAATCAAACAGTAGAATGGCCAGAAAGAGAGGGAAGAGCCATGCTGGTTTAAATCTTTTCTTCATCAATAATGCGAGGATTGAAATAAAAATTATAGCTACAATGACAAATCTTGCAAAGCCTAGCATTGACAAGCGAAGGATTTCGCTTAATTGCAAAGGAGAATCCTTTACAAGATCCCTATTCCCTGGATAAAACATCACGCCCAGGAAGATAATAACGACAAGGATGGACAGCTTAAAGAAAACATCCCTTATCGTCGTCTTACCGGATGTTATTGTTTGGAGCATAAGATAAGTTAAAATCAACATAAAAAGAGAAAATGACAGGATTCTGAAATGGTATAGGAAGATGCAGTTTTTACTGTCAACAAAAAACAATAATACAGATACAGCCACAAGCCCGAGTATCGGAAGAATCCTGAATATCAAGAAAAAACCCTTTTTAATAGCATCAGGCCATTTACCATAGGCAAAAAATATAGCGGTGCCTAGAAAGAACAGAACTGATAAATACAGCCTTATTGAGTTAAGGGAAGTTTTTTTATATAGACCAAGAACCAGCCAGAGTAATAAAATGAAGGAAATGATTAATATAATCCAGAAAATAAAATGTTTCATTAGCTTGTTAATCCAGAGGAAATCATCAGCATTCTCCTCTATATCTTTTGCAGCATAACCTGCTAACATACAGAAAGCAACGGGTAGAAAAACCTGAACAGACATATCATGCCATGTTGGTAAAATTATTTTAAAAAACGAGATAAAAGGTTCAATTTGAAGAAGTCCCAAAGTGACAATAATGACATAGTACTTCAAAAAACTGCGTTGGCCTTTTTGGGGGGCAACTATAGCCCACAGCACAAGTAAGGCAGGCAAGATACCAAAAAATTGCGCGAAAAGCGTTTGAAGATGATAACCCGTATAAGTTGTATTCAACCTTGGAAAGACCATCATATGGTCCTGCATGGTTATTCCAAAAAATTCAGAGTCAAACAAGCGTATAAATGCAAAAAGAGGACCGTTCACTATAAATGCTACAGAACTTGAAGCCACACTTCTAGCAGTATTTTGCATCTCAATTAATACAGGAATCACTCTTATCGTCACGATTAGACCGCTCGTTATTAAGACACAAAAGAAAATAAAAAGTTGTCTGGAACGATTGGCTATATCGATTTTTGAAAAATACCTGTAAAAAAAGAACACAGTAATCATAATTAAAGAAAATGATGCGTGGGCTACCTGATGTCCTCCCATAGTTAATACAATGGCAATTGTCAGATATATATAATTTAAATACTCCTTGCGTTTATACATGGTCCAGATGAGGTAAAGGGATAGACTGACGAAAAGTTGCATTGATATTGGGCTATACCTTGTTGCAACATCGAGAACGTAACCGCAGAATAGAAAAGTTATGGAAGAAAAAAATGCCCATTTTTTGCTTCTCAGTTCTTCATAAAAGAAGAGGTAGGAAAAAACACCAATTAACCAGAAACATAAAAATTGCATACCAGTTGCTCCCAGGAAAAAATATTTCTCTGGTAGAAGAATATGCGGCCATATTTCGGGAGGAAATATAGGGTAACTGGAGGACAAGTATAAGGGATGACCGAATAGACCATAAGGATACCATAGATTAAGATGACCGCTTAAAATGCTGCGTTTCGCCAGTAATTGTAAAACTAATGGGATACTGAGTGCATTGGGACTGGCGATAAAGATTTGGTTAAATAAGAAATAATTGGAAAAGAAGATGGCAGCAAAGAAAAGGTGGCAGGAAAAGTAAAAGTCGTTGCTTTTACGTTCAAATCCGGCAGTGAGATTTTTTCTCCAAACTTGCAATATGTAAGTAATAAATCCAGTAAATTTTATAAAGTGCATTGCTCTTGTATACTTTTCGTATTAAAAGCGAAAGTCCTTGACATATTTATTATTCTTATGTCATTATAACCCTTCGCTTGCTTCATTAAGAGTTCTCTTGACCGGTCAATGGAATTATCATTCACGAAAATTAATTCGTAACAATATTCATAGTCTTTTCTTAAAATATTTCGTAGTCTTTTTATTAGTTCAGGTATAACATCTTCTTCATTCCGAAAAGATAAAACTACTGAAATGAGGGGGTTAGTTTTATCTAAATAGTCTGAATTATTATTACGATTCATTGCTTTTTCTTTTTACTTTCTATCGAATGTTCTTTTCGTTGCGGTAGAATATTTTTCTTCGGAGTCGCCGTGCAATGGCCAGCTCCGGGACCCTTTTATAGCGTTTGGTACTTAATCGCCAGCGGTAATATTTGCTTGTGGCCCCAAGCGCTATTGAGAACATCCCATGTAGGAGTGGGTTGCGGATTCCGCCCCCCACGTTACTAACTGCATTGCCCAAAATGCTCAGATATGAGATATTTCCAATCCACTTGCGCTCGTGGCGATTATACCAGGGTATTTGCATTCCTTCGAGGTCGTAATCATCCATGATCCAGTCCACCCATCCTTCCATTCTGTCGGGCGGTCTCAGTCCTTCAGATAGTGCCAGTGGCCACATAGGAGTGCGTGGGAAAGCAGTGTAAGTTGGAAACGTCTCCAATTGTGCTGCCGGGTTTTCTCGCTGAAGCCGAAACGCCAGTTCAATCGTATTGTTAATCTCCTCGAAAGTTTCAGTCGGGAAACCTACGATAAATGAATACGCAGGGATGATCCCATGTTCTTTGCATCGAATATTCGCTTTGATTATGTCTTCTGTATGAAAGCCTTTATTAATCAGGTCAAGGATGCGGTCGGAGCCGGACTCAGCGCCAAATTTAGTGATACGACCGCCGCTTTTTCTTATCAAATCAAGCTGCTCATCCGTGAATTTGTTGAAATCATCCACACGGGACCCGGTGGCGTACCAGGAAAGGTTCTTTTCACTTCGGACAATTTGCTCACAGATGGAAAAAGCTCTCTTCCTATTCACATAGAATTCATCATCGCGAATCCAGACCCCAGTCAAGTTGAAGCGTTTAGCAGGCTCTTTGATGGCCTCGACTGCCCGTTCCACACTCATACCTCGCCACTTCTTTTCCAGTATACTGGATGCGCAGCAGAAGCCGCATTTATGTGGGCAGCCCCTGCTGGTTTGCCCGATATCAAGGGTTCTTGGACTGTTCTTGAGGAAGTAGTTGTCCTCGTTGATATAGTCTTCCACATTGATAATATCCCACGGAACAGGCAATAATGTATCAAGATTT
>Ga0315548_1002673_pt1 | contig 13726 bp, 6 predicted proteins | sample SalMarSW160110MG_2_FD_202540 | JGI IMG/M metagenome (GOLD analysis project Ga0315548, IMG submission 202540) | Salt marsh sediment microbial communities from the Plum Island Ecosystem LTER, Massachusetts, United States - Salt Marsh Sediment SW1601-110 ... | reverse complement strand
TGGCACACCGAGCATATTTCGGCGTGGATCTCTTTTGCTGTGCTATAGGTCTCGAAGCTGTTGCCGCAGCCGCAGTGCACAACTACCTTATTGTAGGGTGGATGTATGTCCTTTTTCATAAATATGCTCCAAAAATCTTAAACACAGTATTTTAGCAATCTTATCATATATTTCAATAAAAAATAAAACTTTTTTCCAGATAAAATCCGGCAAAGGGTATTTTAGTTGTTTCTGTTTTGTTTTTATTATTGGACAAAGGGATGGGCGAAAAACACAAGATATTTCAGGCGATATTTCCAAATCACGCTTAAAAGCTCAATTTTCAAGTCGAAACTGCCGGCTTTTATTATTCAATCTTAAGCACAACTGGCTTTTATTCGATAATTATCTTGAAGGAAATACCCTCGGATGAAAAGTAACTGAAAATCCAATCAGATAGGGGCAGACGTAATGAAAATCAGGTACGTTGTTTCTTCAATGGTGTTCTGGTGGCGTGAAAATCACCTCTCCTTTGAGCAGGATTGTGAATTTCTCAAGTCACTTGGTTTCGGTGTAGAGCTGTGGCCTAATGCCGGGGGCATTAGCGAGTGCCGTTATGCAAGGCGTAACTGGAGCAGGCTTGCAGGTGCTACTCAAGGTATGCTGGTCTCAATGCGTTCTCGCAGTGATGAGCCGACGTTGGAAAATTGGAAAGAGCAGATGGAGTGCGCAAAACTGCTCGGTGCCAATATTATAACCGACCTGAAAAGTTTTGGTGTTCCTGAAGGCGCGGAGGTTGACGGCTGCGATTTTTCAGAAAAGATAGTTCAAATGGCTAATGAAAACGGAGTAAAGCTCTGCATAGAAACCGGCAGCCTGAAAACTGTCAAGGAAATAGGCAGAAAATTTGACTCCATCTCATATTGTCTTGATACGGGTTTTGCTAATTTAGACCCGGAGTTTAGCTTCAGACAGTATGTGGACGAGCTTGCCGATCGCGTCGCACATCTACATCTGACCGATAATTACGGCCAAATCGATGACCATGAGCCGCCTGGCCTTCGTGGAGGGATACCTCATGAGGATTGGAATTATCTGTTGGAGGTTCTCGGCAGGTATGATAATGAAATTATAGGCTCGCTTGAAATGTGTCCCTGTACGCCGGCGGTTATGATACGCCAGGCCTGCGAGTTTTTGTTTGACGAATTAAGCTGGCCTGAGAAACCTCATAAGCTCTCACAGCTCAAGGCGCATACCAAAGCCCCTCTTAAAAGAAAAACCTGCCCCTAAGGCTGTTGTTATGTCAAAACACGTCGCGCTCAAAAAGTGACTGAAGCGGTAATTTAGCCTTTTTATTTACGGCAGAGCGTTCGCTATGGCTTTTGAAAGCTTGTCAGTCAGGACAGGTGCAGCCTCTGCCAGTGTCAGGTTCATTCTTTGCGCAGTTGCAGTTGCCCTGTTGGCATGATAGAGAAAATCCTCTTCGATTGTAACCTGCTGTGATTCTGATGAACCTGCGGAGCTGTCGCCGCCTTCTGTACCGCCGCCTTTATTGAATGCGTCCGTGTGCGTCACTGCGACATCATCGTGACTGCCGCGCGTTGTTGTGACTTTTTGGCCTTCGATTCTTTCGCCGATTACGACATCAACCACCAGGTTTATATCACGAATCTTATTGCGGTTGGCAACAATATCACCAAGGAGTGCGCCTGCAGCGGCTCCAATCACAGCACCTTCGGTGGTATGGCCATCACCGACATTGTGACCGATAACGCCGCCTGTTACGCCACCGGCAACTCCTCCGACTACTACCGGGCCGAGCTCTTTTTTGGCGCCTTCACCGAAATAGCGAACATCTGCATTGACTGTAAACTGTGCCTCATCGATGTTCCGCGTCAGTCTGTAGCCGAGGCTTTCAATCTCATTGGCCACCGCATTGGAGATGTCGATATCGCTGCCGGAGCTGTTTCTTATTCTGCAGTACACAACCATCTTGTCTGATGATACCGGCCGAATCTTCGGCTGGGGACTCATCCATTTCAAACCTGCCTGCAGTTTTACCTTGTCAGGGTCGGTAGCTCCAACAAGACCCTCATAGCCCCGGTCAACGGATTCGCAACCTTGCAGAAATATCAGGGCGGCGCAAATAACCTGTATGGTGATTCTCAGGTATCTACTGTTATTCATAGGCACTCCTTCCATGTTTAAAAAAAATTCCAATATCGGTTCTATCATAATATCATAGCTTCAGAGCACTTTAATACAAGAATTTTTTAATGAAAATGCTTCAGAGACGATTAATACTTTTACATACGCCCATACTGAGTTGATGCCTAATTTTTGTTTTTATCGCTTTCGTTGCCTATCATATAGCCGGCTGCCGTACCGATTCCTGTTCCGATTAACGTCGATTTGGTATCCCCGCCGACAGCCTGTCCGGCAGCGGCCCCGACACCGGCACCAATCAGGGCCCCGGTCTGGGCATCGCTCTCGCAGCCGCAAATCCAAAATGCCCCGAGAACTATTAAAATCATTAAGAAAATTGTTAATAATTTTCTGCTCATATAAATCCCTTTCCTGTTTTTATACGATTAGTTTAAGCAAAAATCCTTTACCCGTCAAAGATGGATAATCAAACCTTTGTATCCTTTTACGCTTGTAATCTAAAACCGTGGCGGTTATATTTTTTATCGGCCTATTGATTTAATTTTGAGGAGTAAAAAATGAAAACTAAGCTCGTAATTGTCGGCTGTGCCGGCCGAATGGGCAAACGCATCACAGCATTAGCAGTGGAGTCAGGAAGATTTGAAATCATCGGTGCGATTGAGAAAAAGGGGCACCCTGATTTAGGAAAGGATGCCGGATTGGCGGCCTCAGCAGGTCAGTTGAATATCGGCATCGGTTATACCTGGCCGCAAAACGCCGATGTGGTAATCGATTTTTCCCAGCCGGAAGCTGCCGATAAAACTGTAAATTACTGTATTGATAACAAAACAGCTTTGGTCCTTGGCACTACCGGATTAACGGTTGAGCAGCACAAAGGAATTAAAAAGGCCTCAGGAAAAATCCCGATTATTTACGGAACTAATATGAGCGTAGGAATGAATGTTCTATTTGCTCTTGTAGAGACCGCTGCTGTAATGCTTGGCCCTGATTATGATGTGGAAATAGTTGAGCAGCATCACCGTTTCAAAAAAGATGCCCCCAGCGGCTCCGCCCTGACTCTTGCAGAAAGGATATGCAGGGCCACAGACAGGGATGTGGATGCATCTGTTGTTTATGGCAGGAAGGGCAAAGATGCTTTGAGGAAAGAGGGTCAAATCGGCATACACGCCGTTCGGGCTGGTGATATAACGGGGATTCATTCAATAATCTTCAGTACACGTGGCGAGACCGTTACGCTGAATCATACTGCGCACAGCAGGGATGGATTTGCAAGAGGGGCTTTGCTCGCTGCCCAATGGCTTCTTGATAAACAACCGGCTTTGTATTCAATGGTTGATGTTCTGGGTATTAAGTAGCAGGCCTTTATCCTGGGAAAGATTAGATGGCTTTTTGTTTGTTATTATCGGGCAATTCGTATAATTCGCCTGTCATAGAAGCCGTCTTTCAGCCTCAAAAGTAAAAACCTCTTTATTAGGTTTAAAAATCGAACAGAATAGATTGTCTGAGGCGGGTAAAGAAACTGTGGTTTTCGCTTGACAGGATGTGTTTTCAATCATATAATTGCATCAATATGGTATCATAACTAAGCAATACTGGGGATTGTAAACGTGCAATGGAATGGGGATATCATAGTTTTTTTGAAGAAAAAAAATCTTTTTGTGTTATGGAGGCGGGTTTTTTACGTCATATATTATATGTAAAAGCAACACTTTTTTAAGCATTTTGGCCTCTGTGGTGTGATTTTTTGACTGTTGTTTCTGTTTCGGCCCAAAAACATATTTTTTAACTTTTTGCTCTATAGCGACTTGCCGATATGATGTTAATACGCAGAGCTATACATAGTGTCCAGTTTATGGAGATGAATAATGAAACGGCCAGTTTTCCTTGGTGTGTTTATTATATTAACCTCGATTTCTTTTGCGGCGGGTGATACCTTTGAGGTTCCCTCTGACTTTCCTACGATTCAGCAGGCGATAAATGCCGCGTCGGACTACGATATCATAGTTGTGGACGACGACGATTACTCCGGTGTGAACAACGTTAACCTCGACTTTGGCGGCAGGAAAATAACACTTCGTAGCAAGAATGGTGCTGAAGGTTGTACTATAAATGGTGGATTTGCTGCACGGGCTTTTATTTTTCAAAGTGGCGAAGATTCCGAAACTGTCATTGATGGCTTTAAAATCATAGCCGGTCTGGCCGATTACGGTGGGGCAATTGAATGTCAAGATTCCTCTCCGACAATAAAGAACTGCATATTCATCAATAATGTAGCTTTCAACGATGGTGGAGCTATAGACTGCGAAAATTCTTCCCCCCTTATTAAAAACTGCATATTTAACACAAACGCTGCCTACGGTTATGGAGGTGCAATTGAGTGTTATCAGTCTTCTCCGACCGTTAAAAACTGTCTTTTTGTAGGATGTTACGCAGCCGTAAACGGCGGAGCTGTTGACTGTTATTTCGGTTCCAAAGCCGTTATCACCAACTGCACTATAGTTAGCAACTCTAATGGCACCGGTGTAGCAGGAGGTATAAATTCCAGTGGTTCTTCACAGCCGGTTATTACAAGCTGTATTTTATGGGATAATACAGGTGACCTTTTCAACTGCAGTGCTACATTTTCTTGTATAGAAGACGGTGACACCGGGCTTGGGAATATCAGCAGCGATCCTCTGTTTAGGGATGGGCCTCTTGATAGCGTGATGGGAGGTTATTACCTCAGTAACACTGCAGCGGGACAATTGCAGAGCAGCCCTTGTATTGATACGGGCCTCGGGCCGGCGGTGCCCTTTGCGGAGCCGAACAGTTTTACAACGAGAACGGATAGCCTGGCCGATGTAGGTATAGTGGATATCGGCTTCCATTATCCTGATACCAGGCCTGCCGCTGAGTACCTGTTAACTACTTCTGTTGTGGGCGGAAGCGGCGGCTCAATCCATCCTGATTTACCGGCTCCCGGTGAATATTATCGAAAATTCGCTGACGTGTCTCTTACAGCGACCCCGGCAGCGGGTTATAAGGTTAAGCAGTGGACCGGAGCATACAACGTTCCCGCACCCAAAACTAATAACAATATTGTCACAATACTTGGCGACACAGATGTTACCGTGGAATTCGAGCTCCTGGAGACCTATCAGCTTACGACTGCTGTTGATGCTGCAACGCCGTACGGCACGATAATGCCGAGCAGTGGTCCATATCAGGAAGATAGTGTTGTAACCGTTACGGCCATACCGGCGGAGGATTATGTAGTTGAGATGTGGAACGGTATGCCGCCGCCGAATCCGTACGACCCGAACCATTTTACGGTAGTAATGGACTCCGATAAAATTGTGACAGTGAAATTTATCTCGAAATATATAACGCATAAACTCACGGTTGAGATTCTGGATGAAAATGGTGATCCGGACCCCAGCCTGGGTATAATAGAGCCACGCAGGGGAGGGACATATCTGCACGGAACTGTTGTCGATGTTGTTGCAACACCTATCAGCATAGATTATGAAATCGAGGAATGGACAGGAACCGATAACCCGGCTTCGACCGACAGTCACCAGACTGTAACAATGATAGAAGATAAACACGTGACCGTTAAGATTGTTGAGCGGAATAAATATTACCTGAACGTTTCGGTTTCGACAGCCGATGAAGAAAATGACGGCACAACCGTGCCTTTAGGAGGCCCGTTCCAGTTTTACGAGGGAGAGGTAGCAACGATAACAGCAATCTCTGATCCCGGATACGAACTGAAGTGGTGGAAAATCAGTGGTATTACTAATTGGCCCGTAAACGGGGACGATTATAACGTGCTTAATTTGACAATGGACTCGGACAAGGATGTTGAGGCCGCGTTCTGGGAGGGTTGTCATATTAATCGTGATCCTGATAATCTTCGATTTACAAAAATTCAGGATGCTATCGACGCTGCCGAAGAGAGAGATACCGTAATAGTTGGTGACGGTATCTGGTCTGGTGACCGTAATCGTGACTTGGAAGTTAACGATGTTAACATAGATATACGGAGTAGAAACGGGGCTAGAAACTGCATCATAGACTGTGGGGGGGCCGGCATTGATCCCAACTTTTATCATAGAGGCTTTGATTTCAACGATATAAATGACCCGAATATGGAATTTACCATCAGAGGCTTTACTATCAGAAACGGCTTTGCGGAATACGGCGGCGGGATACGTTTTTATGATGTAAACGCGTCTATAACAATTAGAAACTGCATCCTTGAGAACAACGGTGCTGATGAAAGCGGCGGTGGAATCTACTGTTTCGAATCAGAACCTGTCATTTTGAATACGGAATTTTTTAATAACACATCGCTCGACAGCGGCGGCGGTATCAGCTGTGATTCCAATTCTCACGCGGAGTTGATTAATTGCCTGTTTGCATATAATTATACCGCAGATGAAGGAGGAGCAATCTATCTCGTCGACTCCGACCCGAATATCTATCTGTGTACCGTAGCTTATAATACCAGTAACGAATACGGCGACGAAGGCTACCTCAGTGGTATCTATGCCGACGAAAGTGACCCGAATATTCGCAACTGTATCGTTGGTCGCAATGATTGGTCTGCGCTGGTTCAGGGCTCTTTATGGGGAGACGAGAATTATAACGGCGATGACCTCATCGATTGCGAGGCTGTATTTTCCTGCATCGAGAATGGAGACGGCGGCCAGGGCAATATAAGCGGTGACCCTCTATTCATTACAGGGCCTTTCGGAGATTTTTACCTGACGGAAGTTTACCAATATCATCGCAATATCTATGGCGGGTATGACGTTATAGCGCCAAGCGCCTGCATTGATACCGGAGAAGAGGATTTCTATATAAACCTGCAGCAGCCTCCACCGGATGGTTACGAACTGCCCAACTTGACCACAAGTGTTTTTAGTACGCCAGACGATGTTTTTACGGATATGGGTTATCACTATCGGCTCTATACCAGAGGAGTTTTCACACGTGAAATAACTGTATCGGTGGGTGTCAATGGTATAGTGCAGTATTATGAAATAGACGATTTGGGCAATCAAATTGGCCCAACTAATGTCGTTACACCGCTAACCTCACCGGTGGTTCTTGAGCTGGTACCATACACGAAGATGCGCCTGCAGGCTGTACCCGACCCTAATTACATAGTGTATTACTGGTACCGGAACGGCTCGCAATACAGCTACTATAACATTTTAGATTTCTACGCAATGGACGATGAAAACTTCTATGTGACATTTGAGCCTGCCCATTTCAAAACCATCCATGTTCCCGGCAGCTTCCCTTATATCGGTATTCAGGATGCGATAGAATCTGCAAGGGATGGAGATACGATTGTTGTTGCGCCTGGTACTTATCCCGGAAACGGTTATCTCGTAGATAAGGCTATAACAATCACAAGCATTGACCCTGAAGACCCGGATTTCGTAGCCAATACAATTATTGACTGCAACTTAGGAAACTTGGGAGGTGTGGAATGGGGGTCGGTGGGCTTTTTCCTTGATGATATCGGTCAGGGGCCTGCTTTGCTGAACGGATTTACGATTGTCAACGGAAGATTTGTGTCAGGAGGCGGCACGGACGGGCAGCCGCCTGGTGGTGCGGGCAGTTCGACCGGCAGTAATATATCTTTATTAGGTGGAGGGATAACTATTAACGGCGACCACACCGTTAAAAATTGCGTGCTGCGGAACTGCAGGGTCGCTTCAGGCGATGGCGGCAATGGTGCCGCAGGAGGAATAACCGGAGCGGGAGTTCCTGTTCCCGACGGCGGTACCGGCGGCAGTAGCGGCGATGTAGGCGGCGGTGGCATCTATATCAGGGGCGGTAGCCCGCTTATACAAGACTGTCTGATTGAAGATTGTTATGCAAGCTCAGGCGATGGTGGAAATGGGGGTCAGGGAGCTGCTGCCACTGCACCCCCGCCAGCAACGCCCAGCCATCCGGGAGGCAGAGGAGGTGACGGTGGAATTGCCGGCTTCGCACGGGGAGGCGGTATTTACTGCGATGCAGGGGCTCCTACGTTTGAAAATGTTATTGTTAGAAATTGTAGTGCTATGGGAGGTACCGGCGGTGATGGCGGAAACGGTGGTGCGAGTGCGGTGGGATGGGGAGTTACAACCGGTGGTCGCGGCGGCGACGGAGGAGTTCCTATGCCGGTCTTTGGAGGCGGGGTGTGCTACGAGCCGGGAACTACGCCAACCTTTATTAACTGCACGATTGTTGACAGTCTTGCGCAGGGAGGTAGAGGCGGTAATGGCGGAAATGCTGGCAGTAACCCCCAGAATCCGCGGAGAGGTGGGATCGGCGGTTTAACCGATACTGCTTACCTGCTGGCTATAGTACAAACATACTATGAGTCTCCACCGCAGTATTACGGTCCGGGGTCTTCTGAATTCTCTTTTGGGACGTACGACTATTATGCCCCGTATAATTTCAGCGCGTTTGGCGGCGGCGTATTCTGCGGTTACGTGAGCAATTCGATATTCGTTGACTGTGATATCAGCAATAATGTAACTGTTGGTGCAATCAGCGGCATAGGTGGTGTGGACAGCGATGGTGATTACTGGCTGCCGGTTAGAAATATGGAGATGCCAAGTTACGGCAGCGGGGCCTATATAGGCCGAAACACAACATCCGTGTTTTTGGATAGTACTATCCAGGATAATCGTGCCAATTATCCAGGATACCCGGACACAGACCCCAATTATGAACATCTTGGCTATGGTGGTGGAGTATGTGTAAGAACGGGCCGGTTCACCGCGGGTGTGCTTTACGGCATTGCACGCTTTAATAATTGTCAAATAACGGGTAACACGTCTCCGATTGGTGGGGGCATTTATGCAACAGGCTTAACGAATTTCGACATCACCGACTCTAACTTTTTCGATAATCTGGCTTATTCCGGTGCCGGCATTTTCACAATAGATAATATAAATACGAATATAGCAAGGTGCAATTTTGTTAATAACAGAGCAGATAACAGCGTGTATCCTGAAAATCCGGATCCCGATATAATAGAAGCAAGCATACCGGGTGCCGGTGGGGGACTTTTCCTCTTCAACACTGATGTGCTCGTTTCGGACTGTCGAATTACCGGCAACAATGCCACCGGCTTAGGGGGTGGTACGTATATGGGTGGTCAACCAGGGCATTTTAATGTGAAACCAAGGCTTAACAATTGCCTGATAGCCGATAATATAACAAACTACAATGGCGGCGGCGTTTGCAGCAGTTGGGGTGTGGAATCAACAATTAGTAACTGCACATTAGCAGACAATACAGCTGCTGTCTCGGGTGGCGGTATCTATTGTTCGTATGACAGCACTACGGGGCTGAAAAACAGCATTGTCTGGAATAATAGCGCAGTCAGTGGCCCGGAGATGGCGCTGAATGATAACAGTCCTGATAATCCTGCGCCGACAACTCTTAATGTGTCTTATTCAGATGTCGAAGATGGTCAGGCGGGTGCATTTGTTGGGACAAACAGCATATTGAATTGGGGCAGCGGAAATATACAGGATGACCCGATGTTTGTAAACGGTGACCTCGGCACTCATTATCTTAGCCAGGTTAGCGCAGGACAGATGGCTACCAGCCCCTGCGTGGACACCGGAAGTACCTTGGCAAAATATTTGGGATTACATGTATACACCACAAACACCGAGAATGAGCCGGATAGGGACTTGGCTGATATGGGCTACCACTATAAAACCTACGTCGCCATACCTGGTGATTTTGACCGCGATGGTGATGTGGATTTGGATGACCTCAGTATCCTTTTATCATACTGGCTGGAGCAAAATTGCGAGCTTATCAATGATTGTGAAGGTGCTGATTTTGAACCTGACGGTGATGTGGATTGGGTCGATTATGCCAGATTCACAGAAATCTTCTTCCTCGAAAACGTTTTAGACATGACGGCTCCTGAGCCCAATCCTATGACTTGGGAGATGGAGCCGACTATTCTGAGTTATCATTCAGTTATTATGACTGCGACAACAGCTACTGACGCGAGCGGAGTGCAGTATTATTTCGACTGTGTCAGCAGCGGTTGCCACGATAGCGGTTTGCTGGACAGCCCGACATATACTGATACCGGTTTGGCTGATAATGCGGCATACACTTACCGTGTAAGGGCATCTGATAAATCGCCGATTAAAAATCCAACGGGTTGGTCTTCAGAGGAAACCGTAATTATACCATCAAGCAGCGTCGATATCTTCCCGCCTGAGCCGAATCCAAGCACGTGGGAAATCGAACCGTATGAAGACCCGAACTTCTTTATCAATATGACCGCAACAACTGCTACGGATGTAAGTCTGCCGGTGATGTACTATTTCGACTGTACTTCCGGGCCGGGCAATGACAGCGGCTGGCAGCTCAGTCCTGCTTATCAGGACGATGTCGGTGCCGGCACAGATCAAAATTCCTTCTGTTATACAGTTAAAACAAAGGATGCTTATGGTTTCGAGACATTAGAATCTCAACAACGATGTGTTTATATGGATCACACGGCGCCTCGGCCGGATCCGATAACCTGGGAGAAGGAGCCTAATGCTGTTTCTCAGGTAGCAATTAATATGACAGCAACAACGGCAACAGACCCCTGTGGTGTTGAGTATTATTTCGCCTGTACATTGGGCGGTGGCCACAATAGCGGCTGGCAGGCCAACCCCAGCTATACTGATACCGGTTTATACGAAGGTACAACGTACACCTACAAGGTCCGGACACGCGATAAATCGTATAACCAAAATGTAGGCGATTGGTCAAGTGAAATAGAAGCATATACATGGGAAGATGTTGATAATCCTGAGCCTTGGCCAGCTGAATGGGCGGAAGGCGGCGAGCCGAATGCGGTACCAGGCCAGAATGAAATTGCTATGACGGCACAGACGGCAACCGATATTAGCGGCGTGGAGTACTATTTCGAGTGTACCTACGGCGACTGCCACGATAGCGGCTGGCAGGACAGCCCAACATATACAGATACAGGTCTGGATGTGAATGAGATTCACACCTATAGAGTCAGGACGCAGGATAAAGCATCGCCACCGAATCCGAATTCACCGAATGAAGCTGACTGGGGCTGGTCGACTGAAAAATCTGCATTGATTGACTTTATCACTCCAACGCCTGACCCGACAGTGTGGCTTGTAGAGCCTTACGAGGATTACAACGACACGAAAGGTTGTTATCAGCATAGAATGGAAGCCGGAAAAGCAACTGATATTAATGGTATGGACCCGAATACAGGCATTTTCGATCCCAACCGCGTGGAGTATTACTTCGTATGTCTTCATGATGTTGATTTATGCAGCGGTTGGCAGGATAGCCCTGTATACGATGTCGATGTTGCATCTCCCGGTCTCTTATATGCTTACCGAGTAAAGGCAAGAGATAAATCCACCAATCACAACGAGACCGGATATTCGGATTGGAAGTTAGCCTTACCCGGGGGGCCGTAAGAGGAATAGCAGGTTTTATAGACAACAAACAGCCGGCCGTATGAAAAGCCGGCTGTTTTTTTCAACTTACTATCTAGAATTTTTTTAAGTTAAATTTGAAACTATGTTTACTGCGTTAAAGAAAGCGTGTATAAAAATCGGCCTGAATAGAGAACCGCTCTTTTCATAAGAATAACCCATACCTACAGACAGAACAAATAATGCCGGCCAGTGCTCCAGATTTTTATGAGTCGATACGAAAAAAACTGAAGTAATGATAATCGATAGCCACGCCCTTTTTGTAAAGGAACGCAGCATACTCTGAAGGAGACCCCGAAATATCATTTCTTCAAATATGGGTGATATTATAACGGCAGAGAAGAGGACCGAAATCATAAGAGGCAGCTGTTGGTGTTTTGTGAGAAATTCAATTTCACGGTGTTGTTCCATCTTAAAGTCCGGGTCGATGAAAAGCTTTCCTGCCTCTATTGTTAGAATAACCATTACCATCACAACGGGCCAGACGGCAAGATAATTTATTGCCGCAATGCCGAAATCTTTTCCTATCGTTCTCGGATTCAGACCAAAGCCTTTAAGCCGGCGCGCAAAACTGGCCCGGGCGAGAAACACTATTATCACAGTTATTGCAATCGCGCCTCCGATAGTGACCAGATTTTCCACGAATGCCTCCTGCCATTTCGGCATATCGCCCATGATTAATGTGGTCATTTCCACAGCAGCCGGGAGAAAACCGATGTAAATAAGTAATGGCAAAAAAGGGAGATATAAAGGCATATTATTTCGGCGCGGTATCGAATCGGCCAGAGATTCTCTGCCCAGCGATGTTTTTAATAGCCAGTAACCGAGAAAACCTGCTCCCACCACAGCGATAATCGATTCTGGGAATATTATATATTCAGATATTTGTCTGAAGATGCCTGAAAAATTCATATTCTGCATCCTGCTTTTATTTAATGGTAGTAATTGTAAAAACAATAACCTTTGGATTAAACCTGCTTGAAATCAGGCTAATCTTGTATTACATTAGCGTTGTCTTTGCAAGGAAAATAGGTTATGGATATCTTTCGTATCGAAGGCCCTGTTCAGCTTTCCGGCTCGGTTACAGTAAATGGTTCGAAGAATGCAGCGCTGCCGATAATGGCCGCCTGCATCCTGGCTGCCGGGAAGTCAACTATCCTTTCTGTTCCCAACCTCTCGGACATTTCCGTTTGCTGTGAATTGCTTACCGGTGTCGGCTGCAAAGTTCAAAAAAACGAGGACGGCAGCCTGAGTATAGATGCCGCGACGATTGACAATCCGGTTGGTGACTATGAAATTGTCCGCAGGATGCGAGCCAGCATTTGTGTTCTCGGCCCGCTGCTGGCACGATGCCGCAGGGCAGAAGTTTCAATGCCGGGCGGCTGTGCAATAGGCGACAGACCCGTTGATATACATCTTCGGGGGCTGCGTGAACTCGGCGCTGAAATTCACCTCGAAAATGGATATATCATCGCCGAAGCTGCCGATGGGCTGACTGGCAGTAGTATATTTCTTGGCGGCCCTTTTGGTTCGACCGTCCTCGGAACGGCGAATGTCCTGATGGCGGCAACGCTTGCGAAGGGAAAAACAATCATAGAATCGGCCGCGTGCGAGCCTGAAATTGCTGATTTGGCGAATTTTCTCAACTCGATGGGAGCAAAAATTTCAGGTATCGGCTCGCCTCGGCTGACCATAGAAGGCGTCAAAGAGCTGCGCCCGTCTGAGCATAAAGTCATTCCCGACAGAATCGAGGCCGGAACATTTATGGTCGCTGCTGCCATAACCTCAGGCCGGTTGCAGATAAACAACTGCCGGCTCGATGATATGATGGCTGTTGTTTATAAATTAAGAAATATCGGCGTCACTGTCGACGAATCAGATGGCGGCTGTCTTGTCACCCGAAACGGCCCCATACACGCCAGCCACATAACCACTCAGCCTTATCCGGGTTTTCCTACAGACCTGCAGGCCCAGTTTATGGCACTGTTGTCACTGGCTGACGGTAACAGCATCATTATTGAGAAGATTTTTCCGGACAGGTTTATGCATGTCGCAGAGCTGAATCGTATGGCTGCCAGCCTTAGAAA
>Ga0315548_1002671_pt1 | contig 13728 bp, 7 predicted proteins | sample SalMarSW160110MG_2_FD_202540 | JGI IMG/M metagenome (GOLD analysis project Ga0315548, IMG submission 202540) | Salt marsh sediment microbial communities from the Plum Island Ecosystem LTER, Massachusetts, United States - Salt Marsh Sediment SW1601-110 ... | reverse complement strand
ACATCAGTGCTATGCACCCCCAGCCAGGCCACGACGCCATCGCGCACCACCTCCCGCTCCCCGCCCGCGCCCAGCCACGCCTTGATGACGAAACTGAGTCGACTCCGGTGGCAAAACTTTGTTACCCAGTGCCTGACCGGCGAAGCGATATCCTGACAAGGGAACCCGCATTCCAGCCATGCGACGATGAGGTAAGTCGCTTGAAACAGATAAGAACGCTCGATAATCCAACGCCGAGCGCTCTCTCGAACCACCTCGGGGCAAAGCCTGAGACCCCACGAAAGAACGAGATTATTATCACCAGCACAAGCGGCAGCCCTCTCAATCCACAACCTGAGAGTGCTGTAGTCCTCTTCAGCAAGGTCGCCTGCATTGGCTTCGGTCTTGACATATCGGGCAAGCCAACCAAGAGCATTCTGGACCTCCAGATCCTCCCAGGCTCCATCCCAGACGTCTGGATGACGATCTAGGGAACGAATGATCTGAAGAGGCGTTAGAAGGGACGTTCGAATGAGCACGTCGCGCACAGCGCGCCACGCAGCCACCTGGCCGGTCGCCATTCTGTCTCCCAAGACCTGGGGCCAGTCAAGGCCGTCCAAAGGCGGCTGATCGGCCACCCTCTGCAAAGCACGCAGGGCCGAACGCAAGCAGCCGGCCTCGCAGGCGAGTGACAAAAGCTCCTCAACAAAACGTTCCACCGTGTAGGGTATCTGCTGCAAGAATGCCAAGAGGATCTGATCTGCCAAAACGTCATGCGCAATCACCCAGGTTGGCGCTCCTCCAAACTCCTCGAGAGACAAGCGCTCGACCCAGCCATCAACGGTAAGGACATCGAGCAGCCTTCCAAACCCTCCCTGGTCCAGCAAATGGAAGAGATCGACAGGCATCGGCAACATGGAGACAAAAAAGGCCAGTTCGCGACCGACAGTAGGCTCACCAAAGCTGAGTTGAACGCGCTTGCCAACCCAGGTGCCAAAGTCTGTCTCGTTGAGCAGCTCGGCAAGATCGTCCGTACGGCCCGTACTGAAGAGATAGGAAATGAAAACCGCAAAGATCGGTACATCCCGGCACAGAGCAAGGTGTTTGTCCGTTGCCTCTATGCCGCTATGCTCAAGAATGTGGCGCACCACCCCACGCCGATAACTCTGGAGCCAAACCTGTTCGAAATCTCGGACGAAAGGGGAGAGATCAACTCTCTGGCGGCGAGACGAAGCGGGAAGCGCGTGGTAATGGCTACTACGACAACTTGCGACGTAGCACAGATGTGCAAAGTAGGTATCACTGAGATCGTTGACGACATGCTCCAGTTCGACAAAGCCCTGCTGGGTCTCGACGTAATCGAAGAGCAACAAGACCGGCACACCAGGTGTCACCCACTCCTTCAGACGCTCAAGCGCATCCGGCTGCAAACGACTTTGAGCGCGAAAGACCAACCATCCCTTGCACTCAGCCAAGTGAGCGATCTCCTGCGCCAGACGGGTTTTCCCAACCCCGCCGCCCCCTGTCACAACCAACCCGGTCGTCGCACCATCCTCGAACAAAGCAAGGAGGTCTTCCTCATCCGCTATACTCACATCCGCTGGCAAGGGAATGGATTCAAGGTGATGGAGCCGACTGTAGTAAGGGAGTTTCTCGCTACTGAGGTAAGCCCGAAAAGTGCCAAGGTCGCGCGATTCGGCCAATGGAATCAGCCCCAGCGGGCGTATCAGTGGAAACCAACGAAACAAGACATGTGGCTGATGAGACAACCGATTGCATAAATCACTCCAGTCCAAAACCCTCACCACAAGCTCTTTAAGATGCGCAAGGTGCGGATACTCCTCGCCAAGCTTGACAAAGAAACCAGTGATTTCCCGCTGGAGTTCATCCAATTGCTCTAGGTTGCCCAAAATCGAGCTGATGCAAAAAACATATTCCCCGATTTTGGGATCAGTCTGATACCACGGCCCATATTGTTTGTGGCGCTTGGCAGGGCCACCCGGCGTAGTAAGATGCGTGCCAAGTTTACCGGCCACATCGCGCCAGCGACGACGCGCCTCTTCCAGCCCATCCTTGCCAATGAACTTGCACTCAACAACGGTCCGAGTACCTGCCGTTGTTTGACAGAGATCTATTGCGCCATCTTTACCGCCGGTGGGAAAAAGATGCAAGTCAGGATAGTCGGCACGCAAGACTTGATGAGCAAAAACCTGAAAAGTGTCGCCAATATCCTCTCGGACGAGCCCAGGATTCAGATTGCGTCTGACAAATCGCGGAATGTCCATACAGGTCACACCCTCTCCCTTGCTGAGACCGGAACAAATGGATTATAGCATGAGCGCATACCCTTTGTCCAACTACCAAAATGTGTTAAAATGTCTTTTTGCTCACATTGCCGGATAAGTCCGCGAATCTCAAATCGACCAATCTCCAATCTCTATCATGGCACAAGAAAAGATCGTCGTGCGCGGCGCACGAGAACACAACCTGAAGAACATCTCTGTCGAGATACCACGCAACAAGCTGGTGGTCGTCACCGGCATCTCGGGATCGGGCAAATCGTCCCTGGCGTTCGACACCATCTACGCCGAGGGGCAACGGCGCTACGTTGAAAGCCTCAGCGCCTACGCGCGCCAGTTCCTCGGCCAGATGGAAAAGCCGGACGTGGATCAGATCGAGGGCCTTTCCCCGGCCATCTCCATCGACCAGAAGGGCGCCTCCCACAACCCGCGCTCGACCGTCGGCACCGTCACCGAGATCTATGACTACCTGCGGCTGCTCTACGCCCGTATCGGTATCCCCCACTGCCCGCAATGCGGGCGCGAGGTCGTGAAACAATCAGCCCAGCAGATCGTGGACGCGGTCATGGCGATGTCACCCGGCACGCGCTTCCAGGTGCTGGCCCCGCTGGTGAAGGACCGCAAAGGTCATCACCAGGCGGTCTTCGAGGACGTGCGCAAGGCCGGCTTTGTGCGTGTGCGGGTCGATGGCCGCGTGTACGACGTGGACGAGGAGATCGAGCTCGACCGGTACAGGATGCACACCATCGAGGCGGTCGTGGATCGGCTGGTCATACCGGAGGGCGACGAAGATGGTTTCCGCTCGCGCCTCACCGACTCGATCGAGACGGCGCTCCAGTTGGGCGACGGCGTGATGATCATCAACGACGTCTCCGCCGACCCGCCGCAAGACCTGCTCTACTCGGAGCACTTTGCCTGCCCGATCTGCGGCATCAGTCTGCCAGAGATCGAGCCGCGCACCTTCTCCTTCAACAGTCCCCACGGGGCATGTCCTGAGTGCCAGGGACTGGGGACGCGGCTGGAATTCGACCCCGAGCTGGTGGTACCCAATCCCGACCAGACCATCCAAGAAGGCGCCATCCACGCCTGGAACATCCGCGACAAAGAAGGCTACCAATGGCACATCGTCAAAGCCGTCTGCGAGCACTACGATATCCCCACCGATGCGCCCTGGCGCAAGTTGAACGATGCCCAGCACCACATCGTCCTATACGGCAGCGGCGACGAGCGGATTCGCGTTCAGTACACCAGGCGGGGCGGCGACGGGTATCGCAGCGACCTCGTGCGTTACGAGGGTATCATTCCCAACCTACAGCGCCGCTACCACGAAACGGACTCCGACTACATCCGTAGCAAACTCGAAGAGTTCATGGCCCGCCGGCCCTGCCCAGCCTGCGGCGGCGCGCGGCTACGGCCCGATGCACTGGCGGTCACGGTCGCAGGCAAGCCGATCAGCGAGATTACCAGTTGGCCGGTCACGAGATTGATGGATTGGATCAACAGTCTGTCGCTAAGCGACAAGGAGCAAGCCATTGCCCGGCGTGTCCTCAAGGAAGTTCGCGAGCGCTTACAGTTCATGGCCAACGTGGGATTGGACTATCTGACGCTTGACCGCACCGCTGACACGCTGGCCGGTGGTGAAGCGCAGCGCATCCGCCTGGCGACGCAGATCGGATCACAACTGATGGGCGTGCTCTATGTGCTGGACGAGCCCAGCATCGGGCTGCACCAGCGCGACAATGCCCGCCTGATCCACACGCTGGAGGAGATGCGCGACCTGGGGAACACGCTTATCGTAGTCGAGCACGACGACGCTACCATTCGCGCTGCCGACTGGATCATCGACCTGGGGCCGGGGGCAGGAGAGCACGGCGGGGAGGTCGTCTGCGCCGGAACGCTCGACGACATCATCGCCTGTCCCGAAAGCCTGACCGGAGCTTACATCTCCGGCCGCAAGTGCATCCCGACACCCGCACACCGGCGCGCGGGGAACGGCGGAAAGCTGATCATCCGCGGCGCCCGCGAACACAACCTCAAAGACATCGACGCGACCATTCCCCTAGGGAGGTTCGTCTGTATCACCGGTGTCTCCGGCTCCGGCAAGTCCACGCTGCTGGTAGACGTCCTGCACCAGCGTCTGGCACAGGTGCTGCACGGATCGCGCGAGCGGGCAGGCGAGCACGACACCGTCGAGGGGATCGAGCACATCGACAAGGTGATCAATATCGACCAATCACCCATTGGGCGCACGCCGCGCTCCAACCCGGCCACCTACACCAACCTCTTTGGTCCCATCCGCGACCTGTTTGCCAAGCTGCCCGAGTCCAAGATCCGCGGCTACAAGCCGGGCCGCTTCTCCTTCAACGTCAAGGGCGGCCGCTGCGAGGCCTGCCAGGGACACGGGACGCTGCGCATCGAGATGCAGTTCCTGCCGGATATCTACGTCTCCTGCGATGTCTGCCACGGGCGACGCTACAACCGGGAAACGCTGCAGATCCACTACAAGGGCCAAACAATCGCCGAGGTGCTCGATATGACAGTAGACGAGGCGATGGAATTCTTCGCCGCCTTCCCTGCCATCAAGCGAAAGCTTAAGACGTTGCAGGACGTGGGGCTGGGTTACATCCGGTTGGGGCAGCCCGCGCCGACCCTCTCCGGCGGCGAGGCACAGCGGATCAAGCTCTCGCGCGAGCTATCGAAAAAGGCCACCGGCCGCACCCTTTATGTGCTCGACGAGCCCAGCGTCGGGCTGCACGCCGCCGACGTGGACAAGCTCATCGCTGTGCTCAACCGGCTGGTGGATGCAGGCAACACCGTCATCATCATTGAGCACAACCTGGACATCATCAAAGTGGCCGACTGGATCATCGATCTGGGGCCGGAGGGCGGCGACGCCGGAGGCGAGATCGTGGCCGAAGGCACGCCGGAGCAGATCGCCAGGGTTAAGGCCAGCTATACTGGCCAATTCCTGAAGCACGTCCTCGGCAATACGAAGGGATAACACCAACAATGACACATCGGCTCAGACACCTGTGGAAGCGGAATTCTGCATTGACAGGCGTCCTCATCACTGGCACGCTGCTGGCAATCTGCTATGGCTTTGCCCTGCAGCTACCTTTTTTCTTCGATGACCTGCCTATTATGACCTGGCTGCGTCACAATAGTTTGATAGACATCTGGACAGGAGCATCGGAAAGCTATTACCGTCCATTGGCTTTCACCACGTACAAGATCGGACAGCAGTTCCCCCAAGGCATGCGCCAGATCATACTCCACGGAGTCAGTCTGATACTTCACTGGACTAGCGCTATACTGATCATGCAAATCGTCAGACTCTGTGGCAAAAGTCCCCAGCAGGCGCTGTTAGCCTCGATATTGTTCATAGTCTTTCCGTTCATGTACGAAGCCGTGCCATGGGTGACCGCCATGCCCCACCCGATGGTCACCAACCTGGCCTTGTTGGCCACCTTTGGGGCCTTGAAGGCCGAATACGGTAACAAGCCAGGATGGTGGGCACTCAGCGTGCTGGCCACCACACTGGCTCCCTTCGCCCACGAAAGCGGCTACGTGTGCGCTTTCATCGTGGGTGGCATCGTCATTATCCAATATGGCCTGCGCAGCCGACGGCGACTTATCCTCATTGCCCTGGGCAGTGCGCTCAACATCGGCCTCATATTGTTGCGCAGCGTCACCCCCGACGTGGGAGCCCCTGGGTTCGAAGGGCTTGAGGATTGGGTACAGAATACATTCTTCTTCCTGCACGGACTGGTCTACCCCGTGGCGCCAATTATCGGCTGGCTGGCGTATCATCGAGGAGGACACGATTTCACACTGGTCGCTGCCGCCACAGCCTGCTTATTTGGATTGTTGATCTGGCTCGCGTGCCGCAACCGAGATTGGCGATGGGCCGCTGGCAACTTATGGTGGTGGCTCTGCGCGTCACTCCCTGCAGCAGCGTCGCTCAGTTACGGCCGTCTCTACACCTCTCCCCGCCTGTACGCCCTGGCATCAGCCGGCATCGTGATGCTGTGGGCCGGTATCATCGTCGAGTTGGGCAAAGTGGTACGCAACATGTGGGGCCGCAGGCTGGTGTGGACGCTGCTGGCTGGTGCCATCGTAGCGCAGAACGTCGCGTTCATCTACCGCCAACGCGAGCTATTCCTCTCGCTCAACAGCACCTACCAGACCGTCCTGGAAGCAGCGGAGAACGAGAACAACGTCCCGCTGGGGTTCGTGAACCTGCCGAGAGGTTTAGGAAGAATGGACAAAGTCTACGCCATGACACACGAAAGCACCCTCTTTGTCCCCCCTTACTCGAACGTCGCGGAGTTTATCGAGGTGAACAAGGAATGGAGGGCCGCAGACGCCGTAATGTACCCCCCGGTCCTCCAAGCAACCGACATCACGTACGACTTTCAGGGCAAGGGGATCGACTGGGGGCAAATGCGCCAGTTTGCCATCGACCACCGCACGGTCTGGCTGACCCGATACAGCGATGGACGGTTCGACCTGAGATACGTGGGAAGAATCACGCCCAACGCAGCGCCATCCCCCGATGAACCGTTGGTCTGGTTCGAAGGGGACACGATCATTGAATCGACATCGGTGCAGGAGATAGAGGAGGGGCATTGGGCCGTCACGATCATCTGGCTGGCGCCAGGCCCCGTGCAAGGCAAAATCTTTGTGCACATCCGCGATGCAGCTCAGAACTTGGTCGCCCAGGCAGATGGGCCGGCCTTGGGCGGCATGGTACCCCCCTGGATCTGGCAGTCCGGTGACCGTATCGAAGACGTGCGGCACATCATTTTGCCAAAGGACGCCGGCCCTTACACCGTGCAAGTGGGCCTCTTCCACGAAGATGTGAGGTTCCCTGCGTTTATGAACGATGCTCGCTGCCCAGACGATGCAGCACCAGTAGCAACCCTCGAATAAACTGGTTTTCTACTCTTCTGGACACAAACTTGCAACGCATCGTTATCCATTCCACAACTGAATTGTGGTAAGATTGTGGCAAGCGGCGGTGAGTGCACACACCCACCACGCGTTCTGTGCGCCCCTGGAGGGACAATGCCCGCCAACTTGACCTCACGCCTGATCCTGACAGCAACGCTGGCTTGGGATCAGGCAGTCCAACTGGGCTCCTACGTGGTTAGCGGCATCCTGCTGGCAGCGCTGCTGGGCCAACTCGATCTGCCCCGCCGCTGGAGGAATTGGCTACACCAGGGCAACCCGGCGACGGTGGTAGGGGCCGCCTGCCTGGGCAACGCCTCACCGCTATGCACCTACGGCATGGTGCCCGTGTTGATGGAACTCTTACGCGGCGGCGCGTCGCCCGGCGCGGCAATGGCCTTCCTGGTTGCCTCCCCGCTCCTCAACCCCCAGTTGTTTGCCGTGATGGCCGGCAGCCTTGGGTTACCCCTGGCGCTGGCGCACGCAGCCGGGGTGCTGCTGCTCAGCGTGCCGGTTGGCCTGCTGGCGCGGCGACTGAGGCCGGAGGCATTCTTGAACAAGCAGGTGCTGTCCAATCCCCCAATTCCCACTCCGATCCCTCCCTCTCTCCCCAATAAAAGGGGAAAAAGGGAGCAAGGGGAAGGAAAAAGGAAAGCACTCTCTCACCTCCTCCGCCTCACCGAAACCATCGGCCTGTACTTTGTCACCGGCGTGATCCTGGCCGCCCTGCTGCAGACCCTCGTCCCCCACGAGTGGATCTCGTCGCTCCTCGGCACGGGCCACTGGTACGGTGTGCCGCTGGCGGGTCTACTGGGCGTGCCCTTATATGCCTGCGGCGGCGGGGCGGTGCCCCTCATGGCTGGGCTGTTGACACTGGGAATGAGTCCCGGCGCGGCGCTGGCCTTCTTCCTGGCCGGGCCGGTCACACGGCTGACGTCGCTGGCTGCGCTGGGAACGCTGCTCAATCGGCAGGCGCTGGCCGCCTACGTGGTCTACGTCGTCGTAGGAGCGGCGCTGGCAGGGCTGGCGCTCAACCTGGCATTGGGAGTCTAGCTGGAGACCAGCGCTTGGAGATTGAGGGATGCAACGGTGGAGATTGATCGCACTGATCGGGCTGCTGGCGCTGTTGGGTGGCGTGAGCGCACTACAACATCGGGTCGCTCATTCCAGCCCGGCCAGCGAGCCTACCGACGTCGCCATCGTGCAGGCGACCTCCTGGCCTATGTCCGACACAGAGATCGAAACGCTGGTGCGTCAGGCAGTAACATTAGCCGGTGGGCTGAATAGTATCATCGAGCCAGGCGATGTCATAGTTCTCAAACCCAACCTGGTCTGGGGGGCCGCCCCCGACGAGGCCTACACCACCGATCCCCGCGTGACCCGCACGGTGGTGCAACTGACGCGGGAGGCCGGAGCAGGACAGGTCATCATCGCAGAAGGATCGGCCCTGTACCGCGACGGGCACGACGCGCGTGGTGCAACCGTCGAGGCCTTCCGCCTCTGTGGCCACGACGCCAACGGCGATATGGTGGACGATGCCACCGACGCGCCGCCGATCGACCTCAACGACGCGGGTGGGCTCGATCAGCGCGACCCTGCCCTGGTGCGAGCAGTACACCTGCAGAACGGCCTGATCTGGTCAGAGTACTGGCTGCCCAACGCGATCCTCGACGCCGACGTTCTCATCGGCATACCCGCACTCAAGAACCAGATCGGCATCGCCCCCTCAGATATCTACCACAGCCCCGGCTCACAAATGTACAAGGGCACGCTCAACCATGGCCCAAACGACCTGGGGCGGCACATCGTCGATCTGAACCTGGCCCGCCCGCTCGATTTCGTCGTCGTCGACGGACTGCGAGGCATGACGGACGGCCCCATCGGAAACACACCGGCCGACCCGCCGATGAAGCTGATCATGGCCGGGCGGGATGCCGTGGCCGTGGATACGGTCGGCTCGCTGGTGATGGGATACGACCCCACTACCATCCCCTACATGGGATGGGCTGCCGGGGTCGGCCTGGGCACTGACGCTGTGTCGCAGATCACTGTACGAGGCAAGCGCGTCAGCCAGGTGCGGCGCAACTTTCCGGCGCCGCACGGCAACCCACCCGCGCAGCGCGCCGACGAAGCCTCGCCATCCGTCAGCATCGTCACCCCCGGCGAGGGTCACATCGTCGTGGAAGACATCACCATGCAGGCCACCACGGCGGACAACGACGCTGTTGCCAAAATCGAGTTCTATGTTGATGACGACCTGCAAGCCGTCGTCACTGCCCCACCCTACCAGGCCACGCTCGACCTGAGCGCCTACCGCGGACAATCGATCACTCTGCGGGCTGTGGCCTACGACGGCGCGCTCAACGACGCCGAGGACAGCCGCGCAGTCACGGTGGTGCAAGCCCCGGCGCCGGGCACCGCTACCTTCCAGCAAGCCACACTGACCATCCCCACCTACCCCTACGCCGACCACCTGACGACGGAGTACAACGCCACCTACAACATGACCTACCCGGTGCTCGACTGGGGCGGTTATCACGGCACCAGCACCACCCCTGTAGAGTATGAGCTTCTGGTTCTGGAGAACGACTATCTGCGCGTGACGCTGCTGCCAGAGCTGGGCGGCCGGGTTTATCAAATGCTCTACAAGCCCACCGGCCACAACGAGTTGTACCAGAATCCAGTGATCAAGCCGAACCATTGGGGGCCATCGGAGCAGGGCTGGTGGATGGCGGTCGGCGGTATCGAGTGGTGCCTGCCGGTGGACGAACATGGGTACGAATGGGGCGAGCTGTGGTCGTACGATGTGATCACCTCCACGGCGGGCGTCACCGTCACGCTGCGCGACACGACCGCCAGCGACCGCCTCCGCGCTGCGGTCACGGTGCATCTACCGGCCAACCGGGCCTACCTGGCGATCACCCCACGCATCGGGAACCCCACAGGGCACGACATCGACTACAAGTATTGGTCGAACGCCATGCTCGCCCCCGGCGAAGCAAACACCGTCGGCGCCGATTTGCGCTTCATCTTTACCGCCGACCAGATGACGGTGCACTCCCGCGGCGACGATCGGGTGCCGCCATCAGGCGGAGTGATGGACTGGCCCGTGCACAACGGCATCGACTTCTCACGCCTGGGCAACTGGGACGAATGGATTGGCTTCTTCGAGTATCCCCAGGCTCAGGGAGATTTTATCGGCGTCTACGACACCGCCGCGAACGAGGGCCTGGCGCGCGTCTTTCCCTCGGACGTCGCGCGAGGCAGCAAGGGATTCGGCATGGGCTGGGGCCACCAGATCGAGCCCAATATCTGGACCGACGGCGGCTCCACCTACGTCGAGCTGCACGGCGGCATCGCGCCGACCTTCTGGGATACGGTCACCCTCCCTGCCGGGCAATCGTTGGAATGGACGGAGGTCTGGTACCCGGTGAGCGACATCGGCATCCTGAGCGCAGCGACGTCCGAGGCCGCCCTGGGCGTGCGTGAAAGCGGCGGGTATTTCCACGTCGCCGTGCACACCACCACTCCCCGCGCCGGCGGCGGTAGCTCGCTCCACGTATGGAGCATCACCAGCCAGAGTGAGATCGCCCACTGGGACCTGCCAGCCATCGAACCGGGCGTTCCCTTCGAGGTTTCGGTGGTAACCGGCGGGCACCCAATGGACGATATCGCCGTGATGTATCTGGACAGCGAGGGGTACCTGCTGGCAGGGGTTAATGCCTACGATTTCATCCCGCCCACCGCCTGGATCGAACCGTTGCCATCTTGGGTGGATTCGACCAACTTTGCCGTCTCCTGGTCGGGAGAGGATATCTGGTCAGGCATTGCCTCCTACGACGTACAGGTGCGTGACGGTTATGAGGGGACCTGGAGCGACTGGCTAGTAGGCACGACTGATACTTCCGCCACCTTTACCGGCCAGCACGGCCACACCTACTTTTTCCGCGCCCGCGCCCACGACCAGTCAGGCACCCCTGGCGAGTGTGGAGACCAAGAATGGGGCCAGGCGTTCACGACGGTGCTGACCGCGCCTGCGCCGGTGCTGGTCACCTCGCGTAAGGCAGCCACTCCACGACTCTATCCCCCCGACCGGATCATCGCCTACACGGTCGTCATCAGTAACACCGGAAGCACATCCGCCAGCGCCACGATGACGGACACGCCGCCAACAGAGATGGTCGTGCTGACAGCGACGCTGGCTGCTACCCCAGGTCCTGCGCCGACCTATGCTGGCGGCCAGATCCACTGGAGCGGAACGGTGGCAACAGGCGCAGAGGTGCGCGTGACCTACGTGCTCTCGCCCACAGCGGCGATCCCCCTCGGCCAGCCGCTGACCAACACCGTCGAGATCGAGGGCAGCGTGCTGGGTCCCTTCACACGCCATGAGACGGTGACCAAGGCTTACGTCCTGTGGATGCCACTGGTTCTGCGCGAAGAGTAGAACCTCCCACAGTTGCCAACATCGCAGCCTGCCCACCTTGTCGGCAAGCAGGCTGCGTCATCATCTGCTGTTGACCACCGAGACGCTTTCGCTGCCTCAGTCGCCACTCATACTACGGTAGCGACAGACAAATGGCGTAGCCAAAGAGCGTCCTGTCCTCACTGGCGTGGGTGTTCTTCACATACACCCGCCACTCGTCGTCCGAGTACGGGCCCGAGTTGCTGTAGATGATGAGATCATCCTGCGCGGCGAACCCACCGCCGGTGACGAGCGAGCCGCTTCCACAAGTGGGAACCGCATAGCCCGTGTTACCGGCAGATATAGTAGCTGATTTCATTATCCGTGCCGTCGTGCCGCCGGTGCCCGAGAGACACATGGCGTAGGAGTGGATAGTCTTGTTCGAACCACTATTGTTGTATGCCCACACCTGCCAACCCTCGCCGGAATCAGCCTTGGAGCTGTTATAGACCCGCAGGCTTCCATCAGGGTATGCGTGGAACCCCCCGCCCGTGGCGATGCTGCCCGCGGGGCAGGTAGCGACGGCCTGCTTCCTCGTAGCGGGTGGCACCGTGGTCTGGCCGTGCACCTGCGTGACAGAAGCGCCGAAAACGTTGTGCAGACAGACGGCATAGACGGTGATCTGCCTGGTGGTGCCAGAGTTGTTCGTCGCATCCCCGCGCCAACCGTTTTCAAACTTGTACTGTGTGTAGAACGCCACATCAGGGTTCGCCGCATAGCCTCCGCCGACGACGATGCTACCCGCCGGGCAAGTGGCGACAGCAGCGCCGGTGGCACCCGCGCCTAGATTGACCTGCTTGTAAACATATTGGGTGTAAGGTGGGAGCGATGGGTGTAGCGTTACCACTATGTGGGCCGTCGGCATCACGAACTCTACCGTCGGTCCAACAGTGGGCACGGTAGGCAACGGCGTGTCCGTCGGAGGCGGTGTATCCGTCACAGGCGCAGGCACGACCACCTGCACGTAGAACGTGGACCCAAACGCCAACCCCTCGTCCGACTGCATCCGCCAGTTCCCCTTGTACGTCCCAGGCGCAGCCGGGGCCGTCAGATTCACACTCACGTCTGCCGTGCTCCCCGCTGCCGTCGGCGGCACCGCCACCTGCGCTTCCCCACCCATCTGCTGCCCGCCCACGAACACCAGCTTGAAGCCCGCCGTCCAGTCGCACGTCCCGCTGTTCCGAATGCGCCACGTCTTCACAAAGCTGCTCCCAGACGACACCACTGTGTTGTCCGGCACCGTCACATCCGCTACGTACGACGCATTCAGCCCGCATCCGGCCTCCGTCGTCACTGGCGGAACCGCTGTCGCCTCGGGCCCTGGCACCGCCGTCGCCCCCGGCGCCGCGGTCGGCCCACCTGCCGCGCTCGCCGTCACCTGCAGCGTGATCGTGGCCTGCTGCGATTCCCCATTCACGTCGTAGCCCACCACGGCTATCGTCACCTGCCCCTCCGCGCCAGGAACCCACGGCTGAGTCACCCGGAACGTGGTCGGGTTCCCGCTGGGCGGTGTATCGTAGCGCACCACCGCCCCATTGACGGCCAAGTCCACCCGCTCCACACCGGCTCCGGCCGTGATCGTGGAATCGATCTGCACTTCCTGCCCCACCGCCACCGTACTCCCGCTGGCCGGGCTGTTGATCACCACCGTGACCGCTCCCCCACCCGTCAGCGGTGCGCAGGCCAGAACTGCCATGAACAGAATCATAGCCGCCAGGCCTACGCGAAACAGATTCTTGTCTTTTGCTGACATAGCACACCTCCCTGAAGATATTCACTCAAACCTTGTAACGCACAATGAGGCCGCCTTGTTACAGGTTTCTCGAAAACTCAGTGTGCTGTATTTTGACCAGTATAGCAGGCTGTGATGGCTTCTCAGTGACTGCCAAAGTGCATCACCTCAGTCGACACTCTAGCAGCCTGTCGGAGAGGAATCTGTGTTGACTTTCCGCCGACGATTTTTCATACGATTTGCCAATAGGATGCAACACTTGCAACTGAATCCACTATATTGCTTGCGAAAATGGCCTCTTGCTG
>Ga0315548_1002669_pt1 | contig 13731 bp, 8 predicted proteins | sample SalMarSW160110MG_2_FD_202540 | JGI IMG/M metagenome (GOLD analysis project Ga0315548, IMG submission 202540) | Salt marsh sediment microbial communities from the Plum Island Ecosystem LTER, Massachusetts, United States - Salt Marsh Sediment SW1601-110 ... | reverse complement strand
CTCGATGTTTACGAGGAAGAAAGCGAGTACTTCTTCGAAGACCTCTCCAACAGGGTCCTTACTGATGATATCCTTGCACGCCTGTTGTCATTTAACAATGTGATCATAACTTCCCACCAGGGATTCTTTACCCGTGAGGCAATGTATAATATTGCACAGACCACCATGCAGAACATAAAAGACTTTATTGACGGCAGGGAGCTGAAAAATGAAGTTTGCCATAAATGCCCGCAATAATTTTATTACCTTTCCGGATTCTGATTTATAACCTCTATGGGCACAAAGAAACATAAGAAGAAAAAGTCAGCGGCCTTTGATAAAAGATCACTTGCAAATGATGTTCTCGGAATATTCTCCAACAATCCGAAGAAGACCTTAAATAACAAGGAGGTTTCAAAGCTGCTGTTCATAACAAAAAAGCCTGTCAGGCGGCTCATTGCAGAAGTGCTGAATGAGCTGACGCAGAGGAACGACCTTGAAGAGGTTTACCCGGGCAAATTTAAACTGCGCTCAAAGGGCGGCCATTTTATCGGCAAGCTTGACATAGCCGCGGGAGGTTACGGATTTGTAAACTCCGAATCTGTTGCCGAAGATATCTTTATCTCACAAAAAAACCTTAACCATGCATTAAACGGAGACACGGTGAAGGTGCACCTCTATGCGAAGAGGAAGGGCAGGAATCCCGAAGGTGAAGTTATTGAAATAATAGAAAGGTCACGCGACACATTTGTAGGCATTGTTGAGGTAAGTAACAATTTTGCCTTCTTCCTTACCGACAGCCGCCAGATGCCTTATGATATGTTCATCCCTGTCAATAAATTGAACGGTGCCGGGGACGGACAAAAGGTTATAGCGAGGATTACCGACTGGCCGAGGAATGCAAAAAATCCGCTTGGCGAAGTAGTCGAGGTTCTCGGCGATCCCGGTGATAACGAGACGGAAATGCATGCCATACTGTCTGAGTACGGACTGCCATACAGGTTCAGCGAGGAGGTGGAGGCCGAGGCTGCAAGGATACCCGATAAGATACCGGATTCAGAATACAAATCGAGGCGAGACTTTCGTGAAGTGCCTACCTTTACCATTGACCCCGAGGACGCGAAGGATTTTGACGATGCGCTATCACTGCGCAAGCTTCCCGGCGGCAGGTGGGAGGCAGGCATACATATTGCCGATGTTACTTACTATGTAAAACCCAAGACCTTGCTTGATCATGAAGCGTACGAACGCGGCACGTCTGTTTACCTTGTTGACAGGGTAGTGCCCATGCTCCCCGAGAAGCTGTCAAACAAAGTATGCTCGCTGCGTCCCGATGAGGAAAAGCTTTGCTTCTCAGCCGTATTTGCCCTTGACAATGAGGCTAACGTCTACGATGAATGGTACGGGAGGACAGTCATACGCTCCGACCGCCGCTTTAACTATAAGGAAGCCCAGCAGATCATTGATATCGGCAAAGGTGACCTCAGCAGCGAAATCTTAAAGTTTAACGAGCTGGCACAGAAGCTAAGGAAAAGGAGGTTCGACAACGGCTCAATTAAGTTCGAGCGTTCAGAGGTGAGGTTCGAGATTGATGATACGGGGCACCCGCTGAAGATCATGTTTGCCGAACACGGCCAGTCGAATGAGCTTATCGAGGAGTTTATGCTGCTGGCAAACAGAAAGGTTGCCGAGCTTATAGGCAATGTTAAAGACAAGAAAGATAAAAAAACATTCGTCTACAGGGTCCATGACAGGCCAGACCCTGCGAAGCTGGGACGGTTCTCGAAGTTCATGAGGAAATTCGGCTACCGCATAAACCTGTCTTCCAATAAAGCTATATCCGATTCAATGAATAAACTTATGGCCGACGTGAAGGGAAAGAAGATCCAGGATATGGTCGAGACCCTTGCTGTGCGGACAATGGCAAAGGCAGAATATTCGACAAAGAACATAGGACATTACGGACTGGCATTCAGGTTTTACACTCACTTTACTTCACCCATCAGGAGGTACCCCGATATGATAGTACACCATATGCTGGGGGATTACCTTGAAGGCAAAGCATCAAAGAACAGCAAGAAGTATGAACGCAAATGCCTCCATTCGTCAGATATGGAGCAGCGCGCCGAGGATGCCGAAAGGGCTTCGATAAAGTACAAGCAGGTTGAGTTTATGCTTGACAAGACAGGCCATCAGTATGAAGGTATAATCTCGGGCGTGGCAGAGTGGGGCATATATGTCGAGATAGTGGAAAACCTGTGCGAGGGGCTTGTCCCGATAAGGGACCTGATGGATGACTTTTACGAATATGATGAGGACAATTACTGTCTTACCGGCAGGAATACAGGCAAAAAATACCAGATGGGCGATACTGTCAATGTTGAAGTCATCAGGGCCAACCTCCCCAAAAGGCAACTCGACTTCGCCCTTGTTGAATAACTCCCTTCTTAATCACTTTTCATATTTTCTATTATATTTGTTTTTTATCCATCAATCTAACAGTATCACAATGAAAAAACTACTTGCCATTGCATTGCTTTTATTACAGTCATTGATACTATTTAGCCAGGTTGAATTTACCAGTCCGGATAACAAAAAAAAAGTCGTTATTAATAAAATATCGGAAGATAAATACCAGGTATCTGTAAATTCTACCCCGCACAGGGTATACAAAGAAATAGTAAAGAACCGGATATATTTTATTACAGACAGTAACAGTGTTGCATACATTGCAAAGTGTAACGATGGTTATTGCGTGGTTATCGACGGAACAGAGCAGACCCATTATAAAGAGATAATAAAAGATACAATAGCTGTCAGTCCGGATCACATGCATTATGCATATATGGCTGTAAAGTACAGGGGACTGTTTAAATTAAAGACTCTTTATATTATTGACGAAATTAAACAGCCTGTTTACAGCAATCTTTCAGAAAATGCCCTCACTTTTAGTCCGGACAGCAAGCACTGGGCTTATGGAGCCTTAAAAAATAACGAATGGTTATATGTTATTGACGGAGAGGAGCAGGAAAGATATAATAACCTGGCCAAAGCCGATATAATATTTAGCGAGGACAGCAAAAGCTGGGCTTATGGTGCGTTTGACTATAAGAAATGGATTTGTGTTTCAGGCGAGCTGGAAACAGGTCCCGGATATACGGATCTTTGTGAAACTTATCCCCTGCCTGCAATAGCGCCCTTTACTGAGTATACTTATCTTGAATTAGGAATGGTATCGTGTAATTATCTTACTGTTTTCCTTAATGGCGATGAGTACTATCCATCCGGCGATGATTATTATGAAACGGAAAATAACGGGAATGTAATAGAACCGCTTTTTGAAAATAATTATGGCTTTCTTGCTGCCATCGGATGGTATAATGACAAACACAGGTGGGCAACATCGGTAGATATAAGCTACGTACAATTCTTCCCAAAAGCAACCTGGAATAACAGAGAAGTTAAGATAAAATATTATTACTCTGATCTTAATATAAAGAGATCATACAAGCCGGCTAATTTTTTAACAATAGATTCGTACCTGGGTATAAATCTGTTTGCCAGGATGAAAATAGAAGAAGGCTCTTTTGTTGGGGATTATAATGGTGTTGGAACACACATGGAAGATGTCAAGCTTGCAGGCGGACTTTTTAAAAGATTCCTGTATAACAGCAAAGTGGGAATAGGAATGTCATTTTTTATAGCCCCAAGACTTATCATTTCCGGAAGTGTTTATGGCAGTCCGGTTGATTTTAAACATGCATCGGGAGCTATGGGCGATAGAAAAAAGGTTGTCGACTGGACTTATGACCCTACTATTAGTTACCAGATTTCAACCAGGTTCCTAATCAGGTAAATATAAATTATAAAGCATTATATGGTATCATTAACCTAAATAAAATAAAACAAAATGGAACAACTTTATTATGCATCTTTTGCAGAGACTATTGGTGGTGCTTTAGCTATCGCACTTATTTTCATTATACTTGGAGTATCACTTTTCCTATTTAAGACGGTTAACATATTTTTGTGGAAATTATTTGCTAACAGAAAAACAAAATTCCCATCAAAAGCAGTTAATAATGAAATGTACATAACGGATGAAGCCAGTTATATGCCTCTTACCGTTATTCTGATAGTAATGTTTATATTAGGTCTTTTACTTGCCATTTTTAAAGTTCCTGTTCCCGATCTGCTTGGCAGGGTACTTTTATTTGGCCCGGTTATATTATTACTGTTTATGTTAGTAGCCAAGACAGCATTATCAACCATGAGTGATAATGAACATTCTAAAATTGAGCGGCGTCATAAACTAAGGCTAACTAAAATTGAAAATATTTCAAAAAGCATTGAATCCGATAAAAAAAATAACAATTTGAAGATATATAGACACCTGTGGCGGGCCCAGTATTATCTTGACTGTATTTCTTATTCGATTGTCAATAGTAAAAGGAGTTCATTATTTCAATATATTGAATCAATAAAAAAAGATATTAATTATTTAGATAACATTTCCGACGACAATTCTGTAATAATGACAAAGAATAAAAATTTAAAAGAAAATCTGAAAAGAATTCTGGGCATAGATATAAAAGAGCAAATAAAAATTCTAAAATCTTCAAAAAAAAGCGATGCTGAGAAAAACAACTCGGTTAATCAGTTAGTAAAATTTGGCGAGTATTCTGTTCCATACCTGGAAAGTTTAACTGACAAGGATATTAATGCCAAAACCTGGGCAGATAATGCATTGGCTTCAATAAATAAATCAAAATATTAACCTTTAAAATTTCTTAATTATGGATCCACAAATAAAAATAGGATTAATCGCCGGAGTAATCGGTGCAGGCTGCTCTTGGCGGATGGATTTGTCCGTATTGTGGCTGCGAAATAGACCGCAAAGGAAATAAAATTGTAAAGTAAATTGTTTATACATCAAACGGATGAAAATCCAGGTAACCACATTTAAGCTGGCAGGCTTCATTCTGGCAATAACCTCCATGATGATTCATGCCCAGGACCGGATTACCGGACGCGCTTTCGCGACACGCTCGGAAGTAATTGCAAAAAACGGGATGGTAGCAACGAGCCATCCACTGGCTACCCAAACCGGACTGGACATTTTGAAAAAGGGGGGAAATGCAATAGATGCAGCCATTGCAGCCAACGCAGCGCTGGGATTGATGGAGCCGACAGGCTGCGGCATTGGCGGTGACCTGTTTGCCATAATATGGAGTACGAAAGATAAAAAGCTGTATGGCCTGAACGCCAGTGGGCGCTCACCCGGGAAAATGAACCTGAAATATTTCAAAGACAGGGGGATGACTGAAATACCCCCTTACGGTCCTCTGCCGGTTACAGTGCCGGGCTGCGTTGACGGCTGGTTTGAGATGAACAGCAGGTTCGGGACAATGACCATGGAGCAGATACTGACCCCTGCCATAGCTTATGCCCGCGAAGGTTTTCCGGTCACAGAGCTGATAGGTTATTACCTTTCTTTGTCATCAGAGCGATTTAAGGATTATCCCAATTTCTCAGATACCTATATGCCCGGTGGCAAGCCCCTGAAAAAGGGTGATGTCTTTAAAAACCCTTACCTGGCTGACACATATGAAAAGATAGCCGCAGGAGGAAGGGATGCCTTTTACAAAGGTGAAATAGCAAAGACCATTGCCGGCTTCATCCAGTCGCAGGGAGGACTGCTGACCGAAAAAGACCTGGCCAGCCATAAATCGGAGTGGGTTGAACCGGTTTCAACAAACTACAGGGGCTATGATATATGGGAGCTGCCTCCTAACGGACAGGGAATAGCCGTGTTGCAGATCCTTAACATAATGGAGGGATATAATGTCAGGGAGATGGGATTTGGCAGTGCTGATTATATGCATCATTTTATTGAAGCCAAGAAGCTGGCTTTTGAAGACCGTGCAAAATATTATGCCGACCCTGCCTTTAATAAGCTGCCGGTCGCCACATTAATTTCCAAAGAATATGCGGATAAGCGCAGAAAGCTTATAAAAGACAAGGCAGCAGCAAGCTACGAAGCAGGAGACCTCGGGAAGGACAACACTATCTACCTTACCGTGGCGGACAGGTTCGGGAACATGGTGTCACTTATCCAGAGCAATTACCACGGCATGGGCTCCGGCATGGTACCGCCGGAACTGGGATTTATTTTACAGGACAGGGGAGAACTGTTCTCACTGGAAGAAGGGCACCTCAACATGGTAGAGCCGAATAAGCGCCCTTTTCATACAATTATACCCGGCTTTATAACAAAAGATGGCGAGCCATGGGTAAGCTTCGGACTTATGGGCGGGGCTATGCAGCCCCAGGGGCATGCCCAGATTATAATGAACCTTATTGATTTCGTCATGAACCTGCAGGAGGCGGGTGATGCACCTCGTATGCAGCATACCGGCTCCTCTGAGCCAACAGGGGGCAAAATGACAGACAGCGGACAGGTCCTGCTGGAAACCGGATTTGATTACGAGGCTATCCGGACACTTATGGAGAAAGGACACAAGGTCGGTTTTGATCTGGGCAGCTACGGCGGATACCAGACCATCATGCGGGATAAAGAAAAAGGCGTTTACTATGGCGCCTCGGAATCAAGGAAGGACGGACAGGCTGCCGGTTATTAAAAACTAACCGCTCAAGTGCATCAATATAAAGACTTGCTCAGCGTACCTCCCAAATCCGCATTCAGTTTGTATTTATTCCTGAATAACGTTACTTTTATATAAAACGCCAGCCTATGAAAACCAAAAAATCCAAAACCAGCCGGAAAACGAATACTTTTATAGAATATCTAACTCTGTGTATAATATTGTTATTCTCCCTTGGAGTAGCCAGAGCAGCAGAAGTTGGACATGTAACCCTGGATTATTGTGACAATGTTACAGGATGGGGCGGGCCCCATGATATCATCCTTGATACCGAAAACAACATGCAGGGAACAGGCTGCATAAGCAGCACAGGAGATAACCTTGTATCCTTTTCCAAAGTCTATTCCCCGCGTAATACTTACCTGAACGAAGAAAAAGGGTATCTGAAATTCTGGCTCTATATTTCCGATGTTTCCCTGTTTGATAATACAGGCCAGATAGAAATAACAAGCTCCGGCGGATTCGATGTTGACGAATACAGCTGGAATATGAATAACCTGTACCTGAAGGACGGATGGAATTACATGGTGCTGAACCTGGCTTCGGCCAACAAAAATGGCTCTCCCGATTTATCTGCAATTAACTTTTTTAGGGTATACAGCTTTTATACAGGTTCGGTGACTGTTAAGATTGATGATATCATTTTCGACGATGATGTAGGCATGCCCCTCCCGGGAAATGTGGTTGATCTGTGCAACAATACAACTGACTGGAATGGTAATGACGATATTTACAAGGACATGGCCAATAAAATGGAAGGCGGAGCCAGCATTGCTTCCCTGGGTGAAGGCACTAACAGGTTTATCAAAGTATTTAATCCGATAGATGCAAATGTCTCTTTCGAAAACGGCTATCTGAGCTTTTGGTTCTATGTTTCGGACATAACGGCCCTGGAGGGGACCGGACAGGTGGAAATCACCAGCTCGGGAGGATATGATGCAGATGAATACAGCTGGCCTTTAAATTGTCCCGACCTTCAAAACGGATGGAACTACGTATTCCTTAAACTTACCCGTGCCAATAAAACAGGTGATCCTGACCTTTCAGCAATTAATTACTTCAGGCTTTACAATTTTATGAACGATACCGTTCTGCTCAGAATAGATGACATCCGCTTTACCGAGAACTCCCCGCCGAAGCCGCACATTGTCAATCCGCATACCCTTCAAGACAAGGTCCTTTTCGGCTACCAGGGCTGGTTTGCAGCACCTGGCGACGGCTCGCAATACAACCATTGGGTGCACTGGTTTAATAATAATATACCGGATGCTGATAATGCTACTTTCGACTGCTGGCCGGACCTGTCGGAATATGAAGAAGATGAACTATATGAAACGGACATGGAATATTCAGGTGGAGAGCCTGTAAAACTATATTCAGCGTATAATTACAAAACTGTTGACCGACACTTCAAGTGGATGTATGAACACCAGCTGGACGGAGTATTCCTGCAGCGGTTCATCTCTTGCGCACTCTGGGATGCAAGCCTTGATTTCGTGGATAAGGTAACAGACAACGTGATGAAGAGCTGCGATAAATATGAGCGTGTGTTTGCTATTGAATTTTGCATACAGGAGAATGAAGATTACTGGGTCGAGACAATAAAAAATGACTGGATGCACCTTGTGGACGACCTTAATGTAACACTTAACCCCTGGTATTTAAGACATAAGGGCCGGCCACTGGTGGGTATTTACGGAATAGGCTTTGATATGTATTCTTACGCTACCCCTGAAGAGGCGCAGGAGCTTATCGACTGGTTTCACTCAGGGGCGCCGGAGAAATACCGTGCAACTGTCATGTGCGGTGTGCCCGCAACATGGAGGACCGATGCAGAATATATTGACTTCTATTCCACAGTGGACGTGATCAAACCATGGAGTGTAGGCCGTTACAACGATTTTGGCTCTGCTGATAATTTTCTGAACGAGTATATCCTGCCTGATAAAGATTTTTGTGATGCCCACAACATGGACTACCTGCCTGTGATATGGCCCGGATTCTCATGGTACAACCTTCAACGAGACGGTGAATACCAGAAAAACCAGTTCCCCAGGAACGGGGGAAATTATTACTGGAGGCAGTCATACAACGTAAACAAGGCGGGTGTGAATATGATCTTTATCGCTATGTACGATGAGGTGGATGAAGGCACAGCTATGTATAAGCTGGAGCCGCACCAGGAGAATACTCCAACCACTGGATTCTGGGTAACACTCGATGCCGACGGGTATGAACTGCCAAGCGACTGGTACCTTAGACTGGCATCTGAAACCGGTCGCACGCTACGGGAAGAAATAGTAAACGACCATGTTATGCCTGAAATGCCCAATGTAAAGAGCATAGATTCATTACATGTGGCCTCGGGAATTTATCCCGAAGTTGCGCTGCCCGAGGAACTGCATGCATGTGCCGGGGAATACAGGGAAGTACAGGCCATGATCAGCAATGCTTCATGGCAAAACTGGTCTGTCGGCGGCTCGGGCACCTCTGCCAATATATACTGTGACCAGTCAAAAGAAATATGGGTGGAAGCCGGTAACACCTGCGGAAACTATTCAGATACAATGAACCTGGTTGTTATGCCCAACCCGGTAATCACCCTGGGAGCCGATGACACCATAAATTTTAACCAGAGCATCCTTATTTCAGTGGCAGATGATTATGTCAGGTACCTTTGGAACGATGTTCCCGGGGATCCTTCTATTCTTGCCGATAACACCACGCTGGAAACCGGAGCAAATGATATTGAACTTACAGTGGTAGATCATCACAACTGCAGTGCCTCTGACAATCAGTCAATTTATCTGCTGAATCCAACCGGTATCCGGGAACCAACAAATTTTGATGAACAGGTGCTTGTATTTCCAAATCCCTTTAATAATTCAATTTACATTGTTTTCAATGAAGATGAAGGCAATGATTTGAATACTCCTTCAGGGGATTTAAAAGAAAAGCAAATATCGCTTTATAATAGCCAGGGCAAAAGAATAGTAGCCAGGCAATCTTTTAACGGTAATATCCTTACGCTTGAACTTGGCAGTCTGCCCAATGGAAATTACTTTATACAGATATCTGCAGGCGAATATGAAAAAGTCATTAAGTTGGTAAAAGGTCTCTAAAGTTGCAGGCAATTATTAAGATATGATATATGTCTAAAAAAGGTAAAAATATTATTCTGATTTTTATTGGACTGATAAGTATAGTTATCCATTTATTCTTTAATCGTCATTTTGAATATCACAGGGATGAGTTACTATACTTTTCCATGGGACAGCATTTGGCTTTTGGATACGCTACAGCCCCTCCCCTGGTTGCATTTATGGCATTTATCTCGAAAAGCGTTTTCGGGTATTCTTTATATTCGGTCAGGTTTTTCCCTGCTATTTTTTCTGCTATCCTTGTTTATATTACATCATTAATTGCAAAAGAACTAAAAGGCGGCAACTGGTCACAGGTTGTTGCCGGAGTTGGTGCGGCAGGATCATCAGTGCTGGTTACGATATTCGGATTATTTACTCCTATATATATGGATGTATTTTTCTGGACTCTAATATTCTATCTTGTTTTAAGATATATTAATACACGGTCAGATAAATACCTGATATTTCTGGGAATTAGTACCGGACTCGCCTTTCTGAACAAATACAGTATAATATTTCTTTTGGTTTCATTGCTGATTGTGTTGCCATTTACCAGATATAAGAATATATTCACTAAAAGGGCATTTTATTACAGTATGTTATTATCCCTGCTTATTGCCTTACCCAACATATTATGGCAGATAGGACATAATTTTCAGGTTATTGACCATATGAAGGAATTGCATGACAGTCAGCTTGTAAATGTAAACAGGCTAAGTTTTTTATTTGAACAATTAATCCTGCCTTTACCGTTAACTTTACTGATCATACCCGGTATTATTTATTTTTCAGCAAGTAAGCAATTCAGCCAGTATAAATTTCTATTAATTGTATCTGCACTTGTTATTTTGCTGTTTTTGATATTTCGGGGTAAAAGTTACTATACGGCCGGCATACTTCCTTTTTTTATTGTTTGTGGCGCATTATTTTTTGAAAGATATTTTAAAAAAGAACTTCTACGCATTTTTCTTCTGGCACTTTTGATTTTTTTGTCGTGTTTATTATTGCCTCTGGGCATACCTGTTTATAATCCCCAAAAGATGGTAAGATACTATGATAGTTATGAAAAAATAACAGGGACTGATGTATTGAGAAGAGATGAAGACGGAATTTATCGTTCATTACCCCAGCTTTATGCCGACATGCTTGGCTGGCAGGAACTAACAGAAATAACCAGCAGGGCATGGCAACAAGTTGATAATAAAAAAAATTGCATTATATACTGTGAAAATTACGGGCAGGCCGGAGCGATAAATATCATTGGAAAGAAATATGGTCTACCTGAGCCGGTCAGTTTCTGTGATGCTTTCAGGTATTGGTTTCCAGGAGAGTTTGATAATAAAATAACAGAATTCATATACATCAATAAAGAACTGGGCGATGATGTAAATGATTTATTTGAGGATATTAAAGAAATAGGCAGAATAGAAAACCGGATGGCTATTGAATATAATGTTCAGGTATATTTGTGTAAAAATCCCAGAAGCAGTTTTAACAAGTTCTGGAGTGAAAGAGTAAAAAACCTGTTGATAACAAAGCGTTAACAGGCTTCCATTTTTTAAGTCCAATTACTAACTTGAGCGACGATTAAAAGCACAAGATGCTTCTGAATTATATATGGGTCGGATTCCTGCTCGCAGGCTTCATTGTTGCCCTGGTGAGGGTAATAGGTTATTACTACCGGGACTTCTTTGCCGACGCCCTGGGTATAATCTTTGACCGGGCGGACCTGGAGGTGTTTTCGGCTATTGTGAACAGCACCTTTGACATGGCCGAGACATCTGTCAAGATTGCCATCTACCTTATAGGAGTTATGACACTCTGGCTTGGCATAATGAAGATAGGTGAAAGGGGAGGTGCAATAAATGCGCTGTCAAGGGTTGTATCGCCCTTTTTCAGGAAGATCTTTCCCGAGCTCCCTGCCAATCATCCTGCTATAGGCTCCATGCTCATGAACTTCTGCGCCAATATGCTGGGACTAGACAATGCGGCCACACCGCTCGGACTGAAGGCCATGAAGGACCTGCAACAGGTAAACACAAAAAAGGATACGGCCTCCAACTCGATGATAATGTTCATAGTTCTGAATACATCGGGACTGACGATAATACCTATAAGCATCATGGCAATAAGGGCTGCCAGCGGGGCCAAAGACCCGACTGATGTTTTCGTGCCGCTGCTTCTGGCAACCTACTTTGCGACAGTGGCCGGACTCATAGCCGTGGCCATAGTACAGAAAATAAACCTTTTCAACAGGGTTGTCCTCGCCTACCTGGGGGGTATCACCGCCATAATAGCCCTTGTCATATGGTACCTCACCAGCATCGAGCAGCCGCGTGTGGAGGTCATATCGAGGTTCGCAGGCAACTTCATACTGTTTATGTTCATCATAACATTTATCTGGCTGGGCATAAGAAAAAAGATAAATATCTACGAGTCCTTTATTGACGGCGCCAAGGAGGGTTTCGAGGTTGCCATAAAAATCATACCCTACCTTGTGGCAATGTTGTTCGCTATAGGTGTCTTCAGGGCATCGGGGGCCATGGATTTCATAATAGGGGGGCTTGACAAATTCTTCGGGCTGTTTGGCATAAATACCGATTTTATTCCGGCGCTGCCCGTGGCATTTATGAAGCCGCTGAGCGGCAGCGGGGCACGGGGTCTGATGGTCGAGGCTATGCAGACCTATGGTGCCGACTCCTTTGTGGGGAGGCTTGCCTCAACATTCCAGGGAACGACAGAGACAACCTTTTATACCCTTGCCGTATATTTCGGGGCAGTAAACATCAAAAAGGTTAGGCATGCCGTGTCGTGCGGACTCATAGCCGACCTTGCAGGCGTCATCGCCGCAATATTCATTGCCTACCTGTTTTTCCACTAATTCTCTTTCAGCATTGGATTACTTTCTTCGTATATGGGGGTATCTGATTCTCAGTATCAGTCAAACTGGTAGTATATTCCCATTGTGAGGAAGTTGTTGTAGTCGCCGTTTGTATATCCTAACATCCGGGCTATAATGCCGTAGTTGGCATCGGTATTCTCGTAGTCCCTTATTGAGAAGAGCGAATAGGAATATCTTATATTGGCGATGAAATTATCTGTGATCTTATAATTAAATCCGAGCAGCCAGCTGAGATCAAACTTTTTAAATGCTGATATCTCATCACTGGTAAACTTATAGCCGTTCTCTTCGCCGTTTTTGGCAAAAAGGTAACCGGGTACCAGTCCGGCATCAAGAACATACTTCTCCTTTATTGTAAAGTTTACCATCAGGGGCAGGTCAATATAATGAAGCGTCAGTGAATACGTTTCAAAATCGTCCTTGCTGGTTCTTTTCCTTGCGCCCTTGCCGTTATATTTTATTTCCATCTGTGCACCCCAGGCATCGCTGAACTTTGTATTCACGAAGACCCCTCCCTGGAATCCAAGCTTATCGAACCCTGCGTATGTGTCGCCGTCGACCTGGCTTGCACAAATCCCTATCAGTGCACCTCCGTTAAAACGCTGTGCCCACGAAATTGCCGGCAAGGTAAGCAGCGCTATTAATATCAGTTTTTTCATGTCAGATATACTCCTTTATAAGCTTCCGCTTGAGTATCTCAACGCCTTTGCTGGCTTTCTCCTTGATGAATTCCACCTTTCGGTAAACAGGTGCCATTATCTCGTTAGGATCTATAACATATATTGGGCATCCCTGGGGAGTATAATTTATGAGTCCGGCTGCCGGGTATACTATCAGTGATGTCCCTACTACTGCAAAGATGTCGGCTGTGCTGGATATAAACGCAGCCTCTTCAATTGCCGACACAGCTTCGCCGAACCAGACAATGTGGGGCCTCAGCTGGTGTCCCTTTTCACATTTGTCACCTGGTTTTATATCGTTGTATCCTATATCATAAATAAGTTCGGGGTCGCCTGTGCTCCGTGCCTGGGTAAGCAGTCCG
>Ga0315548_1002660_pt1 | contig 13758 bp, 10 predicted proteins | sample SalMarSW160110MG_2_FD_202540 | JGI IMG/M metagenome (GOLD analysis project Ga0315548, IMG submission 202540) | Salt marsh sediment microbial communities from the Plum Island Ecosystem LTER, Massachusetts, United States - Salt Marsh Sediment SW1601-110 ... | reverse complement strand
CCAAAATACACCTAATTCAATCGGGTACGTGGAGCTCTCTTACGCCATTGCCAATAAAATCACTTTTGCCCAGATGGTCAATAAAGCTGGCACCACAGTCACTGCAGGTGCTGACACACTGCAGTCCGCTATGGCTGATTTTGCAGGCAGCTTTACTGACAAGCTCACCGCCAATATTGTCGATGGTGAAGGCGCGAACAGCTGGCCGATTGCCGGTTACACCTATCTAGTTCTGCATACCCAAAGCATGCAGGACTGCTTAAAGGCGCAGAAACTTCTAGAGTACGTTCATTGGACATTAACCGATCCGGGTGCTGCCAATCGTGCCGCGGACCTGGGTTATGCAGTGTTGCCGCAGGCCGTTCAACAATTGGTCTTAAATAAACTGGGTGAAGTAACCTGCAATGGCAGCCCGGTTATGCAGATGAAATAGGATCTGGGTCCCCGAAATTCATTGTCTGAACCTGGATCTGGTTCACCTAAAGATGGATTAAGTAGGGGAGACTCTCCAGATAAGATTCTCCCCTACAAGGATTCGTATCAATCTAGGGAAGGGTATGCTTAAAACCATCGAAGGTAAATCCGCAGAACCATCTTTACGAAACCGCCTACGTTTTTTTCTCCATTATGGCGATAAGCCATGGAATGGTTTATTGATCCTAATGGCAGTCCTGGTAATCCTCTTGATATCCGCAATTGGTTTGCTGTTGTGGCGTGATTCGGGAGCCTCACGGGCGGCGTTCGGTTGGCATTTCTTAATACCAACTTTAGATGCATCCTGGAACCCAGTGTTTGATAGATATCAAAGTTGGCCATTCATTTATGGAACACTTCTAACTTCACTGGCGTCCTTGGTGATCGCGGTCCCCGTATCGATTAGTGCCGCGGTTTTTCTTGCAGAGCTCAGTCCGGAATGGCTGCGCCTGCCATTGAGTTGGATGATCGAGCTCTTGGCAGCAATTCCCAGTGTTGTTTACGGATTGTGGGGAATATTCGTTTTCCTTCCCGTGGTAGTTACGCCGTTCGGACAGTTCCTTGGGGAAACCTTGGTTGTTGTGCCAGTACTGGGCGAGTTTTTCAAAGGGCCAATTCCGGTAAGCGGTTCCAGCCGACTAGCAGCTGGCTTAATCTTGGCGATCATGATTATTCCTACTATCGCGGCAGTTTCCCGTGATGTTTTTATGGCGATTCCTGGATCTCAACGAGAAGCTTCTCTGGCGCTGGGGGCAACTCGTTGGGAAACCATCTGGAAAGTTCTGATACCTTATGGACTTTCTGGAATTTTGGGGGCCATCATCCTTGGTTTGGGCCGGGCCCTTGGTGAAACCATGGCGGTTACGATGGTCATTGGAAATAGTATTGAAGGATCGCTTTCATTACTCCGACCGGGATATACCATGTCCTCTGTTATTGCAAACCAATTTGCTGAAGCAGTCAGCACCTTACATGTTGAGGCGCTTGTTGAGATTGGCCTTATATTATTTGTTATGACCTTGATTTTAAATATCATCGCTCGATTGCTTGTTTGGAGGGTGGCTCGCCAGACCCCAGGGCAGGTGCGGGTATGACAACCCCCAGTGCAGCCATTCCCTCGCTCCAAAAGTCGTATATCTCCGTCTCCGCGACTTACAATCGGCGTAAGATTACCAATGCCCTCTTACTAGGGTTAACGGGATTCCTCACCTTGATCACTCTGCTGCCTCTAATATGGATTATCGGTTATGTGATCTATAAGGGAGGGCGATATATTAACCTTGAATTCTTTACACAGCTGCCCAGACCTATGGGCATGCCCGGAGGAGGTGTGCTACATGCAATTGAAGGAACCCTCGTGCTTACAACCTTAGGGAGCATCTTTGCAATTCCCCCAGGTGTCTTAGCTGGTCTTTATGTCGCTTACCATCCCAATACATGGCTCGGAATCCTTGTAAGGTTTGGCACGGATGTGCTATCGGGGGTTCCGTCAATTGTCGTGGGTCTCTTCGGTTATGCGCTTATCGTAAAACAGCAAGGCCATTATTCCGCTTTAGCCGGTGGCATCGCTCTAGCAATCCTGATGGTGCCTATCATCATCCGGACAACCGAAGAGATGATCAAACTGGTACCGAGATCCCTGAGAGAAGGATCATTAGCATTGGGCGCGCCAGAGTGGAAAACCGCCCTCAGTGTTACGCTTCCAGCTGCCAGTAACGGCATCATTACAGGGATTTTATTAGGAGTGGCGCGTGCCTCCGGTGAAACCGCCCCGCTGCTATTTACCGCCTTGGGGAATGAAAATTATGAGATTGGTCGAATTATCAAAGGAAGTATCGCGGCTCATCAAGGTCCCCTACAGATTCTGGGAAAAATCTTGGAGCAACCAGTCGATTCTCTCCCTCTGACTTTGTGGAAATATGCGCAACAGCCATTCCCAGAACGGATCAATCAGGCCTGGGCTGTGGCATTGGTGTTAATGATCCTTGTTTTGTTGACCAATATTGTGGCGCGATCCTGGGTTCAATATCGGACGAGAAAGTTGTTAGGGAAATGAAATGGACATAAAAACTACTGAAAAAGAAATCTTTATTAGGAAACCTTCGAGCGAATCGAAGCAACCAATATTTTCAAGGAACGGCTCTTCAAACGTGAAAAATCAAACCAAAATCCAGGTAAAAGATCTATCCCTATATTATGGAACCTTTAAAGCCCTTGGGGAGATTAATATTGATATCCCTGCCCATAAAATTACTGCCATTATTGGTCCTTCAGGTTGTGGTAAATCGACCCTTCTGCGTAGTATCAACCGCATGACCGACCTGGTGCCTGGGGCGCGGGCTGAGGGAGAGATCTATCTGGATGATTGGAACCTCCTGAGCCCCGGCGCTGACGTGGTGGAGGCCCGCAGGCGGATCGGGATGGTGTTCCAGCGTCCTAACCCCTTCCCAAAAAGTATTTACGAAAACGTGGCTTATGGACCTCGTCTCTATGGCATTCGCCGAGGCCATGAGCTCGATGAAATCGTCCAACGCAGCCTGCGCCAGGCAGCTCTTTGGGGTGAAGTAAAGGACAAATTATACCAATCAGGACTGGCAATTTCCGGTGGGCAACAACAAAGGTTGTGCATTGCCCGGGCTCTTGCGGTGGAACCGGAAGTGATCTTGATGGATGAACCAGCCTCTGCGCTGGATCCCATCGCTACTTTGAAAATCGAAGAATTAATGCAAACGTTAAAAGAATCCTACACCATCGTGATCGTGACGCACAATATGCAGGAAGCGGCTCGAGTATCAGAATACACCGCCTTTTTGATGATCGAAAGTCCAGAGACACGTATGGGGACAATAGTTGAATTTGGTAAAACCGATCAGATTTTCACGCGACCCAAACATCAACAGACTGAAGATTACATCACAGGCAGATTTGGTTAATATCCGAGGTTAAATATCCCACCAAGGCTTTGGAATAATAAAACATATACCTACAAAATTTGCCTTTTTGATGTACAATTTATGTCCCGTCAGCTCCTGAGATCGAGAGAGGTGAGATATGTCAACAGTGACCCCCAGAGAAACCTTAGACCGCCAAATACAGCATCTATTAGATGACGTCCTGGTGATGGGCAGCATGGTAGAACAGGCCATCGAGGAATCTGTAGATGCTTTGAAACGCCGGGATACCGAAGACGCTCGCCGCATCTATAAGGGGGACCAACAAATTAACGAAAAACGCTATGAGATTGAAGACCATTGCATCACGTTAATTGCTACGCAACAACCTATGGCCCGCGATTTGCGTATCATTGCCGCTATCCTTGAGATCATTACAGAACTTGAGCGCATTGGTGACTACGCTAAAGGTATTGCACGTATTAATATCCTGATGGGCGATGAACCGCTAGTCAAACCTCTAATCGATATCCCCCGCATGGCGGAGATCGGTTTGGACATGCTCCATCGATCGCTCGGGGCCTTTATCGAAAGAGATGCTGAAACAGCTCGGGCTATCCCGAAGGAAGATGACATGGTGGATGGGCTCTACAATCAGGTTTACCGCGAATTGTTAACCTACATGATCGCGGACCCATCTACCATTGATAGAGGCAATTATCTACTTTGGGTCGCACACAATTTGGAGCGTATGGCGGATCGTGTAACCAATATCTGCGAACGGATCGTCTTCGTGGTCACCGGCGAAATATTGGAAATGGACATCTCCGATGATGAGATGAAATCCAATATCCCCGCGCCTAGTTAGTTTCTGGTGCAACCGGTCCTGGCTGCCTGCGCTTCGCCGGATGGTTTGAGGTTATTACAGGCCGTCAACCCCAGGAGCAGGAGCAGCAGACCTGAGAACCTGAAAGCCCTGCGTTTCAAAGTCAACATGGCTTTTTCCAACATCCTTCGCTTTCCTTATCCCCGATCAACCAGTTACTTGCTTACCCCTACCCCGGTAGAGATAGATCAAACTGGCCAGCACCGCCCAGAATGAAATCGAGACCAGATATCCCCAGGTCGCATTAATCGAGAATGAAATCCCGATTAACCCGAATAAAGCGATATATTCCAATATGATATATGGAACGTGGCTGATCCATCTTTGCCTGAAATCGATCTGCAAGATGTAATCGAGTAGCAACTCCACGAAGATGTAAAGAAAAATGAACCCAAAGGTACAAACTCCTCACTCTTTTTGTCCCAATTCGTTAAAATGCTGTTGGTTCGCCAAACTTCAACTGCTAACTCCATGATAAGGAGTTCCGGGTGACTCCTGAAATTACACTGACCCTGGCAATTATTCTCATGGCAATGCTCCTGTTTGCCACAGAGAAATTACGCGTCGATCTGGTCGCTTTATTGGTACTGCTGGCAGTTTCTATCACCGGGTTGGTTAGTAAAGAGGATGTCTTTCTCGGATTTGCCAACCCGGCAGTGATCACCATATGGGCAGTTTACATTGTGTCCGGGGGGCTGTTCAGGACCGGTGTGGCTGATTATTTGGGTTCGCTGATTTTACGATTATCTGGCGCCAGCGAGGCCAGGTTGATTGTAGTGATCATGTTGATCTGTGGTTGTATGTCAGCTTTCATGAATAACGTGGGGGCAGTTGCTGTGCTTATGCCGGCCGTCATTGGTATCTCCAGGAAAACCCATATCCCGGTCTCCAAGCTGCTTATCCCCCTGGCCTTCTCCTCCTTGCTGGGAGGGAAAATGACCCTCATCGGTACCCCCGCCAACATCCTGGCGCAAGGAATTCTGCTGGCTCGTGGGCTGAAGGGTTTCGGTTTCTTTGAAATCACCCCTATGGGCGCTCTGGTTCTGGCTACAGGAATCATCTATATGGTCATCGTGGGGCGCCGGCTGCTCCCGGTGCGGGAGGCACCGACTGACCCAGGTACGCCTTTGAAATTGCGAGAATATATTAGCGAAGTTCAGGTTTTGCCGGAAAGCCCATTGAATGGTAAAAGGCTGTACGAATCAGACCTGGGAGCCACGTATGACCTGACAGTGTTATCCATCCTCAAGGACGACAAACCCATCGTCGGGCTTCACCGCGATTACGCTCTCCAACAGGGTGATTCTCTTATCATCGAGGGTTCAGCCAGCAATCTAATCGCTGCCCAGGCGGCTTTGAATCTTACGCTGGTTGGGAGTCACGAATTTGAACTGGCCACCCTGGAGACGGAGCAATTGCATATCATCGAAGCCACCCTGGCGCCTAAATCCACGATGGTCGGTCGTTCCCTGAAAGAGGTGAGATTTCGTGATCGCTTTGGGTTCACCGCGCTGGCCATCTGGCGCCAGGGAGAAGTCATCACCGAGCGCCTTCGTGATGTGAAGCTTCAATTCGGCGACGCATTACTGTTGCAGGGACCGCCAGGTCGGGTGAGCACCCTCCAGGAAGGCAATGAGTTTCTGGTCCTCGAGCCGGTGGAACTGGGGCGCAAGCAGCTGAATAAGGCACCTATCGCCACTGGAATCATGCTGCTGGTAATCCTCCTGGCCATTTTCACCAATTTTGGCATCGCCACCGCTATGGTGGTCGGTTCCGTCTCGATGGTGTTAACTGGCTGCCTTTCAATGGACCAGGCCTACGAGAGCATCGACTGGCGTACGGTCTTCCTGGTTGGTGGGATGCTCTCCTTAGGGATAGCCATGGAAAATACCGGTACGACCCAGTACCTGGCCGACCTCTTGTTGGGTGCTCTGGGTAGATGGGGGCCTTACGGTCTGCTGGCTGGGATTTACCTTCTCTCCGCCCTGGTCACCCAACCGATGTCCAACGCGGCCGCCATCGTCCTGATCGTCCCCATCGCGGTGGACACTGCCCTGAGTTTGCAGGTGAATTACCTGACCTTTACCATGGCCGTGGTGATCGGAGCGGCGACCAGCTTCCTCTCCCCTGTGGGTCACAAAGCCAACGTGCTCGTCTTCGGCCCGGGAGGCTATCGCTTCTTCGACTATGCCCGGGTGGGCCTGTTGCTTACCGTAGCACTCTTCGTCGTCTCAATGATCTTCTTGCCGGTCATCTGGCCGTTTTACCCTTGAAAAGCACCCAGGCTGGTATGGCCTGACCTCCCCCTGTTCCTTAACTCCTGACCAACCGGTCACTTATCCACTCTCGTAATCGTGGAGCAGGCTCGGGTCCGTCCGTATCGCCTCGCTCATCTCACCCACCATCGCCACTCCGAAGCAGCATCGAAAGGACCCCATGCGATGATCCTGTTGACAAAGGTGATCTTGGTCCCATCCGCCCGGATCTTTAAGTAATCCACGAGGTTTTGAAAGCTGACCCCTTCAGGCAGCTCGACCTCGAAGGGCGTGCCCGAGATCAGACCATCGGCGTAGCGACTCAGGGTTGTCTAGAGTTTTTCGTATAAGACCATGGCATAACTCCTCAGGGAGGACTCTATAAACCCTGAGAGAATATAGATATAATATTTTTAAAGAAACCTCCCTGATATGAACAAACCCGCAGGATCTTCTCCTATACGGCTGGATCGCGAGGGAAACAGGACATGACCCTTGAGATCATTACCGTATTAAGCATCCTGGCGCTCGCCATCGTCCTTTTCATCACTGAATGGGTTCGCATGGACGTGGTCGCTCTCCTAGTGATGGTAAGCCTGGCGCTGGCCGGGCTGGTCACCCCCACTGAGGCCCTGTCTGGCTTCAGCAATCCAGCTGTGGTGACGGTGTGGGCGATCTTGATCCTTAGCGGTGGGCTGGCCCGCACCGGTGTGGCCGGGCTGCTCGGCCGGCGTATGCTGCAGCTGGCTGGAGAAAGCGAAGTACGCCTGCTGGTGATCATCATGTTGACTGCCGGCATCCTGTCCGGCTTTATGAATGACATCGGTGTTGCCGCCCTTTTCCTGCCCGTGGTCATTGACATGGCCCGCCGCAAGAAACGCTCCACCTCCAAACTTTTAATCCCCCTGGCCTTCGCCACTCTCCTGGGCGGCCTGAACACCCTGATTGGTACACCCCCCAACATCCTGATCAGCGAAGCTCTGAAGGAGGCCGGTTTACGCCCCTTCCAGATGTTCGATTTCACGCCTGTCGGGGTGACAGTGCTGCTGGCCGGCACCGCCTTTATGGCCCTGGTCGGGCGCCACCTCCTGCCCGAGCGCGATATCACCAAAGAGTTCCAGTCCGACCGGCAGGCGGCTTTCAAGTCTCTTTACGATTTGCACGAACGCATGCTAATCCTGCACCTGCCCGCCAAATCGACCCTACACGGCAAAACCCTGGCTGAAAGCCGCTTGGGCTCTGTCCTGGGCCTAAATATCGTGGCCGTCATCCGCAATGGACGCACCCAGCTGGCCCCCGACCCCAAGTTTTGCCTCCAATCCGGTGACAAACTGTTGGTCGAGGGCCGTCTCGACCGGTTGCTGGAGCTGCATGACCGGAATAATCTGGAGCTTACCAGGGAAGACCTCAGCATTGAGCGTCTGGTCTCAGCCGAGATCGAACTGGTCGAGGCCAGGTTATCTCCCGGCTCGCACTTGATCGGCCACACCCTGCACCAGACGGGTTTCCGCCATAGCTATGACGTCATCGTGCTGGCCATCCGTCGGGGTGATGTGGTCCTACGCACCAACCTGGAGAGCATCCCCCTTCTGACGGACGACATCCTCCTGCTGCAAGGCTATCGCCGCCATCTCGAAGAGATGCAAGCTGATTCAGACCTGCTGCTCTCCAGACCCGAATCGCTGGAAGATTACCACTTGGAAGAGCGGCTTATGGTGGTAAACCTGCCGCCTGATTCCGCTCTGGTGGGCAAATCGCTCATCGAAAGCCGGCTTGGGGATGCCTTCGGGCTGGGCGTTTTGGGCATCGTGCGGGATGGCCAGACTCATTTGATGCCCGATCCTGAGGAAAAGCTTATGGGTGGTGATACTCTGCTGGTCAAGGGCAAACAGTCTGATCTGGTGATCATCGCGGGCCTGCGCAGCCTGGAGATCGACACCCGCGTGCCCCCTGACCTGGGCGAGATCGAATCGGAGGAGATCGGGCTGGTCGAAGCCGTACTCTCTCCCCATACCACTCTGTCCGGGAAATCCTTGCGCGAACTGAACTTCCGCGCCAAGTTCGGGCTGAGTGTGCTGGCCATCTGGCGTGAGGGACGGGCTTACCGCTCTGGCCTGCGTGACATGAGCTTGCGCTTTGGCGACGCCCTTCTGCTCTATGGACCGCGCCAGAGGCTGCGTATGTTGGGCAGCGAACCTGATTTCCTGGTGCTCACCGAAGAGGCCCAGGTGGCTCCCCGCCTGGAAAAAGCGCCGGTCGCTATGCTGGTTATGGCAGTGGTCCTGCTGCCGGTCATCCTTGGCTGGCTGCCTATTGCCATCTCGGCAGTGGTGGGTGTGGTATTAATGATCCTCACCGGCTGCCTGAACATGGAGGAGGCTTACCGCCATATCGAATGGAAAGCCATCTTTCTCATTGCCGGGATGCTGCCTTTAGGCATCGCCATGCAGCAGACCGGCGCAGCCCGCTTCCTCGCTGATGGGGTTATCTCCACCCTGGGCGGGTTGGGGCCACTGGCGGTCACCGCTGGGCTGTTCATCCTGGCCTCCCTGGCTTCGCAGGTCATACCCAATCCGGCCGTAGCGGTCCTCCTGGCGCCCATCGCCCTGAACACTGCCGCGGACCTGGGCATCTCGCCCTATCCCTTGATGATGGTCGTGGCCGTCTCCGCTTCCGCCGCATTATTAAGCCCGGTCGGCCACTCTGCCAACCTGCTGGTCATGGGGCCTGGCGGCTACCGTTTCTCCGATTACCTCAAGGTTGGCACACCCCTTACCCTGGTGGTGTTGCTGGTGGTATTGCTGGTGCTGCCCATTATCTGGCCGTTTTAACCCCCTCGCCTACCGCCGCTTCCTCGCCTGGATCCGAATCCAACTCACCCACCATTAGCCTGCATTACGTCACGGAGTAATCACCGCCGCCCCCAGACCTGCCCTTGCAGGTGCTGGCGGTACTCGTTGACCGTTGCCTTGGTCAGTCCGGGATTACCCCGGTCAACGTACCAGGTCAGGAACTCGTCAAGCGCCTTTGTTATTCCAGATGGCCTGCCCACTTTGGAAACTAAACCCTCATGTTTCAGGATGGTTCTTGTTCGTGTACACTCGACAGGACTGACCGGGATTTAAGACGAACCCTGGAAAACTAATATCCTGGCCAAAATCACAAGCGTTGAGCAAAGCCCCCGCAGGCAGGATTCCTGCTTTCTGTCCCTGCGACTTTCAATCGCCGGAGGAGTTATCGAAGGCGCTCACAAAAATTTTGAATCAGATACGACCCTCCCAAAATCTCATTTTGGCTCCCCGCAGGGAGTGAGAAATTCCGGTTGGGCCTTCTGGGCTTGTGGGGCGACAGCAGTTAAAACTGCACCAATGAGAGCGCAAAGCCGACCTTCGTCGGCTAAGAACAGTCGGCTTAGGCTGATTTCACGGTTTTCGTTGTAGCAATTTCAATCTCCGGGTAATTCATCCACATCAAGACCTGCCTTGCCTGGCTGATCTGGCCCCTCGCCCATGACCATAATCTGGGATTGATATTGTGTCTTAAGATCCTCGAGCCAGGAACCATAAGCCCTGAACCAGTCTTGGTAACCAGGTCCCCTCTAGCAGCTCCATCTCAAAGGCCTTGGCGGTCATATCGGCTTTGATCGGTATTCTCGCTTTTGGTGCCAAGGTAGCTCGCCCTGGCCTCCTGATCGCCGGTATCATCCTTGGATCGTTTCCCTTTTTCGATCTGGGATTGATCTTCGGCTCTATCCCCACTCGCAACCCCGCTGACGTGCAAATGCCCAGCAATCTTCTGCGCTGAGGGCTGCTCTTCATCAGCGGTGTGTTTGTTCCTCCAGGTGAGATAGCGCCCGCGGCGCGGGCAGTGGCCTATCTCTCTCCGCTGACTCATGTACAGGATTTGATGAAGTATAGGGTACTGGGAACAGGTACGCTTAACCCATGATTCGATTTGGCAGTCTGGTCGCTTAGCGGTATGATACTTTTGCTACCGTCTTTCAGGATGCACCAGCTCACCAGAGGTTGGGTTAATGAAACGCTTCAATCATAAGGCAGGGTTAGGATAATCACGGCCCCTCCCTCGGGATGATTGTGCGCTATTAGCCTCCCACCATGCCCTTCAGCCAGCTGACGTGCGATGGTCAAGCCCAGTCCGGCTCCCCCTTCGGCCCGGCTGCGTGAGCGATCCGCTCGGTAAAAGCGGTCAAAGATGTGTGGGAGGCTCTCTTCAGGGATGCCTGGACCACTATCATGCACGCTCAGTTGTACCTCTGATGGTGCTGAGGATACCTCCAGGCTGATTTGGCCGTTATCCGGTGTATAGCGTAAGGCGTTCGATAGTAAGTTTCCAAGGATCTGTTCTACTCGACCCGAATCCAGGGAGATCAGAGGCAGCCTATCCTTCGAATGGATATCGATGTGGATTTGGCGGGAATCCGCCTGAGGCACGAACCGCTCTACGATCCGTTTCACCAAATCACTAAAATCTGTGGGGATTCGTTCAAGGTGCAACTGACCCGCGTCGGTCAAAGCTAGGGTCTGCAGGTCCCCCACCAGACGGGTTAGAAGCTGGTTCTGTTCCAGGACGGGGTTAATGTTTTCTATCGTGAGAGGGTAGACCTTATCTATCATAGCCTCCAGGTTGGCACGCTGGACTGCCAGGGGGTTGCGCAATTCGTGGGCAATATCGGCTGTCATAGCCCGGCGGGTTTCTTCTGCCTGCTGTAAAGAAGACGCCATGCTATTAAAGGCATAGCCCAAGGTCGCCAGTTCATCGTTGCCACGCACGGCCACACGTTGGTTTAGATCACCCCTGGCCAGTTTCTCAGTCGCCGCGGTAAGGAGATGCACCGGGCGGATCAATTGGTATGCCAACAGCAATGCGAGCAGAAGGGAAACCCCACCCGTGATCAGACCGGCGGTCAGGGCGGCGTTGTTGAGACCATTGACCAGCCGAGCTTCATCGGCTTGTGTGAAGTGGATGCCAGCCTCCGGTATCAAATAGCCGACGACTTGGTCATTGACCATTAGTGGAATGGCGCCTGCCAGGTCGGCTTCGCTTAAACGGCCTGCTGGTGACGGGTTCCCGGTCTCGGCGACTACATTCCCTTGGGAATCGGCTAAAAGCAGCTTTTGATTCATCATTTGCCCCATACCTGGGCCATTACCAGGGCTTCCCTGGCCCCGTCCTTGACCATTTCCTACTGAGCTCAGCAGCACATCGGCCCCATCCCAGCTCTGGTGAGTTTGGTAGTAATTTTCGAGAGTACCAACCAGACCCTGATTGCCGCTCATTCCGCCGCGAAACATGAAGGTGTAAACTTCCTTGGCAGCAGACCACCGGGCGATCAGCACCACACTGGTTACAGAAACCAGGACGATCAGAGCGAAAGAAAGGATCAGACGAATGCGCATGGAAGGTCAAGAGATAGATCTAATTGATTTACGGAACAATTGTCGAACGGCAACCTTTTCCTTATCGCCTACCCCCGTCCCCCTTTCTAAATCGATAGCCAATGCCAAAGACCGTTTCAATGTAACGGGGATTCTTGGGGTTCGGCTCTAGCTTGGCGCGCAGGTTCTTTATATGAGCGTCGATGGTACGTTGGTAGCCTTCGTAGGTTGTCCCCTGGGCAGTTTCCAATAGTTGCAGACGAGTGAAAGCCCGGCCTGGTTGGGCAGCCAAGCAGGCCAGCAGATTAAACTCAGTAGGCGTCAGTTCCACTGCTTGGCCAGCGCGGGTCATAGAGTGGGCGTCCAGGTCGATCTCCAAATCGGATACCCGCAAAACCTGGGGGGTGACAGAGGCCGTGCTGGCGCGACGCAGCAAAGAGCGCACCCGAGCCACTACGATGCGCGGCGAAAAGGGTTTGGTAATGTAGTCGTCGGCGCCTAGCTCCAGACCGACCAATTGGTCGGACTCTTCAGCGCGGGCGGTGAGCATGATGAGGGGATTATCGGACTTACGGCGAATTTCCCTGGCTACATCCAGGCCGTCCATCCCTGGCAGGTTGAGGTCCAGGATGACCAGATCGGGCCGCTTATGTTCCCAGATTGAAAGTCCCGTGTCGCCCCGGTAAGCCGTCAGGACGGTGAAACCGGCCCCTTCCAGGTAGGACTTTAGGACCTTGACCAGCTCGATTTCGTCTTCGATGATGAGTACTGAATTCATGGCTATTAGGGAACCGCGATTAGTAGGGATTACCGGTGTGATTATAACGTAAAGTTGGTAGTGCACTGGCACTACCAACTTTAGAGGAGTTACTTTTTACCGATCACTATTCATTGGTTAGGCTGTGCATTTCGGTGGAAGCCTTGACCTCCAAAACCGGGTGCATGTGGTCCGCTACCATCACAGTATTCTGAGCCAGGGCCGAAGCCATTCGCCCAGCCCTGATTCATGCGGCTGAGCATCCAGTCCGCCTGATCCTGGGTGATGACGCTGTCAGCTACCGCCGAGTTGAGCGCATCCGTCCGGGCCTGCAGCACCAGTGCACGGAAATCCTCAGCGGAAATCCCCTGCTCCTGGGCAATCACCCACAGCGTATCGCCAGCCTCATGGCGGGCTTCGAGTTCCGCGGGCGTCAGGTCAAAAGCCTGGGCTAATTCAGTGATCATGTATTCGTGCAAGGGGCCTTCTGTTCCCGAACGAAAACCGCCCGACATGCCTGTTTCGCGGCCACCTCGGCCAAAGCTACCCATGTACCCGGAGCCATCCCCGGGATAAAGGGGTTGGGACGAGGTCTGAGTCTGGGCGTAGGCGAAACCAGCAGCCCCCAAAGCCAGCGCTACTGCGCCGATCACTGCACTAAGTATCAAGATTTTCTTCATGTTTTACACTCCTTCAATCTATTTTTTTCGGTATTGTTTACCGGATTGCCCTAAGGATAGCGCAAACCTATGTAAAACTTGTGAAGAGGGATTGAAGGTGGTGTGAAGGTTCTTCCGATCTTACATCTCGCGAGTATGTTTTTCGATGGGTCTTTAGAAGGGTCCGAGGAAAAGTTCAAGCTCCTGAATATAGCTCCGCGATCTGGATGGCGTAATCCAGGATGCTCTCTCGGAGGGCTCTGGGAGACAAGACTTCCACCCCACGCCCAAACGCCAGCAGGCGGTACCTGGCGGCTTCTAGCGACTCAAAAGACAGTTCCAGGGTGATCCGCCCGTCTTCATCCGGCGGCCCGGCCTGGACGATCTTTGCATTTATACCTTCGTCAAAGTACATTGGGAGAAAGGGCAGCATGCCCGCA